>Ga0247713_1000206_pt1 | contig 42171 bp, 43 predicted proteins | sample 21E_NmetaG_FD_189936 | JGI IMG/M metagenome (GOLD analysis project Ga0247713, IMG submission 189936) | Soil microbial communities from hillslope of Landscape Evolution Observatory, University of Arizona, Oracle, AZ, United States - 2-1-E_N | ecosystem: Engineered > Artificial ecosystem >...
GAGGAAACGTCCGGGAACTGGTCCCTCCCGGTGCAGTCCGTCTCCCCCAAGTTTCCTTTCCAGCAATTCGCAGTAGACAAGGGGGCGCCCGGCGCCCCCTTGTCGCGTCGGCGTCCGGCCGGAGGTGAGCCTCAGCCATGCAGTGCGTCATCGAGTCAGGCGGCCTTCGCCTGTCAGGGTTCCTGGTGCGCCCGGACTCCGCCGCGCCCGTGCCCGGGCTCGTGCTCTGCCACGGCTTCCCCGCCGGCCCCGGCGGGGCGGCCACCTCGGGCCAGACCTATCCCCAGCTGGCCGAGCGCCTATCGGCCGAGACCGGCTGGGCCGTGCTCACCTTCAACTTCCGGGGCACCGGCGCCTCGGAGGGCGACTTCTCCCTGTCCGGATGGCTCGACGACCTCCGGGCCGCCATCGACCACCTGCTCGCCGCCGATGGCATCTTCGGCGTCTGGCTGGCCGGCGCCGGCACCGGCGGCTCGCTCGCCCTGTGCGAGGCCGGCGAGGACGAGCGGGTCCGCGGCGTGGCCACCCTGTCGGCAAGGGCCGACTTCGGCGACTGGGCATGGGATCCCGCCCGCTTCCTGCAGCACGCCCGGGCCATCGGCGTGATCGAGAACCGGGCCTTCCCGCCCGACTTCGAGGCCTGGGCCCGCGAGCTCCGTGAGATCCGGCCCACCGCGCTCATCGCCAAGATCCCACCCCGGCCCATCCTCATCGTCCACGGCGCCGACGACGACGACGTGCCCGTCGACGACGCTCGGGTGCTGGCCGACGCCGCCGGCGACGCCGTGGAGCTGCGGGTGCTCTCCGAGGCCGGGCACCGCCTCCGCCACGACCCGAGGGCCGTGGCGCTCATCCTGGGCTGGATGGAGCGCCAGGCCGGGTCCTAGCTCAGCGGCACCCGGTCGATGACGTCGCGCAGGGCCCGGGCCGCCCCCTTGGGGTCGTCGGACTCGGTCAGCCAGCGGACGACGACGAACCGCCGGGCGCCGGCCTCCAGCATGGCGCCGACCGTGTCCGGGGTCACCCCACCGGTCACGAACCACGGCCGGGTCGCCGTGCCGGCGGCGTAGCGCAGGTACTCGACTCCCGTCCCGGGCCGGCCGGGCTTGGTCGGCGTGGGCGACACCGGCCCGGTGGACACGTAGTCGGCAGGCTCGCCGGCCGAGGCGTCGAGCTCGGCGGGGGCGTGGGTCGACAGGCCGACGATGGCCTCCGGCCCCAGAATGCGGCGGGCCAGCGCCGGCGGGGCGTCGTCCTGGCCGACGTGGACGCCGGCCGCGCCGCACTCCAAGGCCAGGTCGGGACGGTCGTTGAGGATGAACGGCACCCCGTGGTCGGCGCACACCTCGGCGGCCAGACGGGCCCGGGCCAGCAGGGAGCGGGCGTCGAGCACCTTGTCCCGGAGCTGGACGACGTCGACGCCGCCGGCGATACAGGCGGCGAGGAACGACGCCAGGTCGGGGCGGTCGGCGGTGCAGAGGTACAGCCGGCGATCAGCCAGTCCCGGACGGGGGGTCACCCGCCGGCCACGGCCCGCACGAGCTCGATCGTGTCCCCCTCGACCAGGACCGTGACCCCCATGTCGGCCCGGGCCACGGGCTCGCGGTTGCGCTCGACGATCACCCACTTGCTCCCCAGCCCGAGGGCGGCGAGCAGATCCTCCACCGTGGCCCCGTGCGCCAGCTCCACCGGGTCGCCGTTGGCGATGACCTTCACTTGCCGGCCTTGGCCGCCGCCTTCATCGCCTTCTTGTGCTCCCGGACCGCGGCCAGCGCCTCGGGACCGTCGATGTCGGCCACCGAGTAGTGGCCGACCTGGGCATACGGGCCGGCGACCTCTTCCCACCCGGGTGGGGTGACCCCCACCCGCTTGGCCAGCAGGGCGGTGAAGATGCGGGCCTTCTGCTCACCGAAGCCGGGCAGGGCCTTGAGGTTGGCGAACAGCTCCTGGCCGCTGGCGGCCGAGCTCCACACCGCGGCGGCGTCGCCGTCGAAGCGCTCGACCAGGGCCCGGCACATGTCCTGGGTCCTGCCCGCCATCGAGCCCGGGTACCGGTGCAGCGCTGGCGGGCCCTTGAAGAGCACGGCCAGCTCCTCGGCGTCCATGCCGGCGATCTCCCGGGCGTCGAGCCGCCCGCCCATGCGCTCCTTGAGGTCGTAGGGGCCCCGGAACGCCTTCTCCATCGGCACCTGCTGGTCGAGCAGCATGCCGATGAGCAGGGCGAGGGGGTCCTCCTCGAGCAACCGGTCGGCGGCGGGGTCGCCGGTGAGGGGCAAGATCATGGAGCCAGGCTAGCGAGCCTTGACCTGCTCAGGACTCGACCGGCACCACCTCGAACTCGAAGTCGGCGGCCCGGAAGGTGACCGTGTGGAAGCGGAAGAACGACTGCTGACCGAGCAGGCCCCAGCTGTACGGCCATGGCTCACAGAACCCGATCTCCGCCTCCCACCGGTGCCCGGCAGCCGTCAACCCGGCGGTCATGAAAGCGGCCTCGATCGCCGTCGTGGCCACAGCCAAGGACCGCCGTTCGGCGCCGTCCAGGTCGACCCCGGCGGCGTCGGCGAGCCAGCGGGGCATCAGGGTGTTGAGGGCACCACTGTCGACCAGGCAGGGGTAACGCACCTCGTCCATGTCGGCGACGTTGACGTCGAGCAACGGCCGTGGCCAGCCGCCGGCGTCCTCGGGCAACTCGGTGTAGGCGACGATCACGGCGCCGAGAGGGCGGAGCCGGCTTCGAGCGGCGAGGAGGGCACCAGCCACACCCGCGCCGATCGTCGGTGCCGGCGGAGCCATTGCAGGACAGCCTCGGGACGGTCAGCGTCGAAGAGGACGTCGAGCCCGTCCTGGGCCACCCACCGCCCACGGAACGGCGTCAAGAGCGCGGCCTCCGCTCCGCCCTGGGGGCCCGCTGCCGACCGCTCGACGCCCGGTTCTGCCGCCCCAAGCCGGTACACCCCGAAGCCAAGGCGGCGCAGGACGGCCCGGGCCTGGTGCGTGGTGAAGTCCGCCCGGTCGAGGCCGGTGACGTTCGCCAGCACCTGTTTCGGCGGGTAACGGCGCCGGCCTACGACGACGTAGTGCTCCCGGATCGGCTCCGGGTCGACGTTCTCCACCGAACGCTCGACCGTGGCCCGGGTGAGCTCGAAGTCCGCGCCGGCCACCCGTGCGATCACCATTCGGTGCGTCCTCTCTGAGCTGTACTTTCCGAAGAATACCTGCCTCCGTTGGACTCTTCCCGGCGCCGGTGGTGGAATTCCGGCGGCTTCGTAACTCAGTGGGGGGAGATCTCATGGTCCGGCGCGTGCTTCTTGCTGTGGTGGGCGGCCTCCTGATGTCGGTGTTCGTCACGCCGGCCGTTGCCCAGCAGCCACGCGGCCCCGTGGTCACCCCGAACGTCCAGGTGACGTCGGACATCACGCCGGGGCGCATCCACACCGTGCCCCAGATGATGGTGCACCCCACCGACCCCAATGTGCTGGTGATCGCCGAGGTCGACTTCGGCCGGTCGACCTGCGGCATCCACGTGAGCCTCGACCGGGGCCGCACCTGGGCCAAGGCGCCGGCGGAGGCCATGCCGCCGGGGTACCGGGCGTGCACCCGGCCGAACTTCGGGTCGTTCTTCGCGGCCAAGTTCGGCATCGACGGGACCATCTACCTCGCCGGCACCGCGGCCCAGACCGCCTCGTCGTCGGGCCCGAACGACCCCTTCGTCGCCCGCACCAAGGATCTCGGGCGCACGTGGGATTTCACGGTGCTGAAGAAGTCGGAGGAGCGCGACTTCCCGAAGCCCGACGGCACCTCCACCCGTGACTTCGAGCGCTTCGGCTACATCCGCCTCGCCGTGCACCCCACCGACCCGTCCCGCGTCTACGTGGGCTACCGCCGCCAAGGAGCCTTCCAGCCGCCGGCCCAGGCCTCCGAGCGGACGACGGTGGCCGTCTCCACCGACGGCGGCGCCACCTTCGGCCCCCTCACCGACGTCCTGGAGACCAGCTTCCCCCTGACCGACGTGAAGGGCTCCGACCAGCCGGCCATCGCCGTGGCCAAGGACGGCACGATCTACACCTTCACCAAGGAGCGCCCGCCCGGGGCCACCACGCCCGGCCCCACGCAGGCCCCCCTGCCCCTGCCGCCCGGCCCGGCCAACGCCTGCCGGCCGGCCACGGCCAACCCGGCGGTCCAGCCCTGGGTCCCCACGCCCGTCCCGGCCACCGCGCCGACCGCCGGCCAGCCGGGCGCCGGCAGCCGGATGTTCATGTCCAAGTCCACCGACGACGGCAAGACGTGGAATGCCAGCACCATCGAGACGAGCGGCGTCACCTGCGGCCCGTGCCTCACCACGCCGGAGGCGGCCATCGACGCCAAGACCGGCGACCTCTACGTGGTGTTCGAGCAGAGCGACACCGGGCCGCCCAACCCCCGTGACGACCGCAACATCTGGTTCATGAAGTCCACCGACGGTGGGGACACCTGGAGCCGGCGGGTCCAGCTCAACGACGACATCGACCCCAACCGCCGGCCCAACTACGACCAGTTCTTCCCGGGCATCAGCGTCGCCCCCAACGGCCGGGTCGACGTCGCCTGGTGGGACTTCCGCACCGACGCCCTCTACAACCCGGGCGGCAACGGCAACACCACCCGCCGGGACCAGACCTGCTTCGACATCTTCTACACGTCCTCCTCCGACGCCGGCGCCACCTGGGCCGAGAACAGCCGCATCAGCGACCGGTCCATGAACCAGAACGAGGGGTACGCCATGAACTTGATCGCCGACCTCCGGGGCCCGATCGGCGTGGCGTCAACCAACGAGGAGGCGTTCGTCACCTGGAACGACTCCCGCAACGGCAGGGTGGATCTGCCCTCCGAGGACGTCTACTTCGCCAAGGTCATCCACGAGGAGCCCGGGAGCGGCGGCGGTGCCGGCGGCGGAGCGATCAAGGGCTCCTCGGTGTTGCTGGGCGCGACCATCGGCCTGGTCATCGCCGGCCTGGCCGTCGCAGCAGTAGCCGGCAACGCCCGCCGAGCGACGCCGGCCTAGGGCTCGAAGCGGTAGCCGACGCCGCGCACGGTACGGATCCACCGGGGGCGCTCCGGGTCCTCCTCGATCCGCCGGCGGATGCGCCCGACGTGCTCGGTGACGGTGCTGGGGACCCGCTCGCCGTTGTGCGGCCAGAGCCGCTCGAGCAGCTGCTCGCGAGAGAACGTCTGCTTCGGGAACGAGGCCAGGAAGGCCAGGACCTCGTACTCGCGCGCCGGTAGGTCGACCAGCGTGCCTCGCACCCTGACCTCCCGCCTGGACAGGTCGATGTCGAGCCCGTCGAAGTGCAGCTGGCCCCCGGAACGGTTGGCGCCGGCCCGGCGCAGGACGGCGGCGATCCGACCGATCAGCTCGGCGGTGGAGAACGGCTTGCAGACGTAGTCGTCGGCACCGAACCGGAACCCGAGCACGCGGTCGGCCTCCTCGGTCTTCGCCGTCAGGAGGATGACGGGTACCGCGCTGGTTCGCCGGAGGCTCTCCAGTACGTCCAGGCCGTCCTGGCCCGGCATCATGATGTCCAGGAGGAGCAGGTCGGGCGCCCAGCCGGTGACCTTTTCCAGCGCGCTGGGGCCGTCGGCCGCCTCGTCGACGTCGTAGCCCTCGATGGTGAGCATCCGTCGCAGCAGCGTGCGGACCGTGGCGTCGTCGTCCACCACGAGGATGCGGGGGCCGTCTACTACGTCCGCGTCCACCGCCTCAAGGGTAACGCCCCCTCTCTGCAGTACGTCTCCATGGTGCGAATCAACCAATCACCACGGATTCACAACTTGTCACAACAAAACCCTTCAGTAGCCAGGGAGGCGGCCGATACATCATCTGTCGGAACAAAGAACCCCGACACTCCCCCCGGAAAGCCGGTCGGGAGAAACCCAAATGGAGGCAAATAAAATGCGCAAGCTTATCCCCGTCGTTGGTCCCCTTCTGGCCGCCGTGGTTTCCATGGTCCCGATCGTCGGCGCCATCCTGGCCGTCGTGCTGGCCTAAGCAGAACCTCTAGCGTGACAACGTCGACCATGCGTGCCGGGACCGCACAACCGCTCCCGGATGCTGAGCGGCCGGCCCAAGCGGGCCGGCCAGACTTGGCCCCCATCCAAGCTCCGGCGGGGCACGGCGTGGGTACTGCAGAGTCACTGGCAACCGGCTTTTCCCTGGTCGTTTGTCTGGTGGCCCAGCTCCCCCATCGGATCCTGGAAGCTACCGGCATCCGGACGTGGGGACTGGCACTTGTGGTCGTCATCTCTGTCGTGAGCGGCGCTCGGGCCATCGCCCGGGCGCCGTTCACACTCCGCCGCTCGCTGAGCGTCCACCCGGACCGACCCACGGCTCTGCGGCGGTTTGCCGGTGAAGAATTGAAGATCGTGATCGTCAGCATTGTCGCCGGCGCGGTCCTCATATTCCCGCTTTACCTGCTGTTGCGTGCCACTCCGATATGGTGGCTCCCTGCGTGGCTATTGTTCGCCACCGTCACAGTTCTCTGGCAGGTGGCCATGCCGCTCGCCATGCGGGCCCGGGCGAGCGGGCCCGCTTCCACCTCACCCGAGCTGAGGTCGCGGATGCAAGCCGTGGCTGAGAAGGTCGGCGTCCAGGTGGGCGACGTCATCGTCACCGGCAAGCCGGGTTCGGGTCGGGTCAACGCGTATGTCGTGGGCCTCGGTGGGACCCGGCGGGTCGTCCTCGAGCAGGACCTTGCCGCCTGGCCACCTGAACTGGTGGACCAGGTGGTGGCCCACGAGCTCGGCCACTGGCGCCTCGGCCATGGGGCTCGCCGCCTACCGCTCACCCTTCTGGCCGAACTGGCCGCCTTGGCCGCGGCCGCCGGCGCCCTGTCGTTCTCACCGCTGCTCGACGCAGCCGGGATCACGGCCGCCGGCGACCCTCGCTCCTACCCCCTCCTCCTCGTCGTGGGCGCCCTCGTGGCCCTTCCCGTGCGGTGCCTGCTGGCCTGGCGGGACCGGGCCCAGGAGCGGTCCGCCGACCGCTTCGCCCTCGATGTCCTGGGCCGGCCCGACCACTTCGACGCCATGCTCCAGCGCGCCGCGGATGAGAGCGGGGTTCCTCGGGCGCTGCCCTGGTGGCGCCGCCTGACCGCCAGCCACCCCCCGATCGACGAGCGGGCCGCCGCCTGCCACCAACACACGAAAGGCAACTGAACGTGTCCGCCCGCATCACGCACAAGGCCCTCGCCGGCGGCATCGCCGGCACCGCCCTCGTCCTCGCCCTCGGCGTCGCCGCCGTCGGCCAGGTGACCGGCAACGAGCCGACGGCATCCGTGGCCTCGGTGACCCGGGGGACGTCCGAGGGTGTTGTGACGCCGGCGCCGCAGACGCCGGCCGAGGCTCCGCCCGAGGCAGCGCCGCCCACGACGGAGGCGCCGGCAGCCCAGCCGGCGCCGGCGGCCCAGTCCGCGCCGGCCGCCAAGGCGCCGGCGCCGTCCACCACGGCCACCACCCGCAAGCCGACCGCCACCACTGTTGCCCCGGCCGCGCCCGCCGCGCCGGCGCCTGCCGCCCAGACGCCGACGACGGTCAAGGTGCGGTCGGGACAGCGGGTCGCCTACACGACGGCCGGCGTGCAGGCCGCCATCACCACCATCACCCAGCGCATCCCGCTCTTCCAGCCCAACGACGCCCAGCTGCGCACCTTCGCAGACGCCGTCTGCACGTCCTTCGACCAGGGCCAGACCCAGGCGCAGGTGCAGGCCACCATCCGCGACGCGGTGAGCCGCATCCAGGGCCAGTCCCTGAGCGAGGCCGACGCCGAGTTCATGGTCCGCACCGTCACCCAGTTGCGCTGCCCCGGCTACCTGCCCTGATCCCTCCTGGCCCAGGTGACGCCGGGCCGATCGGGAGTGACTTGTCGTACCATGGATCTGGGTGTCGGCTAGACCGGCGGGCATCCCCCGGACGAATGTCTGGAACCTGGTGACATGGGGACCTACCGACACGGCAGTCGAGGGCGGACCGGTCGGCGGGGGCTGGCGGCCGGGACCGACACCACCGCCGTGGGCGCCTCGCGCCAAGCGGCGTTCCTCCTGCGCCCCGGCGTGCCACCCGCCGTCCGCGTCCTGCACCTGCTCACCGCCGGCCTGGTCCTGCTGTACCTGCTCTCCACCATCTTCCGGGAGCACCCCTCCACCATCACCTTCTACGACGGATGGGTCGGGAACCTGGCCTACCTGGGCTGTGCCGCCCTCGCCGCCCTCCGGGCCGCCCTGGTGCGCGACCGCGAGCGGGCGGGCTGGACCGTCTTCGCCGTGGCCCTGGGCCTCTTCGCCGCCGGCAACCTGGTGTGGACGACCTCTCTCCAGTTCATGGACGAGGTTCCGTACCCGTCGGTGCAGGACGCCCTTTTCCTGCCCTTCTATCCCATCGCCTACGTCGGCATCTTCCTCCTCGGCCGGGATGCGCTCCCCCGGCGGGGGGCGTCGACCATCTGGCTCGACGGCATCATCGCCGCCCTGGGCGTGGCTGCCCTGGGCGCAGTCACGGTCATCGCCACCGTCGGCCGGGAGAACACCGGCGACAAAGGGGACGTCGTCACCAACTTCGCCTACCCGGTGGGCGCCCTGGTGCTGGTCACCGTGCTCGTCGCCGTCTTCGCCGTGCAGGGCTGGCGGCCGGGCCGGGCGTGGTGGATGCTCGGCGGCGGCCTGGCCCTGTTCGGCGTCGCCGACAGCATCTACAGCGTCCAGGCGCTGGAGCAGACCTACGTCACCGGCACGGTGCTCGACAGCCTCTGGATGATCGGCACCCTGTTCATGGGGACCGCGGCGTGGCAGATGGCGCCGCCACCGACCGAGACCCGCAGGACCCAGCCGGTGGTCGTGCCCGGCATGATGCTGATGAGCTCGTTGTGCATCGTCGTCTACGCCACCTTCCATGACGTGCTGCCGCTCGGCGTGGTCCTGGCGACGTGCACCCTCATGTTGGCCATCGTCCGCATGGGTTTCGCCTACCGGCAGCTCCAGACCCTGGCCGAGAGCAAGCGGGAGGCCCGCACCGACGAGCTCACCGGCCTCCCGAACCGCCGGCACTTCTACGAGACGTTGCGGGCGTGCCTCGAGCCGGGCTCCGACCGCCAAAACCTCGCCGTGCTGATGATCGACCTCGACCGCTTCAAGGAGATCAACGACAGCCTCGGCCACCACGTCGGCGACGAGGTGCTGCGCCAGCTCGGCCCCCGCCTGGCCACCGTGGTCGACGGCGACGCCACCGTGGCCCGCCTGGGCGGCGACGAGTTCGGCCTTCTCGTCTCACCCCTCCACCACGAGAGCCAGGCCACCGACGTGGCCGAGCGGGTCCGCGAGGATCTGCGCCGCAGCTTCGTGCTGGACAACATCAGCCTCCACGTCGACGCCAGCATCGGCATCGCCATCGCCCCCGACCACGGTGACGCCGCCGACCTCCTGCTCCAGCGGGCCGACGTCGCCATGTACGAGGCCAAGCGCAACCACGACGCCTGGCAGGTCTACTCGCCGTTCCGCGACCGCCACACGCGCGACCGCCTGGAGCTCATGGAGGACGTGCGCAACGCCATCGGCCGTGAAGAGCTCACCCTCTTCTACCAGCCCAAGCTCGACGTGCCCTCGGGGATCATCACCGGCGTGGAGGCGCTGGTGCGCTGGCAGCACCCCACGCGCGGGCTGCTGACCCCTGACCGCTTCTTGGCCCTCTTCGAGCAGAGCGGGCTCATGGGCCCCTTGGCCATGACCGTGCTGGAGCTGGCCATGGTCCAGCAGGCCGTGTGGGCTCGGGACGGCATCAAGATCAGCATGGCGGTGAACCTCTCGGCGGCCAACCTGGCCGACGAGCAGCTGCCGGAGAAGGTCCACGACGTCTTCGCCCGTCTCGACGTGGACCCCGCCAACGTCGTCCTCGAGATCACCGAGGACAGCCTCATGGTCGACGCCGAGCAGAGCCTCCAGGTGCTCGAGCGGCTCCACGCCGGCGGCGTCCAGCTGTCCGTCGACGACTACGGCACGGGCTTCTCCTCCCTCGCCTACCTGCGGGACCTGCCCGTCAACGAGCTCAAGCTGGACCGGGCCTTCCTGGCCGCGGCGGCCGACGACGAGCGGGCTGTGGCCATCATCCGCTCCACCATCGACCTGGCCCACGCCCTGCGCCTGCGGATCGTGGCCGAGGGCGTGGAGACCCCGGCCAACCTGGCCCTGATCGCCGAGCTGGGCTGCGACACCGCCCAGGGCTACCTGCTCGGCAAGCCCCTGCCGGCGGCGATGCTCTTCCCCGCCGCCCCCGCCGGCGTGCTCTGAGCAGCTCTAGACCGCCGCCACCGCCATCGCCGGATCAGAGTCGGCGTCGGCGGCAAGCTGGTGGTCGGCGGTCCGGACGCCGGGAACCCAGAGGAAGGCGAAGGTGACCGCGGCACCCAAGCCGCCGGCGATCATCAGGGTGTTGCGGGCACCGATGGCCGCGGTCACCGGGGCCACGATGGCGAAGGACAGCGGGACCAGCCCGGTGGAGATGAACCAGTCGAAGCTGGACACCCGGCCGAGGAGGTGGCGGGGTACCAGCCGCTGCTTGGTGGTCAGCCACACCACCGTGCCCGCCGTCTCCAGGGCGTTGAAGACGAAGGCGACCAGGGCGGCCTGCCACGCGTGGCGGGCCAGGCCGTAGCCGACCAGGGCCAGGGTGGACACGGTCCAGGCCAGGTAGATGAACGTCATGCTGCGCTTCGGCGTACCGAGCGTGCCGATGGCCAGGGCGGCGCCGATGGCCCCGACACCGCCGGTGGCCAGGATCAGGCCCAGGGTGCCGGCGCCGGCCCCCAGCTCGTTCTTCACCAGGTAGGGGAGCAGCACGTCGACCGGGCCGGTGAACAGCAGGTAGGCGAAGGTGGCGGCCAGCAGCGTCGCCCAGAGCCACGGGTTGGCCCGGACGAACCGGAACCCCTCCTTCACGTCGTCGAGCAGCGCGGCACTGCCGGCGGGCTCGGCGGCGACGGCGGCCGGCGGCGGCGTCCGCACCCGCAGCAGGCACACCATGGACACCAGGAACGTGGCCGAGTCGAACAGGAATGCCACGCCGCTGCCGCCGACGGCGATGAGCAGGCCCCCGAGCGCCGGCCCGGCCAGGCCGTGGGCCCCCGGGCGGGCGAACTGCTCGATGGCGTTGGCCTGGGTGAGGTTGTCGTCGTGGACGATGTCGGGGATGAGGGCGTCGAAGGCGGGCCCGAAGAACGCCGTGCCGGCGCCGTAGACGGCCACCAGCACGAAGATGTGCCACAGGTGCAGCTGGTCGGTGACGGCAAGCACGCCGAGGATGCCGACGGCGGTCCCCCGGATGGCGTCGGAGGCGATCATCACCCGCCGGCGGTCGAAGCGGTCGCTGACCACGCCGCCCAGCAGCAGCAGGGCGACGTGGGGGATGGTCATGGCCAGGCCGACCACGGCCATCGACGACGGCTTGTTGGAGATCTCGTAGACCTTCCACGCCAGGGCGACGAGCAGGATGCCGTCACCGATCAGCGACACGGTCATGCCGGTCCACAGCAGGGCGAAGTTGCGATCCTTGAACGGGACCAGGATCCGCCGGGCCCGAGCGGCCCTTAGAGCGGGTGGATCGGATGCCCGCATGACCGGCCTCAGCCGGCGGCGTGGGCCGGCGCCGACGGGCCGTGCCACGCGCCCGCCAACCCGAAGCGGTCGTTGGCCTCGGCCAGGACCTCGAGGAGCAGGTCGATGTCCTCGTCGGTGTTCGACGCCGTCACCTGCACCCGGAAGCCCACCTCGTGGCGCGGCACCAGGGGGAAGGCGGCGAGGGTCACGTAGATGCCCCGCTCGAAGAGGAACTGGCCGACGTCGTCGATCTTGTCCGCCTCGCCGATGGGGATCTCGACGATCGGAAAGCCCGAGGTGTTCGGCGTGGCGATGCCCAGCCTGTCGAGGCCGTCCAGGACCCGGATGGTCTTGGCGTACAGGTCGGCGCGGATGGCGTCGCCCCGCCGGCGGTTGACGTCGAGGCCGGCCAGCACGGTGGCCAGCGACGCCACCGGGGAGGGCCCGGAGTACAGGTAGGGCGGGGCGGCGATCTTGATCACGTTCTTGACCCGGGTGGGCAGGGCGAGGAAGGCGAGGAGCGACGAGTAGGCCTTGGAGAACCCGCCGACGAGGATGACGTTGTCGTAGGTCTCGCCGTAGTGGCGGACGATGCTGTTGCCCTTGCTGCCCCAGTTGCAGGGCTCGTCGGGGCTGCGTTCGCCGATCACGCCGAAGCCGTGGGCGTCGTCGACGTAGAGCAGGGCGTCGTGCTCGCGGGCCAGCTCGGCGAAGGCGGTGAGGTCGGGGGCGTTGCCGGTCATGCTGTTCACGCCGTCCATGCAGATCAGCCGGTGGCCGCCGGGGGCGTCCTTCAGGAGCTGCTCGAGGTGGTCGAGGTCGTCGTGCTCGTAGCGCTTCACCCGGGCCCCGTTGCTGGTGGCCACCTTGGTGCCGTCGTAGATCGTCTTGTGGGCCCGGCGGTCCAGGAAGACGGTGCCACCGCCGGCCAGGACCGGGATCACCGACATGTGGATGTGGGTGATGGTGGGCAGGACGAGGGTGTCGGGGGCGCCGAGCAGCTCGGTGAGCTGGTCCTCGATGTCCAGGTAGGGCTGCGGGCTGCCCAGCAGCCGGGACCAGCTCGGGTGGGTGCCCCACCGCCGGACCTGGGGCTCGATGGCGTCCATGATCTCGGGGTCGAGGTCGAACCCCAGGTAGTTGCAGGACGCGAAGTCCGACAGCCAGTGGTCGCCGATGCGGATGCGCCGGCCGTCGATCTCGTCGATGACGGCGTCCAGCATCGGGTTGGTGGCCTGCAGGCGGGCCAGGTCGCTGCAGGTGTCGAGCCACCGGTCGAGCCAGCCATCGTCACGCCGGCGCCGCTCCGGCGGGGCTCCGGGGGCCGAGGGCAGGGACTCGAGCTCCCGCAACAGCGAGATCTGCCGGACCCTCCCGGCCTCGGGATCCGACGGTGCGACGTCCAGTACGGTCATTGCTACCCCTGCCTCTCCCCGTGATCTGTGCGAAAGGCGCCCGCCCCCGCTGCGGTCATGTAGGGCTGTGTGTGCCGGCGCTCGATAGAGATTTTCGGCATCTACCGCGCCGACTTGATGGTGCGATCGCGCCCGATGCGCAACCCCGGACAACAATGTCCCGGTGACCAGCCCCCCAGACCCCGTACCGCCCCGGACCGACGGCGGGGTGCAGGTGCCCCTCCTCGTCGCCGGAGCTGCCGCCTGGTCGTGGAGGCTGCTGGTCATCGGCGCGGCGGCGGCGATGATCGTCGTGGTCCTCATCCGGCTCTACGTGGTCGTGGTGCCGGTCATCCTGGCCCTGTTCCTCGCCGCCGCGCTCGAGCCCCTGGTCGCTCGCCTGCGCCGGGCCGGCTGGCCGGCGGCGCTGGCGGCGGCGACGGTGTTCATCGGCACTCTGGCCGTGGTCGGCCTGCTGTTCGGCTGGATCGGATCGGAGGTGGCCGACGAGCTGTCCGACGTGGGCGACCAGGTCAACGAGGGGGTCCAGGAGATCAGGAACTGGCTCCAGGGTGAGCCCCTGAACATGAGCCCCGAGCGCCTCGATCAGTTGGAGGATGACCTTCGGCGTGCCGTCACCGCCGGAGGTACCGGCGGCGTGGCCCGGGGGGCCAGGGCCGTCACGGAGGTCCTGGCCGGGGCGGTCCTCATGCTGTTCACCCTGTTCTTCGTCCTCAAGGACGGATCCAGGATGGCGGACTGGTTCAAGGACCGGATCGCACCGGGCCAGCGCGACGACGCCATCGAGATCACCGGCCGGGCCCGGCGGATCATGCGCCTCTACCTGATCGCCACCGCCCTGACCGGCCTCATCGACGGGATCCTCATCGCCATCGCCCTGACCCTGCTCGGCGTGCCCCTGGTGCTCCCGCTGGCCGTCCTCACCTTCCTGGGCGGGTTCCTCCCCCTCGTCGGGGCCACCGTGGCCGGGCTGGTGGCGGCCCTGGTGGCACTCGTCGACGGCGGGTTCACCACCGCCTTGCTCGTGGTGGGGGCGACGATCCTCGTGCAACAGGTCGAAGGCAACCTGCTCCAGCCGCTGATCCTGGAACGGGCCGTGCGCCTCCACCCGTTGGTCACCGTGGTGGCGGTGGGCGCCGGCCTCCTCGTCGGCGGTCTGCTCGGCGCCTTCCTTGCCGTGCCCCTGGTGGCGATCGTCGCCCAGACGGCCAACTACTACCGGATGCGCAACCTCGAGGAAGCGACGGCCGCTCAGGCGGTCAGCGGGTCGGGTGCCTCCGGGTCCAGCTCGTAGTGGGCGATGGCGTCGGCCACCTCCTGGGGCTTGGCGTCGTCGTTCTGCACCAGGTTCGACAGCACGCCGACGACGACGTGGGGGGCGTCGGTCTCGAAGTGCCGGCGCAGCCGGGCCCGGGTGTCCGAGCGCCCGTAGCCGTCGGTCCCCAGCGACGCGTAAGTGGCGGGGATCCAGCGTGAGACCTGGTCGGGCACCGACTTCATGAAGTCGGTGACGGCCAGCACCGGCCCCGGCGCCGAGGAGAGGGCCTCGGTGACGTAGGGGACCCGGGGGGTCTCCGTGGGATGGAGGCGGTTCCAGCGCTCGACCGAGAGCGCCTCCTCCCGGAGGGCCTTGTACGAAGTGGCGCTCCACAGCTCGGCGGCCACGTCGTGGTCGGCGGCCAGCAGTTCCTGGGCCTCCCGGGCCGCCTTCTGGGCCGTGCCGCTGAAGACGATCGTCGCCCGCCGCGAGGGGCCTTCGGGTGCCGGCGCAAACCGGTACAGGCCCTTGACGATGCCCTCCTCGGCGCTGACACCGCCTTCGGGGCCGGCGGGCATGGGGGGCATCACGTAGTTCTCGTTGTAGAGCGTCAGGTAGTAGAAGACGTCCTCGGGGTCGGGGCCGTACATGCGCCGGATGCCGTCGTCGACGATCACGCCCAGCTCGTAGGCGAAGGCCGGGTCGTAGGCGGCCAGGTTGGGCACCGTCGACGCCAGCACCAGGCTGTGGCCGTCGGCGTGCTGGAGGCCTTCACCGTTGAGCGACGTGCGGCCGGCGGTGCCGGCGCACAGGAAGCCCTTGCCCCGGGCGTCGCCGAAGGCCCAGATGAGGTCGCCCACCCGCTGGAAGCCGAACATCGAGTAGTAGACGAAGAACGGCACCATGGGCTTGCCGTGGACCACCGCCGAGGTGCCGGCGGCCGTGAACGACGCCATCGAGCCGGCCTCGGTGATGCCCTCCTCCAGGATCTGGCCCTTCTGCGCCTCCTGGTAGGACAGGGGGAAAGCGGCGTCGACCGGCTCGTAGAGCTGGCCGAAGGGGGCGTAGATCTTGACCTCCGGGAACAGGGCGTCCATGCCGAAGGTGCGGGCCTCGTCCGGGATGATCGGCACGATGTGGGCACCGATGCCCTTGTCCCGCATGAGGTCCCGCAGCAGGCCGGTCATGGCCATGGTGGTCGAGTACTCCCGCTTGCCCGAGCCGTCGCGCAGGCCGGCGAAGATCTTCTCCTCCGGCGCCGGCAGCGTGCGCTGGCGCACGATCCGCTTGGGCAGCGACCCGGCCAGCGCCCGCCGGCGCTCCATCATGTACTCGTACTCGACCGACCCCTCGGCCGGGCGGTAGTAGGGCGGCTCGGGGGCGTCGAGGGCCTCCTCGGGGATCTCCTCCTCCAGCGAGAGGCGCTCGCGGAAGGTGGCGAGATGCTTCTTCGACATCTCCTTGATCTGGTGGGTGGCGTTGACGGCCTCGAAACCGGGCCCGAGCGTCCAGCCCTTGATGGTCTTGGCCAGGATGACGGTGGGGGCGCCGTTCTTCTCGATGGCGGCCGAGTAGGCGGCGTAGAGCTTGTGGTAGTCGTGCCCGCCCCGGGGCAGGTTGCGCAGATCGTCGTCGCTCAGGTGCTCGACCATGGCCCGCAGCCGGGGGTCGGGCCCGAAGAAGTGCTCGCGGATGTAGGCGCCGCTCTCCGTGGCGTACTTCTGGAACTGACCGTCGAGGGTGGTGTTCATCTTGTTGAGCAGCACACCGTCGATGTCGCGGGCCAGCAGCGGGTCCCAGCCCGAGCCCCAGATCACCTTGATGACGTTCCACCCCGCGCCGCGGAACAGGGCCTCCATCTCCTGGATGACCTTGCCGTTGCCCCGCACCGGGCCGTCGAGGCGCTGGAGGTTGCAGTTGACGACGAAGATGAGGTTGTCGAGCTGCTCGCGGGCGGCCAGGGTGAGGCCGGCCATGCTCTCGGGCTCGTCGAACTCGCCGTCGCCCAGGAAGCACCACACCCGGGACCGGCTGGTGTCGACCAGCTGGCGGTTGTGCAGGTAGCGGTTGAAGCGGGCCTGGTAGACGGCGTTGAGGGGCCCGATGCCCATCGACACCGTGGGAAACTCCCAGAAATCCGGCATGAGGCGGGGGTGGGGGTAACTCGACAGCCCCCCGCCCCCGATCTCCTGGCGGAAGCGGTCCAGCTGGGCCTCGGTGAGGCGCCCCTCGAGGAAGGCCCGGGCGTAGATGCCAGGGGCGGCGTGACCCTGGAAGTACACCTGGTCGCCGGCCTGGCCGTCGTCCTTGCCCCGGAAGAAGTGGTTGAACCCGACCTCGTAGAGCGACGCCGAGCTGGCGTAGGTGGCCAGGTGGCCGCCGATGCCCTTGGCCCGCTTGTTGGCCCGGCTGACCATGACCGCGGCGTTCCAGCGGATGAAGGCGCGGATGCGGCGCTCGATGTGCTCGTCGCCGGGGAACCAGGGCTCCCTCTCGGGCGGGATGGTGTTGATGTAGTGGCTGGAGACCGTGTTGGGCAGGCCGACGCCCAGCTCGCGGGCCCGATCCAGCAACTTCATGAGGAGGAACCGGGCCCGGGTGCGGCCGCGCTCGTCGGTGACCATCTCGAGTGAGTCGAGCCACTCCGCGGTTTCGGAGGGGTCAATGTCGGGCAGCTGCTGGCTGAGGCCGTCGAAAATCACCATTCCAGTCTCTCACCCCCCGAAATGTGACCTGGAATTCCGTGCGACTGTTACCGGCGTGGGAGCGACCGAGGTGTACACCGACGGTGCCTGCCTGGGGAACCCGGGGCCGGGCGGGTGGGCCTGGGCCGTCCCCGGGGGCCGCTTCGCCAGCGGGCCGGCGCCGGCCACCACCAACCAGCGCATGGAGGTCCAGGCCGCCCTGGAAGCGGTGCGGGCCCTTGAGGGGCCCCTCGTGGTGGTCAGCGACAGCACCTATGTCGTGAACTGCTTCCGGGACCGGTGGTGGGAGGGGTGGCTGGCCCGGGGGTGGATGAACAAGGCCAAGAAGCCGGTGGCCAACCGTGACCTGTGGGAGCCGCTGATCGAGTTGGTGCGGACCGAGCCTGGCCGGGTCGGCTTCCGCTGGGTCAAGGGCCACGGGAGCGACCCGTTCAACGACCTCGTCGACCGGCTGGCCGTCGAGGCGGCCCGCACCCAGACGCCACGGTCGGGGGACCAGCCGCCTGAATCTTTGGGGGCGGCGGACGCGCCTGGGGCCGACGTCGACCCGAGGCTGCCGGCGGGGCACCTGGTGGTGGTCGTCGGCCACAAGCCGCCGGAGCTCGGCGGCTACGACCCCAACCCGGTGGCCGACGCGGTGCGGGCCAAGCTGGCCGAGATCCTGGCCGCCAAGCGGGAGGTGGACCGGGATCTGGTCGTGCTCACCGGGCTGGGGCTGGGCGCCGAGCAACTGGCGGCCGAGGCCGCGGCCGAGGCCGGCGTCCCCTACGTGGCCGTGTTCCCCTACCCCGACCCCGACTCGCAGTGGCCGTCGGCGTCCCGGAAGGCGTTCCAGGAGTTGGCCGACGGAGCCCAGTCGACCGTCACTCTCAGCGCCAAGGCGCCGGCCACCAAGCAGCTGGCCGGCGCCGCCCTTCGCCGGCGCGACGCCTGGCTGGCCCGCCACGCCCACGAGGCGCTGGTCGTGTGGGACGGGGAGGACGCCGGCGTGGGGCGCGCCGTGCGGGCGCTCCAGGACGCCCTCGGCGAGGAAGGCGTCTGGGTCGTCAGTCCGTAGGCGCTCGGAGGGGCGAGTGAGCAAAGTTGCGTCTCCAGGACCGAACTTTGCAAGCGGGTCAGCGCGTGGTTGGCGAGGGGTAGCGCCGGCGGTCTTCCTCGCATGCCTCCCGGACGTGGCAGCCGGTGAGGTGGTCGTTCACCACGCCCAGGGACTCCATGGCCGCATAGGCGGTCGTCGGGCCGACGAAGCGGAAGCCCAACTTCTTGAGTGCCTTGGAGAGGGCGGTCGACTCCGGCGTGACCGACGCCAGGTCGCCCAGCTTCGCCGGCGCCGGCCGGCCGTCGCGGGGCGGTTCGAACGACCACACCACGGCGGCGAGCGACCCGTGGCGCTCCTGGGCGGCCAGGGTGGCGCCGGCGTTGGCGATGGCGGCCTCGATCTTGCCCCGGTGGCGGACGATGCCGGCGTCGGCCACCAGCCGCTCCACGTCCGCCGGCCCGTAGCCGGCGACGACCGTCGGGTCGAAGCCGGCGAAGGCCCGCCGGAAGCCCTCCCGCTTGCGCAGGATGGTGAGCCACGACAGCCCCGACTGGAAACCCTCCAGGCAGATCTTCTCGTACAGCCGCACGTCGTCGATCACCGGCCGGCCCCACTCGTCGTCGTGGTAGGCGACGTAGTCCGGCGCCGACGTGCACCAGCCGCACCGGGCCAGCCCGTCGTCGCCGGCGACGACGCCGCTCTCAGCCCAGTCGGCCATGGCGCCATCGTAGGAGTCGCTCAGTCCATGGCCCGTAGGACGAGCCACCAGGAAGCCAGGCCGTGCCCACACCACCCCTCGGGCGTGACCGTGCAGTCGTCGGGGCATCGGCAGACGCCGTCGGCGAGCCATTCGGCCAGTTCGTCTTCGTCCGGCGGCGCCCACCCGCTGTTGACCTCGAACCAGTCGTGGGCGTTCTTGATCGACCATGTGGCGCCGGCGATCTCGTGGATCTCCACGTCGATGTCGCGCTCGGTGTCCCGCGCCGTTGACACCTGCACCATGCCCAGCTTGGCCATGACCCGGCGGGAGGCGACGTTCGCGGGCATGCAGATGGCGATGATCCGGTCCAAGGCCAGCTCATCGAACCCATACCGGAGGCTGGCCCGGCCTCCCTCCGTCGCCAGACCTCTGCCCCAGTGACGACGGTCGAGCCGCCATCCGACCTCGACCGCCGGCATCACCTGCGGCAGCCACGTCGGCACCGCCAGGCCTATGTAGCCGATGAGCCGCCGGCCCTCCTTCAACTCGGCGGCCCAGGAGCCGAAGCCGTGGGTGGCCCAGTGGTCGAACTGGCGCTCCAGGAATCCCTCGGTCTCCTCCCTGGTGAAGCCCCGCCCGAACGGGTAGTGCCAGACCGCCGGCTCGGCGAAGATGGCCGCCAGCGGATCGAGGTCGTCCTCCCTCCAGGGCCGGAGGACCAGCCGGTCGGTCTCGACGGTGGTCACGCCAGCCGGCCGGCCGGGAGCCGGTCGACCACGACCGGCACGTGGTGCTCACGGACCGCCTCCAGCCGGCGCAGGAACTCGGCCCGCGGCACTTCGACGGCACCGAGCGACGTGAGGTGCGGGGTCGGCAGTTGCACGTCGATGAACACCCCGCCGGCCTCGGCCCAGCGGGCGACGAGGTCGACCAGGGCGACCTTGGAGGCGTCGCTGGCCCGGTGGAACATCGACTCGCCGGTGAAGCAGCCACCCACCGCCACCCCGTAGAGACCGCCGACCAGCTCGTCGCCGTCCCATACCTCGACGCTGTGGGCCCACCCCATGCGCCAGAGCCGGACGTAGGACTGGCCCATGTCGCGGCTGATCCATGTCCCCTCGCCACCCGGGCGGTGGGCACAGGCGGCGACCACCTCCTCGAAGGCGGCGTCGACCGTCGTCGACCACCCGCAGTGGCGCAGGCGCTGTCGTAGGGACCGGGACACGTGGAGGCCGTCGAGAGGGATGACGGCCCGGGGGTCGGGCGAGAACCACGGCGTGGCGACACCCGGGTGGGGCCAGGGGAAGATCCCCCGCCGGTAGGCGTCGACCAGGGTCGACGGCTTGAGGTCGGCGCCGAAGCCCACCACGCCGCCGGCGTCGTCGTCGCCGGTGGCCGGATCGGGGATCCGCCACGGCGTGCGGCCGACCGCCTGGGGCGTCGGCGCCCGGCGAAGGTGCTCAGGCACCGCGCGAGGCCAGGTAGACGGCTCGCACCGCGAATGCCTGGCGGAGCTCGACGAGGACCTCGTCGAGGAACTCCTTGCGGTACGTGGCGTCGGTGAGGACATACACGGTGAAATAGAACCCCGAGAAGGCGGTGAGAAAACCGGCCACCTGGAGCAACTCGGTGGTGATGGCCACGGGACGGCCCCAGAGCGTCCCGTCGAGCAACAGGTTGGCGTCGCTCCCGACCCACTTCGCCGTGAGCTCGGGCGTGACGGTCAGCAGCCCGAACCCGACGAAGAAGATCCCGATCATCAGGCTCACGAAGACGATCTGCAGGCCCTGGGTGAAGAGCACGACCAGGCCGACGTTGCCCCACTGCCGCGGTCCGAGTCGAGGCGTGCCGGCGGGCGACGCGTCGGCCGGCGGGTGGAGCTCCGCCGCCGGCGTGTCGCCCACCAGGGCGGCCACGTCGGACCAGGAGTCGAACCGGGCCAGGGCGCCGACCTCGAGGGGGATGCGGGCGACGACGAACACGACGCCGACGGCGACGAAGAGCCCCATGGTGACGGCGAGGAACGGCCCGTCGAGGGAGCTCGCCACCTCCCACACCTCGGTGGTGAGGAACAGGAACGTCACGAACAACAGCAGCAGGGGGAGGGCCCGCACGAGCAGCCCGAGGACGTCGGCCAGCTGGCGCCACAGCCGGCCGGCGGCCCAACGGGTGATGGGCAGGAGGGCGTAGCTGGTCCCCAGATAGATGAGGCCCAGCAGGGCCAGGTTCACCAGCAGGGTGTTCAGGGCGGTGAGGCGCTGACCGCCGGCGAGCAGGTCGAGGGCGGGCACGAGCAGGACGAAGATGGCCAGCTCGGTGGGTCCCACGCTGTCGGGGCGGGCCAGCGCCGGCCGCTTGCGGGCCACGTTGACGATCGCCCACACCCCCACCAGGGCGCCCAGGCTGGCGGCGGCCACCCCCAGGTTCAGCCACCAGGGCCACGACGCGTCGAGGGCGGTCACCAGCTCCAGCATCAGGATGGCGGTGAGCGGCGCCAGCGCCCGGGTGAAGACGTCGCGGCTGGCGCTGTAGTGGTCGATGAAGTGGGGAATCCCGCGTGACCGGAACCACCGCTCGACGGCGGCGAGGGTGTCGGCGTCGGTCACAGGGCCATAGTGTCGCCATCTGTGCGCTGCGGGGTGGACACAGGGGGCACCTTCACCGACGTGGTGATGGCCGACGGTCGCATCACCAAGGTCCTGTCGACGCCGGACGACCCCGGGCGGGCCGTGCGCTCGGGCCTGGGCGGCCTGGCGCCGGAGCTGCTGGCCCACGGGACGACGGTCGCCACCAACGCTCTGCTCGAGCGCCGGGGGGCGACGGTGGCGCTGATCACCACGGCCGGCTTCGCCGACGTGATCGAGATCGCGCGGCAGGACCGGCCGTCGCTGTACGACATCTGGGCCGACCGGCCGGAGCCGCTGGTGCCGCGCCGCCTGCGGTTGGAGGTCGAGGGCCGGTTGGACGCCGCCGGCGCCGAGATCGCGCCGGTGGGCGATGTGCCGGCGGTGCCGGATGGGGTGGAGGCGGTGGCGGTCTGCCTTCTGCACGCCGACCTGAATCCTTCGCACGAACGGGCGGTGGCGGCCGCGCTGGGTGACCACGATGTCTCCTGCTCGTCGGCGGTGTCGCCGGAGTTCCGGGAGTACGAGCGGACGGTGACGACCGTGGTCAACGCCTACCTGCGGCCGCGGTGCCGGGGCTACCTCGCCGGCCTCGGAGGCCTGGCCGGCGAGGTGCTGGTCATGACGTCGGCCGGCGGGCTGATACCGACCGGCGAGGCCGCGGACCTGCCGGTGGCCCTGCTGCTGTCGGGGCCGGCGGGGGGCGTGGTCGCGGGTTCTGCGGCCGCGCTGTCCGCCGGCTTCGACGGCGCCGTCACCTTCGACATGGGCGGGACGAGCACCGACGTCTGCCTGATCCAGGGCGGCGTGCCCGAGCCGGCTGCCGGCCGGCGGGCCGGCGGCTTCCCCATCCGCCTGCCGTCACTCGACATCCACACCATCGGCGCCGGCGGCGGGTCGATCGCCCGCATCGATGCCGGCGGCGCCTTGGTCGTGGGACCCGAGAGCGCCGGCGCCGACCCGGGGCCGGCGTGCTACGGCCGGGGTGGTCGGGCGCCGACGGTCACCGACGCCGACCTCGTGCTCGGCCGCATCCCGTCCGACGCCATCTTCCCGGGGCTGGGCGCGCTCGACGTGGACGCGGCCCGCGCCGCGCTGGAGGACGCCGGCACCAGCGCGGAGGGCGTGGTCGCCGTCGTCGACGCGGCCATGGAGCGGGCGCTGCGGGCGGTGTCGGTGGAACGGGGCGTCGACCCCTCGACCTTGGCCCTGGTGGCGTTCGGGGGCGCCGGCCCCCTGCACGCCTGCGCCCTGGCCGAGGCGCTGGGCATGGCCGCCGTGGTCGTGCCGCCCCGGGCCGGCGTGCTGTCCGCGGTCGGGCTGCTCTGCGCCCCCCGGCAGCGCAGCCTGGTGCGGTCGTGGCCGGCGCCGGCCGACCACGCCGGCGTGACCGAGGCGGTGGCCGAGCTGGGCCGGCGGGCGGCGAAGCTGGTCGGCGAGAGCGCGGAGGTCGTCACGTCGGTCGACTGCCGGTACGCCGGCCAGAGCCACGAACTGACCGTCGCCACCGTGGACGACTTCGCCGCCGAGCACGTCCGCCGCAACGGCTACTCGCGGCCCGGCTCGCCGGTGGAGGTCGTCGCCCTCCGGGCCACGGCCCGGACGCCGGCGCTGGTCCGCCCCGAAGACCTTGGTGCGATCGGAGAGCGTCGACCCACCACGGGGCCGAGCGTCGTGGCCGAGCCCGACTGCACGATCTGGATCCCCGAAGGGTGGTCGGTCGAGGTGGGGCCCGACGAAAGCTACGTGATCACCCGATGAGCCCCGCCGAGCTGCAGATCCTGATCTCCCGGCTGACCGGCGTGGCCGAGGAGATGGGCGCCGTGCTGCGCCGGGCTTCATTCAGCCCCAACATCAAGGAGCGGGCCGACTGCTCGGCCGCCCTCTTCACGCCCGACGGCGAGCTGCTCGTCCAGGCGGAGCACATCCCCGTCCATCTGGGGTCGATGCCGGCGTCGGTGCAGGCGGCCCTGGAGGTGTTCGGCGACACCATCCGTCCCGGTGACCAGGTCGCGGTCAACGACCCCTTCGCCGGCGGCACCCACCTCAATGACCTGACGCTCGTCGCCCCCTGCTTCGTCGACGGGCGCCTGATCGGGTGGGCGGCCAACCGCGCCCACCACGCCGATGTGGGTGGCATGGCCCCGGGCTCGATCCCCGCCGCCGCCGTCGAGGTGTACCAGGAGGGGCTGCGCATCCCGCCTGTGCTGATGTCCGACGCGGTGGAAGCCATCCTGTGCGCCAACTCCCGCACGCCGGAGGAGCGCCGCGGTGACCTCGACGCCCAGCGGGGCGCCAACGTGGTCGGCGTCGAGCGCCTGGCCACCTTCGCCGGCGCCCCCCTCGACGAGATCACGGGCTATGGCGAGCGCCGCATGCGTGCCGCACTCGCCGCCCTGGAGGACGGCTCGTGGACGTTCGAGGACCAGATGGACTCCTGCGGGCCGGAGCCCGACCAGCAGCGGCCGGCACGCATCGTCCTGACCCTCACCATCGCCGGCGACGAAGCCACCTTCGACTTCACCGGCACCGACGACCAGCGCTCCGGCAACGTCAACGCGGTCGAGGCGGTGACGCAGAGCGCGGTGTCCTTCGCCCTGCGGTCCGCCGCCGATCCGAGCATCCCGGCCAACGGCGGGGCCATGCGCCCGGTGCGGGTGATCGCGCCGGCAGGGTCGATCGTGGCCGCCCGGCCGCCGGCGGCCGTCGGCGCCGGCAACGTCGAAGTGAGCCAGCGGGTGGCCGACGTGTGCTTCGGCGCCCTCGCCGGCGCCTGCCCGGAGCGGGTGGGTGCCGCCAGCCAGGGGACGATGAACAACACCCTCATCGGCGGCGCCGGCTGGGTGTACTACGAGACCGTGGCCGGCGGGCAGGGCGGGCGCCCGGGCCGGGCCGGCATGAGCGGCGTCCAGACCGGTATGACCAACACCCAGAACACGCCGGCCGAGGCGCTGGAGCGGTCGTTCGGCATGCGGGTGCGCCGTTACCGCCTGCGGGAGGGCAGCGGCGGCGCCGGCCGCTGGCCGGGCGGCGACGGCGTGGAGCGGGAGCTGGAGATGCTGGAGACGGTCACCGTGTCGCTCATCACCGAGCGCCGGGCCAGCCGTCCGTGGGGCCTGGAGGGCGGCGGCCCGGGGGCGACCGGCGAGAACTGGCTGCTGCCCGCCGGCGACGAGTCCCGTGCCGAGCGCCTGCCGGACAAATGCACGATCACCGTCCACGCCGGCGACGTGATCCGGCTGCTGACCCCCGGCGGCGGCGGGTACGGCGCCGCCGGCGCCGGCGATCGCGATCGCGAGGCTGGGCACAAGCGCCGGTGAGTTGTTTCATCCATCGGAGCGCGGGGTAGGAGTTGACGAATTGCCCGCCGACGGAAGGACCTATGTATGGTGCAACTCACTCAAGCGGCAGCAGTCCAGGTGGCCCAGTCCCGCGAGTCAGCCGGCCTGCCAGAGACCTACGGCCTCCGCTTCTTCGGGGAGCCCCAGCCCGGAGGTGGCATGTCGCTAGGACTGACCTTCGCCGAGGTACCCGCCGAGGACGACCAGGTGAGCGAGCAGGAAGGAACCCGGCTCTTCGTCGCCCCTGAGGTGGCCGAGCCCCTGGCGTCCGCCGCTCTCGACGTCCAGCAGACGCCCGAGGGGGCCAAGCTGATCCTGACGACGCAGGAGCAGGGTCTGGGAGACTGACGGGGGGATGGCTAGCGTCGATCCGTGATCGACGCAGTCATCTTCGATTGGGGTGGGACGCTGTCGGAGTTCGTCGATGCCGAGCTGGTCGACGCCTGGCGGCTCGCCGCCCACCACCTCGACCCGGCTCGCGAGGACGAGATCACCGCTCGCCTGGTGCAGATCGAGGCCCACTTCTGGGCCACCACGTCGAGCCACCAGCGCAGCGCCACCCTGGCCGACCTGATGGCGGCGGCGGCGAAGGAACTCGGGCTCGACGTGGCCGAGGCGCTGCTGGAGGAGGCCGCGCTCCGCCACCTCGACGCCTGGACGCCGCATATCCGCCACGACCCGGAGGCAGCCGAGACCCTGGTCGAGCTACGGGGGCAGGGACTGCGCATCGGCATGCTCTCCAACACCCACTGGCCCCGGACTTTCCACGAGCACTTCCTCGAGCGCGACGGCCTCGTCGAGTTGATCGACGCCCGCCTCTACACCAGCGAAATGCCGTTCCAGAAGCCGCACCCGTCCGCGTTCCTCGCCGCCGCCCGGGCCCTCGGTGTGGAGGCCGAGCACGCAATCTTCGTGGGCGACCGCCCGTGGGACGACATCTCGGGTGCCCACTCGGCGGGGATGCGCACGGTCCTGCGCCCGAACCCTGTCGCACCCGACATCGCCGGCATCAACCCCGACGCCCGCATCAGCCGCCTGATCGAGCTGGTCGACCTCGTGCACGCGTGGAGCTAGCGCACGTACATCGACAGCAGCCGGCGGGAGACGGTCGGGTGTTCGAGCACATCCGTCGAGTCGACCAACTGATCGATGGCGCCCACGAGGGGGAGGCTGCGGAGCCACGGATCCTGCACCCGGTCGAGGCAGGCGTCGACGAAACGGCCCGACCCGAGCACTTGGTAGGGACGGCCGTAAAAGGGAGACACGTCGGCTGAGACGGGCTGGCTGGCGCCGGCCTCGTTGTGGTGCCGGGCCACGAACCGGAAGGCCTCCACCAGCGCCGCCTCCCGCTCACGGAATGCGGACGCAGCGAGGGCCGCCTCCAGCGCCGGCCCCACGGTGGCGGCGATGTCGAGGCGTGCGAACGCCGAACCCAGCCACTTGCTGTACGGCGCGTACCGGCGGTCGAGGAGCAGGCACAGGCGCATGAGGTCACGGGCCAGCCTGGCGGCGACGATGCTGGAGCCCAGCTCATCGCCCACTTCGGCCGTGCGCCCGACGAACGGTTCCTCCTGGTCGAGCCGGCGCCACTGGCAGGCGACGAGCCAGCGCCAGACGTCGTCGGGGTACCACGAGAGGATGCTGCGAGTCCGTGCCAGCTCTCCGGTGCCGTCGTGGAAGACCGGGCCGGCGGTGACCTCGAGCAGCTTCTGCTGGGGCGCGGCGAGCCAGTCGACGGTGCTCATGCCCTCCCTCGGATCCACGCCGAGCTGGCTCCGGAGCCACGCACCGAGCGGACGGACCACGACGTGGTGCTGCACGGGAACGGCGTCCCACCCGTACCTCGTGGGCCAGCCCTGGTACGTGTCGGGCAAGGCGGCGTCGACCCGCGACGCCACATCGGTCAGGTTCGCCTCGTCCACGAACACGTGCATCCGCGGGCCCCAGCCGTGGTCGGTGGAACGGCTGGTGTCGAACCCGAGGACGTCCGAGCCCGTCCCGAGAAGGGCGGCGGCGTGGGTGGTCCCGCCCAGGACCGGCCGGACCACCTCCTGGTAGAACGCCTGGGCCAGCTCCGCTCCCCGGACGAACTCCGCCATCGGCACGGTCTACATCAGCGGATGGTGATCACGCCCCGCATGCCGTAGGCCCAGTGGCCAGGGACGTGGCAGCCGAACAGCAGGCGGCCCGGCGAGCCGAACCGGTAGGTGGTGACGGCGGTGGCGCCCGGAGCGACGGAGACCTCGCCGGGCCGGTCGCCGTGGTGGGCCTCGGTGCCGGCCTCGTGCACGTCCTGGACGGATTGGTCGCCGACGATCAGCTCATGGGGGATGGGGTCGGTGTTGCGGAGGACGAACCGGATCGTCTCCCCTGGCCGCACGTGCAGCTCGTCGAGGGAGAAGCGGGAGTGGTGCACGGTCAGCTCGACGGTCCGCTCGGAGCCGTGGCCGCCGGCGCAACCCGTCAGGGCCAGGCCAGCGGCCACCACGATCGCCGCCACCAGCTTCATCGCCGGCGGGCCACCAGCACTCCGCCGGCTGCCACGGCCAGGACGGCGGCGCCGGCCAGGGCCCACGGCAGGACCGGAGTGCTTCCGTCGTCGGTGGTCACGACTCCCGGCGACGGCTGGCCCAGGTCGAGCCCCGCCGCGGTGCGCGATGGCTGGCCGGCGCCCGTGCCGTCGACGGCGAGGTCGTACGTCATCTGGGAGGGCAGAGCATCGACCTTCAGGTAGGTCAGCCACATCGACTGGGGCATCCAGTCCATGCCCTTGTCGGAGCGCAGGTCGGCCAGCAGGCGGCTGCTCGCCTTCTCCGACCGGTCGAGGCTGAGGCCGGGGGCCGTGTCGCCCGGAAGCAGGGTGGGACGCTGGTCGGTGAGCAGGAACACGTCGGCGTTGATCCGCTCGGCGGGCTTGAGGCCGACGCTCAGGATGCGCAGGGGCACCCAGGGCTGCGGCGTGGGGATGGTGATGTGGACGGGCGTGCCGTCACCGATGGCGAGGCCCTTGGCCTGGGCGGCTTCGCCGTTGAACCGGGCGGCCAGGAAGATGGGGCTGCGGCTGGCGTAGAAGTCGAGCACCTCCGGCGTGTCGGGGGTCAGGAGGAAGCCGTTCTTGGTGGCCCACTCCCCTACGGCCTGGCCGCCGCCCTTCAGCACGGTGATGTCGAGGGCGTCGATGCGGGTCTCGAGCAGGACCTGGGCGTCGGCGGCGGCACCGGAACTGGCGGTGGCGCCGACGGCTCGGAGCTCCGGCTGAGGGGTCACCTCGCGAACGAGCCGCTGCAGCGTCCAGTCGCCGCCCCGCTCCACGCTGGTCGGCACGTCGGGCAGGGGGATGATCGACCCGAACTCCCCGCCGGCGCCGGCGAACTTGAACGCGGTCACGTAGTGCTCCACTCCGTCGTGCCAGGCGGCCAGCGTGGTGGTCTTGACCAGGTTGACCGAGCCGTTGCGGCCGATGAGGCCGCCGCATGCCAGGGCGGGGCCGGCGCCGAGCACGGTCGCCAGAAGTCCGGTCACGGTCGCCAGCAGGGCCTTGCGCATCTCGTCCACCTCCACGGTTGGGTGGAGATGGGACGACGGTTACCGGCCCTCTGGTTCCGGGATTCGCACCTTTCTGCGGTTGTGCACGAAGTAGAGGATGAAGCCGCCGGCCACGATCACCGCGGTCACGATGGCGAAGATGGCGGTGCCCTGGGCGCCGGCCATGGGCACCGGCGGCGGCGCCGGCCCGAGGACGACGGTGACGTGGCCGTCGATGCTGGCGCCGGCGGCGTCGCCGAAGGGGAACGTGCGGCACGTCGCCCGGCAGCGGACGACGGTGGTCCGGCCCGTCTCCGTGGCCACGATCAGATCGTTCTCGTCGATGGCCACCTGGCTGAACCGGTCCTCGGTGAGCCGCCACAGGGCGCCGGCGCCGGCCACGTAGGCCGTACCGCCGCGCCCGATGAAGCCCGGCGGCGTGAAGCCCACACTGCGCACACCGACATCGCGCCCGGCGGGGAGGTCCGGTCGGATCAGCACGCCGCTGGTGCCGTCGAAGCGGATGAAGATCACCTCGCCGCTGGTCTGGTCGGCGCCGATGAGATCGCCGCCGTGGTTGCCGAACATCTGCGGGGCGACCTCCATGCCGCCCTCCATCGGCGGGGCGGTCTCGGTGAGCGTCCTCAGCCGGCCCCGGCAGTCGATCGAGAACAGGACGGTGCGGTTGGCCTTGCGGCCGGCGACCAGGAGCTGATTGCCGAAGCGGCCGGTGGCGTCGAAGGCGATGCCGGTGAACCGGTCGACCGCCGGCGGCTCGACGAAGCGAGCCGGCGTCCCGTCGAGGGAGACCCGGCTGATCGCTCCCCGCTCGAGGGCGTAGATCTCCCCCGCTTCGAAGCGGCAGCCGGCGCCGGCCACGTCCAGCCCCGGGGCCATGGCGATGTGGCTCTCTGCGGCGTGGGACCCCAGCGGCGTCGTCGCTCCGTCATCGGGGTCGACCAGGTGGAGCCGGCCGGCGGCGACGGCCACCAGCTTGCCGTCGGGGCGGGGGCCGACCACGTCGACCACGCCGGCCAGGGGCACCCAGCGCTCCCACTGCGGGGGGACCGGCTGGGTGGTGGGGGTGGCCTGCGCCGCCAGCAGGCCGAAGACGAGGAGGACGGCGGCGATCAGGGCAGGGAGCGGGCGCCGATGGTGTCCTTCCACACCGGGTCGTAGCCGGCGGCCCGCAGGGCGGCGGCGACCTCGGCCGGCGAGCGGGTGTCGCTGACCTCGAACTGCGGCTCGGCGGCGCCGGGCTCGGCGTAGCCACCGGGCTCGGTGTGGGAGCCGGCCGACATCTGGGTGACGCCCAGCTTGAACGCCGCGTCCCGGAACGCCGGCGACTCCCGGGTCGACAGGGTGATGCCGACGTCGGGCAGGGCCAGGCGCAGGGCGCAGAGGATCTGGACGTAGTCCCGGTCGGTCACCGGGTGCTCGGGCTGGAAGCCGCCGGCCGCCGGCCGCATGCGGGGCAGGGATACGGCCACCTCGCACCGCCACCATCGCCGGAGCAGGGCGGAGGCGTGGGCGGCGAGGGCGATGACGTCGGACCGCCAGTCGGGCTCGAGCCCCAGGAGGGCGCCGAGCGAGAGTGCCCGCATGCCGGCCTCGGCGGCCCGGTCGGGGGCGGCCAGGCGCCAGTCGTAGTTGCGCTTCTTGCCCTTCAGGTGGACGGCGGCGTAGGTCTCCCGGTCGTAGACCTCCTGGTAGACGACCAGGCCCTCGCAGCCCGCCTCCACCAGCCGGCGGTAGGTGGCGGTGTCCCAGACCTGGGTCTCAAGGGAGACCGACGGCACGGTGCCGGCCAGTGCGGCGACACACTCGACCAGGTAGTCCTTGGAGATGATGCGGGCGTGCTCGCCGGCTACCAGGAGCAGGTGACGGAAGCCCCGCTCGGTCAGGGTCCCGGCCTCGGCCGCCACCTCCGCCGGCGACAGCGTGCGGCGGGCGATCTCGTTGCCGGCGGAGAACCCGCAGTAGGTGCAGGTGGAGACGCACTCGTTCGACAGGTAGAGCGGGGCGAAGAGTCGCACCACCCGGCCGAACCGCCGCACCGAGGCGGCGTGGGCCAGCGTGGCCATCTCCTCCAGCCGGGGGGCGGCCGCCGGCGACAGCAGGGCACCCAGGTCGGCCAGGGACCGCCGTGAAGCCCGTAGCGCCCGGTCGACCTCGGCGTCGGTGGCCGTCGTCGACAGCGCCCGGGCGGCCGTGAGGTCGGTGGCCAGGAAGTCGGCCGCCGCCGAGTGTTCGGGCACGCCCTCGGGACGGGACTCGAGGGCGACGGGGGTGACGGTCAAGTCAAGAACCCGGTGAGCGGCGAGGAGGCCGCCGCCGACCTGCCCACGCCGGCCAGGCCGGCCAGGAACGCCTGGCGGCCGGCGATGGTGGCCATGCGGAAGGCATCGGCCATGGCCGCCGGGTCGCCGGCGGTGCCGATGGCGGTGTTGACCAACACGGCGCCGGCCCCCATCTCCATGGCCTCCGCCGCCTGCGAGGGCGCGCCGATGCCGGCGTCGACCACCACGGGCACCAGCGACTGCTCGATGATGATCTCGATCGCCGCCTTCGTCTTCAGGCCCTGGTTGGAGCCGATCCACGAGCCCAGGGGCATGACCGTGGCGCAGCCCACCTCCTCCAGCCGCTTGCACAGGATGGGATCGGCATTGACGTAGGGCAGGACGGTGAAGCCCTCCCGGCACAGGATCTCCGCCGCCTTCAGGGTCTCGACGCCGTCGGGGAGCAGGTAGCGGGGCTCGGGGGTGATCTCGAGCTTGATCCAGGTGGGGTAGCCGCCACTGCGGGCCAGGCGGGCCAGGCGGACGGCCTCCTCGGCGTCGTCGGCGCCGCTGGTGTTGGTGAGCAGGAGGACCCGGGCCGGGTCGACGGCGTCGAGGATGTCCTCCTCCGCCGTCGTGTCGATCCGTCGCAGGGCGACGGTGACCATCTCGGTGCCGGACGCCACGATGGCGGCCTCCAGGGAGGCGTTGGAGGGGAACTTGCCGGTGCCCAGGAAGAGGCGGCTCCCGAACTCCCGGCCGGCGATCACAAGCGGGTCATGCATCCCGACCTACCTTACGTGGGTGCGCTACTGGACCGTCAGCGAGGCCCGGGCCCACCTCCCCCGGGTGCGGGAGCTGGCCGAGACCATCCGCCACGCCGCCAAGCTGCGGGCCGGCGAGGCCGGCTCGAGGAACGGGAACCGGGCGCCCATCCTCGACGCCCAGGAGGCGCTGGAGGAGCTCCAGGCCGGTGACATCGTCTTCCGCGACGCCATGACCGGGCTCCTCGACTTCCACGCCAAGGGCGCCGACGGGGTCGTCTACTTCCTCTGCTGGCGCCTCGACGAGGACGACATCGGCTTCTGGCACCTCCCCTCGGAGGGCTTCCCGGGCCGCAAACCGCTCCCGAGGGACCCCGAATGACCCCGTTTTGGTTGCGTTTTCCCGCGCATACGGGGGTCAAGTGCAACCAGAACGGGGGGGGACGATGAAAACCCGGACGCTGCTCATCCTGTCCGCCGTCGCCGGCCTGGCCATCCTGATCGCCTTCACCCTGCAGATCACCCTCGCGGCCAGGTAGCCCCACGCCGGTAGGCTCGGGCCATGGCCGAGGAGTTCGACCTTGTCGTGATCGGGGGCGGCCCCGGCGGGTACGCGGCCGCCCTGTACGCCGCCGGCGCCGGCATGTCGGTGGCCGTCGTGGAGAAGGACAAGGTGGGAGGCACCTGCCTCCATCGGGGCTGCATCCCGGCCAAGCACTACCTGGAAACCGCCTCGGTGTTCCGCACCGTGGCCGGCGCCAAGGTCTTCGGAGTCCACACCGAGCAGCCGGAACTGGACCTCGGCGTCTCCCGGGACCGCAAGCAGAAGGTGGTCGACCAGCTCTGGAAGGGCCTCCAGGGGCTGATGAAGAAGCGCAAGATCAAGACCTTCGACGGCACCGGATCTCTCGGCGCCGGCCACCTGGTCACCGTCGACGACGGCACCGAGCTGCACGGCACCCACGTCGTCCTGGCCACCGGGTCGGTCCCCCGCACCATCCCCGGCTTCGAGCCCGACGGCGAGCACATCCTCACCAGCGACCACGTGCTGGAGCTCGACAGGCTGCCGGCGTCGGCCGCGGTCATCGGCGGCGGCGCCATCGGCTGCGAGTTCGCCTCCATGCTGGCCGACCTCGGCTGCCAGGTGACCCTCCTCGAGGCCCTCCCCAAGTTGCTCCCCGGGTGCGACGCCGACGTCGTCGACGTGATCGTGCGGTCGTTCAGGAAGCGGGGCATGGACGTCCGCACCGGTGTCACCGTCGAGGGCCACGAGGAGTCCAACGGCCAGGTGACGGTGAAGCTGGGCGACGGCGGGTCGGTGACGGTGGACAAGGTCGTGGTCTCGGTGGGCCGGCGTCCGCTGACCGAGGGACTGGGCTTGGAGGACACGAAGGTCGAAGTGGACGATCGCGGCTTCATCTCCGTCGACAGCCACCAGCGCACCGCCGAGGAAGGCGTGTACGCGGTGGGCGACGTGGTCGCCACCCCCCAGCTGGCCCACGTCGGCTTCGCCGAGGCCATCGTCGCCGTGCGGGACATGCGGGGTGAGGATCTCGAGCCGGTCGACTACGGCAAGGTCCCCTGGTGCATCTACTGCCATCCCGAGGTCGCCTTCGCCGGCATGACCGAGCAGGCCGCCCGTGACGCCGGCCACGACGTCGTCGTCTCGAAGCACTCGTTCAACTCCAACAGCCGGGCGATGATCATCGGCGAGACCGAAGGGCTGGTGAAGGTCATCGCCGCCGCTGGTTCCAACGGCACAGCCGGAGCGATCCTCGGGGTCCACATGGTGGGACCGTGGGTCACCGAACAGCTCGGCGAAGGCTGGCTGTCGGTCAACTGGGAGGCCACGCCCGACGACATGGGCCAGCTCATCCACCCCCACCCGACCCTCTCCGAGACGTTCGGGGAGACGGTCCTCACCCTCACTGGAAGGGGTTTGCACGGCTGATGGCCGACATCACCATGCCGCAACTCGGCGAGACGGTCACCGAGGGCACCATCACCCGCTGGTTCAAGCAGGTCGGCGACCAGGTCGCCGAGGATGAGCCGCTCTTCGAGGTGTCCACCGACAAGGTCGACTCCGAGGTCCCGGCGGCCAAGGCCGGCTACCTGAAGGAGATCCTCGTCGAGGAGGGCGAGACGGTCGACGTCGGCGCCAAGCTGGCCGTCATCGACGACGCCCCGCCGTCGTCGAACGGCGCCGCCGACGCATCGTCGTCGGCCGATGGCGCAGCTGCCCCCAAGCCCGAGCCCCAGCCGGAGAAGGCCGAGAAGCCGGCGGCCGAGCCCGAGGAGGAGGCCTTCGAGGCCGAGGTCCAGACCGTCGTCCCGAAGGACGAGGAGCACGAGCCCGAGCGCAAGCCTGAGCCGGCGAAGGCCGAGGCCAAGCCGGCCCCCGAACTGCCGCGCACCGGCCGGCGGGTGCTCTCGCCGTTGGTCCGCCGGCTGTTGGCTGAGAACGACCTCGAGCCCGACGACATCGAGGGCACCGGCATCGACGGCCGCATCACCCGCAACGACGTGATGAAGCACCTCGACAAGGCCGGCGCCCGCTCGGGCCAGCCCAAGCCGGCGGCGTCGAGGCCGGCGCCGGCCGCAGCGGCGCCGAAGGCCTCCGCCCCCAAGCCGAGGGCCGGAGGAGACCAGGCCATCCCCTTCTCCAACATCCGCAAGCGCACGGCCGAGCACATGGTGCGGTCCCAGGCCACGTCCGCCCATGTGCTGATCGCCATGGAGGTCGACTACGAGGGCGTGGACCGGGTCCGCCTGGCCGAGAAGGACGCCTTCAAGGCCGAGGAGGGCTTCTCCCTCACCTACCTGCCCTTCGTCGCCCGGGCCGTCATCGACGCCCTCGACGACTTCCCCCACGCCAACGCCTCCGTCGGCGAGAACGAGCTCATCCTCCACCGGGCCGTCCACCTGGGGATCGCCGTCGACATCAATTTCGAGGGCCTGATCGTCCCGGTCATCCACGACGCCGACGGCAAGCGGCTCCGCGCCATCGCCCGGGAGATCTCCGACCTGGCCACCCGGGCCCGCAGCAAGAAGCTCAACGCGGATGAGATCTCCGGTGGGACGTTCACCATCACCAACCCCGGCGGCTTCGGCACGCTGATGACCGCGGCGGTGATCAACCAGCCCCAGGTGGCCATCCTGTCCACCGACGGCGTCAAGAAGCGCCCCGTGGTCGTCGAGCTCCCCGACGGCAGCGACGCCATCGCCATCCACCCGGTGGGCAACCTGGCGCTCAGCTTCGACCACCGGGCCTTCGACGGCGCCTACGCCTCGGCGTTCCTGGCTCGCTGCCGCGACATCATCGAGACGCGGGACTGGTCCCAGGAGCTGTGAGCGCGGCTACATCTGGCGGCACAGCGGCGCCGCTCCGGGCCCGCTGGCTCGGGCGGGTGCGCTTCAACGACGCCCACGCCCTGCAGCGGGCCCTGTTCCGGGGCACGACCGACTCCTACCTGCTCCTGCTGGAGCACCACCCCGTCTACACCGTCGGCCTGCGGGGGGCGCTGGACCACCTGCGGGTGCCGGCGGAGGACCTGGGCGCCGACGTGGTGGCCACCGACCGGGGCGGCGACGTCACCTGGCACGGCCCCGGCCAGCTGGTCGGCTACCCGGTCCTCTCCGTCGACCAGTCGCCCAAGGACTACGTCTGCGCCGTCGAGCAGGTGATCATCGACGTCTGCGCCGGCCTCGGCCTCCCCGGCCTGGGCCGGCTCGCCGGCTCCCCCGGCGTGTGGGTGGACCCCGAGGGGCCGGCGCCCCGGAAGATCTGCGCCATCGGGGTCCGCCGGTCCCGGGGCAGGACCATGCACGGCTTCGCCCTCAACGTCGACGCCGACCTGTCCTGGTTCGACCGCATCGTCCCCTGCGGCATCGACGACAAGGAGGTCACGTCGCTGGCCGCGGAAGGGGTCGACGTCACCATGCGCCAGGTGGTCGACGCCGTCGTCGCCGCCACCGCCGAGCGCTGGGGCCACGACAGCGTCGAGCGGGTCGACGTCGCCTGGGAGCGGGAGATGCCGGCGGGACTGCCCGTCGCCACCCGCAAGCCGGAGTGGCTGCGCATCAGAGCCGACCTGGGCGAGGGCTACCGCGATGTGAAGCGCACCATGCGCTCGCTGAAGTTGGTCACCGTCTGCGAAGAGGCCGGCTGCCCCAACATCTACGAGTGCTGGCGGGACGGCACCGCCACCTTCATGATCAACGGCGACCGCTGCACCCGGGCGTGCGGGTTCTGCCAGGTCGACACCCGCAAGCCGCTCGCCGCCGACCCCGACGAGCCGGAGCGGCTGGCCGAGGCGGTGGCCGAGATGGGCCTGGCCCACGCGGTGATCACCGCTGTGGCCCGCGACGACCTGGCCGACGGGGGCGCCGGCGGCTTCGCCGAGTGCATCCGCGCCGTCCGCCGGCGCTGTCCGGGCACCGCGGTCGAGGTCCTGATCCCCGACTGCAAGGGCGACCCCGAGGCCCTGGCGACGATCTTCGAGGCCCGTCCGGACATCCTCAACCACAACCTGGAGACCATCGCCCGCCTCCAGCGCCACGTCCGCCCGTCGGCCTCCTACGCCCGCAGCCTGGCCGTCCTGGCCCGGGCCGCCTCAGCCGGCCTGGTGGCCAAGTCGGGCCTCATCCTCGGCATGGGCGAGACCGAGGACGAGGTGCTGGGCGCCATGGCCGACCTGCGGGCCGTCGGCGTGTCGATCCTCACCCTGGGCCAGTACCTCCGCCCGTCGGCCGACCACCTGCCCGTCGACCGGTGGTGGACGCCGGCAGAGTTCGACCGCCTGGCCGCCGCCGGCCAGGCCCTCGGCTTCGCCCACGTGGAGGCGTCGCCGCTGACCCGGTCCAGCTACCACGCCCGCCAGGCGGCCGCAGCCGTCGGTGAGCCCTCTTAGAACGAGACTGGCAGGCAGGCCTGGCGGCCGCCGGCGGCGCCGGGCGTGGAGCCGCCGTGCTGGGTGGGCTCGAGGTGGATCACGACCGACTGGGCGTCACCGGGCTCGATGGTGAAGGGAACGGTGGTGCGGGCGATCCCGTAGCCGCCCGGGAGGACGGTGAAGTCCAGCCACACCTCGTTCTCGGGCGAGGGCACGCCGCCGTCGCTCTTGTAGTGCGGGCCGGCCGCCGCCCCGTTGCCGGCCACGCACGGGCCGACGTGCACGTGGGCCCCGTAGGTGGTGCCTGCGGAGGTCGGGTCGAGGCCCTGGACGAGGAAGACGTACGTCGTCTGGCCACCGGCCTGCACCGCCCACAGCCGCGCCGTCGCCCCGTCGGTGGCGTTGGCGGTCCCCGGCTGGAGGTCACGGAGTGCGCCGCCGGCCTGGACGAACGGCGTCGCCGCGGCCGCCGGCCCTGCCCCCATCGCCAGCCCGGCCGCCAACGCGGCCGCCGTCAACCATCCGAACCTACGAGTCCCGCGCATGCTGCCTCCTGTTGGTCTCAAGCCAGCATGTCACAGCTACCCTGACGCCAAGATGGCTCACACCACCGCCGCTCTCGCCGCCCGCATGGAGGCCGTCCGGTCGAGGATGCAGACCCTCGGCGTGGACACGCTCATGCTGTCCTCGGGCGCCGACCTCCCCTGGCTGACCGGCTACACGGCCATGCCGCTGGAACGGCTCACCATGCTGATCCTGCCCTCCGAGGGCGACGCCGTCCTCGTCGTCCCTCGCCTGGAAGCGGCCCGGGTCGAGCCCCATCCCGACCTCTTCTCCATCCGGCCATGGGGTGAGACCCAGGACCCGATCGAGATGGTGACCGGGGTCGTCGGGCGCTCGCGCCGCAAGCTGGCCATCGGTGACCGCACGTGGGCGACGTTCCTGCTGGCCCTCCAACGGGACCTGCCCCGCTCCACCTGGACGTCCGCCTCCCGGATCGTCGGCCCGCTCCGGGCGGTCAAGGACGACGAGGAGGTGGCCGCCCTGCGCCGGGCGGCGGCGGCCGCCGACCGGGTGGCCGCCGAGCTGGTGAGCGGCCAGATCCCCCTCGTCGGCCGGACCGAGGCCGACGTCTCCCGAGAGCTGGGCGAGCGGCTGGTGCGGGAGGGGCACAACTCGGTGAACTTCGCCATCGTCGGCAGCGGGCCGAACTCGGCAAGTCCCCACCACGATCCCGGCGCCCGGGTCATCCAGGCCGGGGAGGCCGTGGTGTGCGACTTCGGAGGCACCATGGACGGCTACTGCTCCGACATCACCCGCACGGTCTTCACCGGCGACCCGCCGGAAGAGTTCCTCGACCTCTACGCGGTCCTGGCCGGCGCCCAGGCCGCCGCCGTGGACGCCGCCCGTGTGGGCACCCGCTGCCACGACGTCGACGGGGTGGCCCGCGACCTCATCACCGACGCCGGCTTCGGCCCCCAGTTCATCCACCGCACCGGCCACGGCATCGGCCTGGAGGAGCACGAGGAGCCGTACCTGGTGAGCGGCAACCGGGAGCCGCTGGTCGCCGGCCACGCCTTCTCGGTGGAGCCGGGGATCTACGTCGAAGGCCGGTGGGGCGCCCGCATCGAGGACATCGTCGTGGCCACCGACGCCGGCCCCGACCCCCTCAACCGGGCCGACCACGCGCTCGCCATCGTGGAGCACTAGTGCTCCACCGACGGAACAGCGAGCACTGATGGACCTCGGGGTCGCCGGCCGGGTGGCCCTGGTCACCGCCTCCTCCAGGGGCCTGGGGCTGGCGTCGGCCATGGCCCTGGCCCAGGAGGGCGCCAAGGTGGTCATCTGCGCCCGGGGCGAGGACGCCCTCATGGCCGCCGAGGCCCAGCTGTCCGCCCACACCGAGGTGCTGGCCATCCCCGACGACGTGACCGAGCCCGAGGCGCCGGCCCGCCTCATCCAGGCCGCGGTGCTGCGCTTCGGCCGGCTCGACATCGTGGTGGCCAACGCCGGCGGCCCGCCGGCGGGCCGGGCCCTCGACGTGACCGACGAGCAGCTGGCGGCGGCGGTGAACTCCAACCTGCTGACGTCGGTGCGGCTGGTGCGGGAGGCCGTCCCCCACATGCGCAATCAGGGCCGGGGCCGGATCTGCCTCATCACGTCGTCGTCCATCAAGCAGCCCATCCCCACGCTGGCCCTGTCGAACGCGGCCCGCACCGGCCTCTGGGCCTGGGCCAAGACGGCGGCCACCGACCTGTTCGACGAAGGGATCACCCTCAACCTGGCCTGCCCGGGCCTGCACAACACCGAGCGCATGGCCGCAATCCCGACCCTGGAGGGACCGCGAGGCGACCCGGCCGACTTCGGCCGGGTGGTCGCTTTCATGTGTTCGGAGCCGGCCAAGTTCATGAGCGGCTCCACCGTCCTGGTGGACGGCGCCCGGGCGTTGGGCCTGGTGTAGCGCTTCAGTCGTCGGTGGTCTCGGGGTGGCGCTCTTCGTGGCGCTTCCCCTCGTCCTGGGCCTTGAACTCCTGGGCCCACGACTCCAGCACGTTGTCGAACTTCCCGAGGCGCCGGCGGAAGCGCTGGACCTCCACTCTCGGTGCCAGCTTCGGCCAGAACAACCTGATGATGAGCAGCGTCATGGCCACGGTCAAGGTGCAGTAGGCCGCAATCTCCAACGCGCCGTTCATCTCGTGTTCGCTCCTCCCGGGTCGAAAAGCTGGCCCTGCGTAGGTTTTCGGCCGTCACGGAGGCGACCTTGAGCTTGTGCTGCTGTTGTATCCGTGCCGGTCCGGATCTGAAACCCTATGCGAAACTCGCCGCGTGATTCGCCTCGACGCCGCCACTGTCCTTCTCCAGTGGGCGACGGGCGGCTTGCTCTTCCTCTGGGTCACCACCCGGCGGCGGGAAGTCGGCATCGGCTACGGCTGGCTGCTGCGGGCGGTGTACGGGGTCCTGGCCGTGGGCGCGGCAGCGGCCGGTCTGGTCGTCGACCCGGTGCCGGTCCGTGACGCCGCCTCGCTGGGCGTGGCGGCGGCCGCCACGGTGGCCCTCGCCGTCTCGATCGTGCGCCGCAAGGCCGGCGTCGCCAGCGAGCGGGACCGCCAGGAGCGCAAGGCCACCCGCGTGGCGGCCATGGCGGGGAAGGCGGCGCCGGCCGCGACCGCCGGCGAGCCGGCGCCGGTCCGGGAGTTCCCGCCGGCGCTGGACCTGCCCGCTCCGCTGATCGGCCTCGTGGGGCTGGTCGCCGCCGGCATGGCCGCCGGCGGCCCCGACGCCCTGGCCGTGGCCCGCACCCTCGCCGGCGCCCTGTTCCTGGGGGCGGTGTCCGACGCCATGCTCCTCGGCCACTGGTACCTGGTCCAGCCCGGGCTGGGACGGGGGCCCCTCCTGGAGCTGATCCGGTGGCTGGGCCTGACCTGGCCGCTGGAGGTCGGCCTCCTGCTGTGGCCGACCGGCATGCTGTCGGTCCTGTCGGGGTCGGTGGACGACGGCTGGGACGGCACCCTGGGCTGGTTCTGGGTGGCCTGCGCCATCACCACCCTGGTCCTGACCATCGTCACCAAGGCGGCCCTGAAAGAGCGGGCCTACTCGGCGGTCATGGCCGCCACCGGCCTGCTCTACCTGGCCATCCTGACCGCCTTCGGCACCGACCTCGTGGCCCGGGCGGTCCTGGCCTAGTTCCGGAGGTTCACCAGCTCCAGCAGCGAGCCGACCTTGGCCCCGGTGCGGAACAGCGACTCCGCCGGCGCCGAGTCGTGGGTGAGGTGGGTCAGCATTGCCGCCCCCAGGTACATGGACACGATGGCGAAGGCCAGGTCGCCGCTTGGTACCAGCGGGCCCAGGCTGGAGCCGGCCATGACCCGCTGCACCGCCTCTTCGGTGAAGGTGATCCACGGCGTCATGCGCTCGGCGATGGCCGGGCCCAGCTCGGGCATGGCCGAGGCGCCGGCGATCATCTCGGCCAGCACCTGGATGTGGCCGCCTTCCAGGTCCTCCCGGTAGGCCTCGCTGGCCACGGCCAGCAGCTCGGGAAGGGTCTGCACCGAGTCGATGGCGGCCCGGTACCGGGCCATCCGCAACTCGCTGGTGTGGTCGAGGGCAGCGACGAGCAGGTCGTTGACGCTGCCGAAGTGGTAGAAGACCAGCGCCTGGTTGAACCCGCCGGTGGCGGCGATGGCCCGGGCGCTGGTGGCGGCGAAGCCCCGCTCCTTGATGGTCTGCACCGCGGCCTCGACGATGCGCGACCGGGTGCCTTCACGGATGGAGCGGGCGACCGCCGAGTTGGGCCCGGACTTTGCCAACGCAGTTGCTCCGATCAGTCGTTTTGATCAACTGCTCAAACGCTACCACCCTGCTCCAGCCGCGAAACCTGCTGCTCGACGTCGGCCATGGCCCGCTCCAGGCCCGGTTTCGACTCCGGGCCGGCGACCAGCTGCGCCACTGCGGCCTCGACCGCGTCGACCGCCGCGCTCACCGACGCCAGCGGCTCGGCCCGCACGCCCTCGGGCAGGGCCGCCACCGCGATCAGCCGCTCGTCCACGGCCAACGCCTGCTGCTCCAGCGATACCCGGGCGTCCATCATGAAGGCGTCCTCCATGGCCGGGTTCGCCCGCACCGCGGTCACGGCGTCCCGCAGGCGCCGGTGGAGCCGGGCCTCGGGGGTGTGGGCGCCGGCCCACTCCGCCGGCGCCTTGGTCGACGTGCCGGGCACGACCACGTTGGCCTCGGCGAACTTCCGCTTCTGGGTCCGCACCACGACGGTGGCCGCCACCACCGCCGAGACCACGAACAGCACGAGCAGGACGGTGAGGGTCATTGGACGGTGCTCTCCCCGCCCGAGCCCTGCCACACGACGGCGACGATGATCGCCACGATGATCGCCAGCACCACCGCCACCGCGATCTTCACCTTGCTCCACGGCCGCTCGCCCTGCACCTCGCCGGTGATCCCGTTGATGAACACCTGGAACGGGCGGCCGGCGTAGATCACCGTCAGCAGCCAGATGGGCAGGAGCAGGTGCTTGAAGGTGAGCGACTGGACGCTGGTCTCCTTGCGGTTGATGTCCTGGCGGTCACCGCCGATGTCGCTGCGGATGGTGCTGTCGATGACCGCGTCCATGCGCTGGCGGGCCTCCACCAGGCACGTCTCCACGTCCTTGTCGTAGGTGCGCGACAGGTGGCCGGCGATGTACTCGGCCGAGAAGGGCCGGGCTTCCCGGGTGGGCCACGGCTCGAGGGCGGTGACCTTGTCGTGGTCGAAGCCGGTGTTGGCCAGCACGGTGACGTCGTCGAAGGAGTTGTGGACCTCTCCGGAGACGTCGTACCAGTTGACCCGGGTCTCGGTGCGGCGCTTGTCGCCCTCGCCGACGGTGACGGTGTACTCCTCGCCCCGCCGGCCCTGGTACCAGGTGTCGGTCTCGGCGTCATAGGTGAAGTACGACGCGTACACGCTGGCGAAGGAGCCGGTCTGGCGGTACTTCTTGAACTCCGACGGCGCGAACCACCGGCTGTTGATCCACTTCTCCAGGGACTCCCGGGCCCGCTTCTCCTCCACCTGGAATGGCAGGACACCGTCGATGGGGAGGCGGGCCGGGGCGTCGTGGACGTCGTCGCGCTGGATCGGCGTGGCGCAGTAGGGGCAGCGGGTCGAGGTCAGGGTGCCGGTGAAGGTGGTGTGCCCGCCGCAGTTCTGGCAGACCACCTCCTTCTCGCCCACGACCTGAGGGCCGGCCTCGGCCTGGGCGTGGAGCCGGGCCACGGCGGTTCGGAAGTCCTGCTCGGCGGTGACCCGGCCGGCGTCCTCGATGATGTCCTGGATGTTCCCGCAGTTCGGGCACTTGAGCTTCTGGACGCCAATGTCGAACACCAACTGGCCCCCGCACTGGGTGCACGGGTAGGTCCGGGTCTGCTCGGTCGAGTGTTTCTGGGCCCGCCCGGGAGGCGGGCCTGACAACCCAGCGCGCTCGGGAAGCGGCGGCGGGGCGTCGGCGCTCACTGGGCGGGGGGCATGGG
>Ga0247713_1000207_pt1 | contig 42066 bp, 40 predicted proteins | sample 21E_NmetaG_FD_189936 | JGI IMG/M metagenome (GOLD analysis project Ga0247713, IMG submission 189936) | Soil microbial communities from hillslope of Landscape Evolution Observatory, University of Arizona, Oracle, AZ, United States - 2-1-E_N | ecosystem: Engineered > Artificial ecosystem >...
GAGCGGAGGAGGGAGAGGCGCAGGGTGTCGGCGCGCACGTCGTAGCCGTACTTGCAGTCGTTGAGGAGGGCGACGCCGTAGCCGGCCTCGGACAGGTCGGCCCAGCGGTGGGCACAGACCTCGAAGCGGGCCTGCTCCCAAGGGGTGTTCTCATGGGTCGGGCGGCTGACGTGGCCGAACTGGATCTCGAAGGTGGCGCGGTCGGTGTGGATGTCGACCGGGAACGCCACCTTGAGGAACCGGTGGCGCTCGTGCCAGTCGACCTCGGTGACGAAGTCCAGCCGGCGAGAGCCGGCGGCGAGGACCATGGTCTGCTCGAGGGTGGAGGCGCCGAAGGTACGCCGGAAGCGCACGGCGCCGGCCCCCACCATGGCGACCTCGACCGGGCCGTCCAGCTCCTCGAAGTCGTCCAGGTAGCTGCGGTCGACGTCCCAGGCGTCGTACTCACGGGGACGATCCACGTGGAGGTGGAAGGCGTTGCCCATCCGGCCGGCGGCCAGCACCTGGCGCTCGTGTTCCAGGTCCCAGATCGACGTCAGCCGGCCGGCGCTGTCCCACTCCACGCGAAGGCGCCCGTTGCCCATCCCCCCCGGGCCGGTCTCGACGCCGCCTGGTGGCGGGGGCGCAGCCAGATCCACGACGGCGTAGCCCATGGCCGGGATCGTTGCCGCGCCCTCTTGGCGCTCGTACGGGCTCGGGTTGAAGACGACGGCCGGTTCCGCCGCGCCCGAAGCGTCGACCTGGGCGGCGACGGCGGCCATGGCGGCGGAGGCGAGGCCGTCTGCCACCGAGCGGACCTCGGCGTGGTCGGCGGCGGTCTGTTCGTAGACCCAGTGGATCGACGAGCCGGGGAGGACGTCGTGGAACTGGTTGACCAGGAGCAGCTTCCAGGCCCGGTCGAGCTCCTCCGCCGGCCACCCGGCACCGTCGGGGCGCACCGTGGACCACAGCTCGGCCGCGGCCAGCGCCGCCTCGCCCCGGCGGTTGCCCGCCTTGACTGCGGCCTGGCTGGTGAAGGTGCCCCGGTGCTTCTCCAGGTACAGGTCGCCGGCCCACACGGGCAGGGGCGTGGGATCCGCTTCGACGGCGGCGAAGAAGTCGGTGTGGTTCTCCAGCGCCACCCGGGGTGCGCCGGCGAGGTCGGCGGCGCGGAGGGCGGCCTCGATCATGTCCCGTGTCGGCCCGCCCCCACCGTCGCCGTGGCCGAAGGGGTACAGCGAGCGGGGGCCGGCGCCGGCGCCCCGCAGGAGCTCGGGCAGGGCCATGGTGCCGTTGTAGGTGTCCGCGGGCGGGAAGTGGGCCCGGATGCGGGTGCCGTCGAGGCCCTGCCACCAGAAGGTGTGGTGGGGGAACCGGTTGACCTCGTTCCAGCACAGCTTCTGGGTGACGAACCAGCCCATGCCGGCCTCGGCGAGGATCTGGGGGAGGGTGGCCGGGAAGCCGAAGCCGTCGGGGAGCCATGCCTCCGTGCACTCCTGGCCGAACCGGCTGAGGTACCAGCGCTGCCCGTGGACCAGCTGGCGCACGAGCGACTCACCCGAGGGCATGTTGCAGTCCGCCTCCACCCACATGCCGCCCGCGGGCCGGAACTGGCCCGTGCCCACCCGCTCGGCGATCCGGGCGAACAGCGACGGGTAGCGCTCCTCCACCCAGGCCAGATGGCGGGCCGCCGAGGCGACGAACTCGAAGGCCGGGTAGTCCTCCATGAGGGTCACGGCGTTGGCGAAGCTGCGGGCGCACTTGCGGGCCGCCTCCCGCATCGGCCACAGCCAGGCGGTGTCGATGTGGGCGTGGCCCACGGCGCTGATGCGGTGGGCGCCGGGGTCGGCCCGGCGATCGACGGCGCGCGCCAGCGCCTCCCGGCCCTCACCGGCCGTGCCGGCGACATCGTCGGGGTCGACGGCGGCGAACATGGCGGCCAGGGCCTCGAGGAGGACGAAGTCGGTCGGTGCGCCGCCGGCGTCGACCGCTTCGGCCAGCTCCAGCACCGTCCGCAGGTCGCAGGCCAGGGCGTAGACCTCGGGCCGGCGCACCGCCAGCTGGCAACGGTGGAGCTCGAAGCCCGGCTGGCCGCCGGGGTCGGGCATGAGAAGGGGCCAGTCGTCGCCCACCACGAACGGGGGGACGGCGGGGTTGGCGGCCGCCTCGACGAACAGCTCCACCGCCTCCAGCGCCTCGGCTTTCCTCCACAGCAGGGCGTCCCGGCGCAACCACGACAGCCCCACCAGCGGGACCCCGTCCCGCCATAGCAGGGCCTCCGCCGGCTCGGTCATGTCCAGCCTCAGGGCGACCTCCTCGCCGGCCCACGCCGGCGGGACCTCGCCCCGGAGGCGGAACCAGGTGGTGCCCCACCGGGGGCCCCAGCGGCCGCCGACGTCGAAGGGCTCGAAGGGGCCGGCCACGGCTTCGTCGTAGGGCAGCGGCTCTCCGGGAAGGTGGCGGGCGGCCACCTCCAGCGCCGCGGCGGGGCCGAAGACCGCCGGCGCCACCACCTCGGCCAGCAGCGCCCGGGCCCGGCCCAAGATCGACACTCCTCAACCTACCGGGCCGCTCCTCTACGATCCGGCCATCGTTTCGCGGACCTCGGTGGGCAGGGTGGCCGCCATGCTCGTCATGGCCTGCGTGGCCGCGGCGTGCTCCGGCGGCGGGGACGGCCCCGAGCCGACCACCGCCGACCTGGCCCGCACCGGTGAGATCCGCATCGGCGTGGGTGAGGACATCTGGCCCCTGACCGGCCAGGGGGCCACCGCCCGCCACTTCGCCGCCGGCGAGCTCAACGCCGGCGTGTACGAGGCCCTGGTCTCGATGGCGCCCGACTTCACCGTCCGCCCGGGCCTGGCCCAGCGCTGGGAGATGGTCGGCCCGTCGACCTGGCGCTTCCACCTCCGGCCGGGCGTCTCCTGGCACGACGGCCGGCGCTTCGGCGCCGACGACGTGGTGTGGTCCTGGACCGGACGGGAGGCCCTGCTGCGGTCGGTCTCCGGCACGCTGCAGACGGTCACCAAGGTCGACGACCTCACCGTCGACTTCGTCTCCACCACGCCGAACCTCCGCCTTCCCGAGCAGCTCGTGCATCCCGAAGGGCCGATCGTGCCCAAGGACTCCCACAACGACGCCGAGCCGCCGGTGGGCACCGGGCCGTTCAAGGTGGTCGAGTACCAGCCCCGCCGCCAGCTGGTGGTCGAGCGCTTCGACGGGTACTGGGGCCCCAGGGCGAGGGCCGAGCGGCTCACCTTCCGGTTCATGCCCGACCCCGAGATCCGCTTGGAGGCCCTCCGCTCCGGAGAGGTCGACATGGTGACCGGCCTGCCCAGGGACGCGGTGGCGTCGGTGGAGGGCGACGGGCGCTTCCACGTCGTGCGGGCGCCGGCGGGCGCCACCCAGGTCCTGTCCTTCAGCAGCGCCGGCCAGTTCGCCGCCGACCGGGCCGTGCGCCAGGCGGTGTCGCTGGCCGTTGACCGCCACCGCTACGTCGCCGAGGTCCTCGAGAACCAGGGCGACCCCGGCCGCTGGATGTCGCCTCCGGGGGTCCTTGGAGGGGCGGCGGCTTCGGTGGCGCCCTCGCCGTTCGAACCAGACCGGGCCCGCCAGATCCTGGAGGAAGCGGGCTGGAAGGCCGGGCCCGACGGCACCCGCAGCAGCGGCGCCCGCCGGCTGTCGCTCATGTTCATCGGCGGGCCGGCGGTCCCTGAGGCCGCCATGCGGTTCCTCGCCGCCCAGCTGAAGGACGTCGGCGTCGAGACCACCGTCAGGAAGGCCCACGACATCAGGACGGCCGAGCAGAACCGGGACCGGGGTTACGACGTCGAGCTGGCCATGCCCAACCAGAACGACGCCAACCCGGCCTTCCTCCTGGCCCTGCGTACCGCCCCGGACGGCGACTACTCGGCCCTGGCGACCCAGGCGGCGGCGGCCACCAGCCGGGAGGAGGTCCAGCGGCTGGCGGCGGCCATGACTGCGGCCGTGGTGAACCGTGACTTCAGCGTGGTGCCGGTGGCCGGCGTCTTCCACGTGTACGGCATGCGCAAGGGCGTTGACCTCGGCGAGCCCCATCCCTCGGCGATCAACCAGACCTGGGTAACCCTGAGCACGTCCTAGGTTGGTCCCACATGCCTGAGGGACGCTTGCATTTCGGCCTGCTCGGGCCGCTGGAGGTGACCTACGAGGGGAAGCGCCTCGACCTCGGGCGCCCGAAGCAGCGGGCGGTGCTGGCGGCCCTGCTCATCCACGCCAACCGGGTGGTGTCACTGGACCGGTTCGCCGAAGTCCTGTGGCCGGCGGCGCCCGCCGGGCGCTCCATGGGGAGCCTGCCCGTCTACATCGCCAACCTGCGCCGCCTGCTGGAGCCCGAGCGCCCCGCCCGCACGCCTCCGGACCGGATCGTCACCCACCCGCCGGGGTACCTGCTGCGCGTCGCCTCCGGCGAGTACGACGTCGCCGACTTCGAGGCCCTCGCCGCCCAGGGCAACCGGCACCTGGCCGAGGGTCGCCCCCGGGCCGCCCGCCGGGACCTCGGGGAGGCACTGGCGCTCTGGCGGGGCGGAGCCATGGAGGAGTTCGACTTCGACGGCGGCGAGGCCGTTCGCCTGGAGGGCGTGCGAGTAGCCGCCCTGGAGGACCGGATCGAGGCCGACCTGGCCCTCGGCGCTCACACCGCCGTGGTCGGGGAACTGGAGGCCCTGGTCAGGGAGCACGGGCTTCGGGAGCGCCTGGTGGGCCTGCTGATCATCGCCCTCTACCGCTCCGGGCGCCAGACTGAGGCGCTGCGGGCCTATGCGGCGGCCCGCAGCTACCTCTGCGAAGAGCTCGGCCTCGAACCGGGCCCGGAGCTGCGCCGGCTGGAGTCCCTGATCCTCGTCCAGTCGCCGGAGTTGGACTGGACGCCGCCGCCGGACGACGTGGCGGCGGCCATCGTCGCCCCGCCGCCCCGCCCCGAGGCCGCCAAGCCGGTGGAGGACCTCTTCGTGGGCCGGACGGCGCAGCTCGCGGCGATGGACCAGGTGCTGGCCCGGTCGGAGGAGCGGGCCGGTGGCTTCGTCCTGGTGGCCGGCGAGCCCGGTATCGGCAAGACGCGCCTGGTCCACGAGGCCGTCACCGCTGCCGCCGGCCGCGGCTACCTCGTCGCCTGGGGTCGCTGCGAGGAGGGGGATGGCGCGCCGCCGTTTTGGCCCTGGATCCAGCTCATCCGGGCGTTGCTCGAGCATCGGGACGTCCACGCGGTGCAGGCCGCACTCCGCGGCCACGGCGCCCAACTGGCCCAGCTCGTCCCTGAGGTCGGCGTCCTGGTGGGCGAGCCGGCGCCGGCGCTCGACCCCGCAGGGGCCCGCTACCGGTTCTTCGAGGCGGTCGGCGGTTTCGTCGAGGGACTGGCGCGCCACGCGCCGGTGGTGCTGGTCCTCGACGACCTCCAATGGGCTGACCCACCGTCGCTGGAGCTCACCGTTCACCTGGCCCGGGGCATCCCGGCGCTGAACGCCCTGCTCGTCGCTACCTACCGCGACGTCGACCCCGCCCCCGGCGGGCGTCTGACCGAAACCCTCGCCGCCCTGGGCCGGCTGCCGGGCCGCCTCCTCGTCCCGCTCGGCGGGCTGACCCGCGACGAGGTGGCCGAGTTCATGGCCCACGAGGCGGGCGGCGAGGTGCCGGCGGGGGTCGTCGAGGTGGTGTGGGCCCGGGCGGCGGGCAACCCGTTCTTCGTCGGGGAACTGACCCGCCTGCTGGTCGCCGAGAGGCGGTTGACGGAGGAGGCGGCCACCGCCGCCGTGCCCTGGGCCGTGCGCCAGGTGGTGGAGCGCCGCCTGGCCCGGTTGCCCAACGAGACCCGGCATCTCCTCACCGTGGCCGCGGTCGCCGGGCTCGACTTCGACCTCCGGGTCGCCGCCGCCGCCGCCGGCATGGAGCTGGATCCGGCGCTGGATCTCATCGACCTGGCCGTCGCCGCCGGCGTCGTCCGTGAGCAGCCGGCGGCGGCTGAACGGTTCGTGTTCTCCCATGCCCTCGTGCAGGAGACGGTGTACGCAGAGGCGTCGCGCCTGCGACGGGCCCGGCTCCACGCCCAGGTCGCCGAGGCGTTGGAGAAGGTGAGCGGCGACCGGGCGGCGGCCACCGAGGTGGCCCGCCACCTGTACGAGGCGGTGCCGATCACCGGTCCCGACCGGGCCGTGGCCGCGGCCGTGCGGGCATCGGCGGCGGCCCAGGCCGCGCTGGCCTACGAGGTGGCCGAGGGCCACCTGCGGCGGGCGCTGGACTTGGTGGCCATGATGCCGGCGGGGCGCGACCGTGACGTGCAGGAGCTGGAGGTGCAGGAGCAGCTGGCCGGGCTCCTGACCCTGGTCAAGGGCGTTGCCGTCTCCGACACCGCGGCGGCCTGGGCCCGGGCCACCGAGCTCAGCCGGGAGGTAGGCGATCGGCGCCGGCTCCTTCCCTCGCTGTGGGGGTTGCTGAGCTACGCCTGGGCCAGCGGTGACCTGGCCGGCGCCCGGGCGCTGGGCGAGCACCTGCTCCGCCTGGGCCACGACGCCTCGGAGCCGGTGGTCACCGCCGCCGCCCACCTGGGCCTGGGCAGCGTGGCCCTCTGCTGCGGCGACCTGGAGGAGGGGGTGCGCCACCTGAGCGCAGGCAAGGAGCTCGCCGACGCCGCCACGGAGGACACGCTCGCCCATGTCACCCACGCCGACCTGCGGGTGCAGGTCGACAGCTGGCTGGCCATGGCCTGCCACCTGCAGGGTGGACATGTCGAGGGGCACCGGCTCACCGAGGCCTTCCTGCACCGGGCCCGGGCCCTCGGCGACCCCTTTACCGTGGCCATCGGCCTGGCCTTCGCCGTGTTCGCCCGTGTCCTGAGCGGTGCGGTCACCGACGTGGGCCACCTGGCCGAGGAGCTCCTCGCCCACTCCCGGGCCCACCATCTGGCCGACTTCGCCTTTCACGCCAAGGTGGCCCAGGTGTGGACCGCCGCCCACCGGGCCGGCTACGTGGCCCAGCTCGGCGCCATGCTGGAGCAACTCCCCCCGGCGGCGACGGCGTCGATCCGGCCGTGGCGGCCCTTCTGGCTCGGCCTTGAGGCGGTGGTGTGGCAACGGGTGGGGCGGGCGGATCGCGCCGAGCAGGCGGTGGACGAGGCCCTGCGCGAGGTCGACGTCATGGGGTCGTCGTTCTGCGAGGCCGAGCTGCTCCGGCTGCGGGGTGAGCTCCACGCCGATCGGGCCGACATCGACGAGGCCGTGCGACGCGCCGGCGAACAGGGGACGGTCGTCTACCGGGAGCGGGCGGTCGCCGCCGCCGCCCGCTTCGAGAGCTGAGGGCCCCGCACCGCCGTCTCATCCGGTCAGGAGGCCGGCGCCGAACTACCCCATGTGACCGGAGGGACCGGTCGCAGAAGGGACGGCCATGTACGAGCACAGCTGCGCAAAGGCAGGAGCCGAAGGTTGCGGCTACGTGGTGCGCGCCGGCAGCGAGGACGAGCTGAAGTCCAAGGTGGCCGAGCACGCCCGGAAGAAGCACAACGTGGCCGGCATGACCGACACCATCTACAACTACATCCGGGATACCGCTCGGCAGTAGCTCACCACGTCGACAGCTGGCCCCGAAGGGCCCCGAGGGGCCGGCCGGCGCTGTGGACGTTCACGTAGTAGCCGGACGGGTTGGCGATGAGGTCGGCGATCAGCGCCGGCGACTCCACCGTGCAGGTCGCCGAGTACGCGACGGTCGCGCCGTAGTGGACCGGCGTGTCCAGGTCGATGGCGTGGGGCCCGCTCACGCCGGCCGCCCCCTTGTGGATATGGGTGGCGATGATCTGGGTCACCCCCCGCACGACGACATAGGTGCAGACCCGCCCGGAAACGGTGTCGATGATGACGTAGGCCTCCCCGGAGCCGGCGGCATCTCCGCCCGTGGGGACCTCGGCGGCGGTCAGCGTCGTCCGGAGGGCGACGGTGGCCGCGCTGGCCGGCGACGCCAGCAGCACGATGGCGCAGAAGACGGCGACGGGAAGGGCGGCGACGCGGGTTCGCAACATGACTACCTCCGCTCGGGTGTCCGGCGAGGCGACACTACCCACTGGCGGGCTTGCGTCGGGACCCGCCGTCGCCCGGGCCCCGCACAAACCTGTTGCCAAGCGCCGCTCCACCCCTTCATGGCGTCGCGTTCCTCTGAAGCATTGCGCCATGGGCTTAACGCTTGATTAATCCGGCCCGTCGACGAGGGGGGCGCGCCGGCCAAGGGCACCGAGTTGTGACAGGTCGCGGGGGAAGAGCATGGCCGTCGTCCAGTCGGCGACCACCCGCACTTTCCGGGCCAGTCCCGGCATCATCAGCAGGTGGTAGGAGCGCCCCATGAGCCACGCCGGCAAACCGGTGAAGGTGAAGCGGTACACCTGCGCCGTGCCCTGGTTGCGGCCCAGGGTCACCGCCAGGCCCCGGTTGCGGTAGGTGAACCGGATGGGCTGGCCCACCCCGAGGTTGGCGGCCACGTTGTGGGCGCAGACCTTGGCCTGGCGGACGGCATGCTGGGCCGTGCCGGGGCAGATGCCCCCGTCGGGGTCGGGGACGGCGGCGGCGTCGCCCAAGGCGAACACGTCCGTGCGGCCGGCGGCGCGGATGTGGTCGTCGACGATGAGCCGGCCGGCGTCGTCGGCGGCCAGGCCGAGCCGGGAGACCAGCGGTGAGGGGCGCTGTCCGGTGGCCCACACGATGGTCTCCGACACGTAGGGCGCAACCCCCGGCTTGGAGACCACGATCGTCTTGTCGACGCAGGACTCGAGCCAGGTCTCCAGCAGGATCTCCACCCCTCGCCGGCGGAGATGGCGCTCGCTGTAGCGGGCCAGCTTCGGGTCCAGGCCGGGCAGGAGAGAGTTCCGGGCCTCGATCAGCACCCACCGCAGGTCGTTGCGGCTGAGGCTGGGGTAGGTGGGCAGGGCGTCGTTGACCAGCGACTCCATCTCCGCCAGGGCCTCCACGCCGGCGTAGCCGCCACCCACGAAGGTGAAGGTGAGCAGTTCCCGCCGGCGCCGGCGGTTGAGGGTGGCGTCCGCGGTCTCCAGCTGGCGCAGCACGCGGTTGCGCAGCCAGATGGCGTCGGGGAGCGTCTTGAACCCCACCGCATGCTCGACCAGGCCGGGCACGGCGATCACGCTGGGCACCGAGCCGGGGGACAGGACGAGCTGCTCCCACGACAGCTCGTGGCGGGCGCCGGTGAGATCCTCGGCCACCGCGGTGTGCGCCTCGATGTCGACGTCGGTCACCTGGCCGACGAGCAGCTGGGTGCGCCGCAGCATCTCCCGCAGCGGGATGACCGCGTGGCGGGGCTCGATGGTGCCCGACGCCGCTTCGGGCAGGAGCGGAGCGAAGAGCAGGAAGTTCTCCGGCGCGACGAGCAGCACCCGCGGACCGCCGGGCCGCCCACGGGTGGCGAGGAGGTCTTGGAGGTGGTGGGCGACGGTGGCGCCGCCGAAGCCACCGCCGACGATGAGGACGTCGAAGTGTCTCAGACGGGCAACGTTACCGGCGGGTACCCGTGAGGAATGCGGTGATCTGGCTCATCGCCGCCTGGTCGCGCTCGGCGGTGTCCGGCGGGCGACCACCACCGTGGGCGCGGTGGTCGTTGGGATCGAACGACTGGGGGAGGGCGGCGGTGATCTTCTGCATGGTGGCCGTCGACTCGGCGGTGAAGGCCCGAGCCGACGGCATGGCCGCTATCAGCTGGTCGCCGTCCGCGGGGTTCACCATGGTCGACTGGCGCCCGGTCACCACGAGGGTGGGCGCCTTGACCTTGGCCGCCTCGGCCGGCGGGTCGAGGGCGAACTGGTCCTGCAGCATCTTGTCCATGCCGGTGGGCAGCACCGTCTGGTGCTCGGGCCGGATGGTGGAGCGCTCCGGAAGCGAGCCGGTCGAGACCAGTGTCGCGATCACGGCCCGGAAGGCGTCGGCCGACTCCTTGCCGAACGTCCGCTCGAAGTGGCCGGCCATCACCTCGACAAGGGGCCGCCCCGGTGTGGAGAGAAGGACGACGCTCTTCACCTTGTCGTCGGTGGCGGCGACCTTCATGGCCGCGATCCCACCCAGGTCGTGGCCGACGATCGCCAGGTTCGAGCCGTCGATGCCGCTGCGCTCGGCGAGGAACAGCAGGGCTTCGTGGGCGTCGGTGACGGTGTCCTCGAAGCTGAACTGCTGGCCGGGATCGACCTTGCTGACGCCCATGCTGCGGCGGTCGTAGCGGAAGGCGGCCAGGCCGGCGGCGGTGATGGCCTTGCTGAGGTCCTGGTAGATCGGGTCGCCCGGGATCACGTCGATGTAGCCGTTGCGGTCGTTGCGAGCCAGGGAGGGGACGATGAGCACCGCTCCGACCGGTTCGTCGGTCCGCTCCGGCATGGCCAGCGTGCCGCCCATGCGGACCTTGTCGGCGGCCTCGAACTGGACGACGGTCTCTCGGGGGGCCAGGCCGAGGTCGGCGCCGCCGTCGTCACCGCCGCCGCCCGAACAGGCTGCGGCCACCATGCCGACCACCAGCACGACCGCCGTCAGCCCCCGTTTGCCCATCTCCCCCATAGCGCGAATCTACTCTTAGCGGGCGCGCGAAAGACTGCCCTGGATGGCCGAGATCACCACGCTCACCGAGGGGATCGCCGAGCTGGTGCAGGACGGCGCGCTGGTCGCCCTCGAAGGCTTCACCCATCTCATCCCCTTCGCCGCCGGCCACGAGATCATCCGCCAGGGGCGCCGGCGCCTCACCCTGGCCCGCATGACCCCGGACGTCATCTACGACCAGCTCATCGGCATGGGCTGCGCCGAGCGGCTGATCTTCTCCTGGGGCGGGAACCCCGGCGTGGGGTCCCTGCACCGGCTCCGCGACGCGGTCGAGCGCGGCTGGCCGGCGGCGCTGGCCCTGGAGGAGCACAGCCACGCCGGCATGGCGAACCGCTACGTGGCCGGCGCTTCCGGGCTGCCCATGGCCGTGCTGCGGGGCTACACCGGCACCGACCTGGGCCGGGTCACCCCCACGGTGGCCACCGTGACCTGCCCGTTCACCGGCGTGGTGCTGACCGCGGTGCCGGCGCTCAACCCCGATGTCACCGTGATCCACGCCCAGCAGGCCGACGGGGCCGGCAACGTCATGCTCTGGGGCATCACCGGCGTCCAGAAGGAGGCCGTGCTGGCTGCCCGCCGTTCGCTGGTGACGGTGGAGGAGCTGGTCGAGGACTTGGAGCCTCGTCCTGGGTCGGTGCTGCTTCCCGGCTGGGCCGTGACGGCGGTGGCGATCGTGCCCGGTGGCGCCCATCCCTCCTACGCCGCCGGCTACAGCCGGCGGGACAACGACTTCTACCGGGAGTGGGACCCCATCAGCCGGGATAGGGACCGGTTCACCGCCTGGATGGAGGAGCACGTCCTTGGCCGCTGAGCCCACCGCGGATGAGCGCATGACCGTGGCCGCCGCCCGCCGGCTGGCCGACGGCGACGTGTGCCTGGTGGGCATCGGCCTGCCCAGCGTGGCCGCCAACCTGGCCCGGCGCCTCCACGCCCCCGGCTGCGTGCTGATCTACGAGTCGGGCACCATCGGGTCCAAGCCCCGGGTGCCCCCGTTGTCGATCGGCGACGGTGAACTGGCCGAGACGGCCGATACCGTCGTGCCCGTTCCCGAGATCTTCAACTACTGGCTCCAGGCCGGCCGTATCGACGTGGGGTTCCTCGGCGCGGCCCAGATCGACCGCCACGCCTGCCTCAACACCACCGTGATCGGCCCCTACGACTCGCCCCAGGTCCGGCTGCCCGGCGCCGGCGGCGCGCCGGAGATCGCCTCCTCGGCCCGGCGGGTGATCGTGGTCCTGCGCCACTCCCGGCGGGCGTTCGTCGAACGCCTTGACTTCCGCACGTCGGTGCCCGGGCGGGGTGGCACGGCGGTGATCACCGACCTGGGCGTACTGGAGGCCGGCGACGACGGCGAGCTGGTGCTGGCGGCGGTGCACCCCGGCGTGTCGGTCGACGACGTGCGGGCGGCCACCGGCTGGGAGCTGCGCGTCGGCGGCGACGTGACGGTCACCGCGGCGCCCACGCCACAGGAGCTGGACGTGCTGCGGAGCATGGCCGGGTGATGGGGCCGGCGGTGCCGTTCGTCCACGAGGGCGTGCCGGTGCGGGTGGTCTTTGGCGCCGGCGCCCGCCACGGCCTGGCGGCCGAGCTCGACGGGCTGGGCCTCAGACAGGTGGTGCTCGTCGCCTCGGCGTCGTCGCGGACCGAGGCCGACGCCATGGCCGCGGCGCTCGATCACCGGCTGACGTGGCGGGTCGACGGCGTGCGCCAGCACGTCCCCGCCGAGCTGGCCGAGATGGTGGCCGCCGACGCGCTAGGGGCCGGCGCCGACGGGATCGTCAGCCTGGGCGGGGGATCGGCCACTGGCCTGGGCAAGGCCGTCGCCCTCTCGGGACTGCCACTGGTGGCGGTGCCCACCACCTACGCCGGCTCGGAGATGACCCCCATCTGGGGCATCACCACCGCCGGTCGCAAGGAGACCGGGCGGGATTTGCGGGTGCTGCCCAAAACCGTCCTCTACGACCCCGAGCTGACCTACGGCCTGCCGCCCCCCATCACCGCGGCGAGCGGGATGAACGCCGTCGCCCACTGCCTGGAGGCGCTGTGGGCCGCCGGCGCCAGCCCCCTGACCGAGCCCCTTGCCCTCGACGCCGCCCGGGGGTTGTGCGCATCCCTGCCCATCGCCGTCGCCGAGCCGTGGGACGCCAAGGCCCGGGGGCGGGCGCTGGTGGCCGCCTGCCAGGCCGGCATGGCCCTGGCCGGCGCCGGCACCGGGCTCCACCACAAGCTGTGCCACCTGCTGGGGGGTCGCTACGACATGCCCCACGCCCAGACCCACGCCGCCCTGCTGCCCCACGTGGTCGGCTTCAACGAGCCGGTGCTGGGCTCCCTCGCCGCCCGCATGGCCGTCGCCGTGGGGACGGGCCGGGCGTCCACCGGCGTCTACGACCTGGCCGTCCGCATGGGCCTGACCATGGCCCTGGGCGAGCTGGGGATGCCGGAGCCGGCCATCGACGAGGTGGCGGCGGAGGTGGCCGCCGCCCCGCCGGCCAACCCCCGGCCGGTCGAGGAGGCGCGGGTGCGCTCTCTTCTGCGAGCCGCATGGGAGGGATCGGGGCCGGTGTGAGCGCCGTCTTCATCCTCGACGCGGTGCGGACGCCGATCGGCCGCCACCGGGGCGCGCTGGCCGGTGTGCGGCCCGACGACCTCGCCGCCGCGGTGGTGCGGGCGGTTGTGGAACGGGTGCCCGACGTGGCGCCGGAGCGGATCGACGACGTGTTCCTGGGCGACGCCAACGGCGCGGGCGAGGACAACCGCAACGTGGCCCGCATGGCCGTCCTCCTCGCCGGCCTGCCGGTCAGCGTGCCGGGCACCACGGTCAACCGCCTGTGCGGGTCGGGGATGGAGGCCGTGGCCCAGGCCAGCCGGGCCGTGGCCGTGGGCGACGCCGGCGTGGTGCTGGCCGGCGGCGTCGAATCCATGAGCAGGGCGCCGTGGGTGACCCTCGACCCCGACGGCGCCGACCTGGTCTCGACCACGCTGGGTTGGCGGCTGGTGAACCCGGCCATGCCCGAGCAGTGGACGGCGTCGCTGGGCGAGGGCGCCGAGCTGCTGGCCGAGCGCTACAAGGTCTCGCGGGAGGAACAGGACGCCTTCGCCCTGTCCAGCCACCGCAAGGCGGTCGCGGCCTGGGACGCCGGCCGCTTCGCCGCCGAAGTCGTACCGGTGCCCGGGGTGGCGCTGGCGGCCGACGAGTGCATCCGGCGGGACACCTCGCTGGAGGCGCTGGCGGGGCTCCGCCCGGTCTTCCGGCCCGAGGGCGGGACGGTGACGGCGGGCAACGCGTCGCCCCTGGCCGATGGCGCCGCCGCCCTGGTGCTTGCCGGCGAGGACGTGGTGGCGGAGACCGGCCGCCGGCCCCTGGCCCGCATCGCCGCCCGGGCCACCAGCGCGGTCGCGCCCCACCTCTACGGGATCGGTCCGGTGGAGGCGGCCCGGCGGGCGCTGGCCGGCGCCGGCATCGGCTGGTCGGACCTGGTCGCCGCCGAGCTCAACGAGGCCTTCGCCGCCCAGGCCCTGGCCTGCCTGGCCGAATGGCCCGAGCTGGATCCCGACCTGCTCAACCCCAACGGCGGCGCCATCGCCCTCGGCCACCCCATCGGGTCCTCGGGGGCTCGCATCCTGACGACGCTGGCCCACGAGCTCCGCCGGCGGGGCGGGGGCTACGGGCTGGCTGCCATGTGCATCGGCGTCGGTCAGGGCATCGCCGTCGTCCTCGAGGGGGCCTGACTCAAGGATGTTGCCGGATCGGCCGACATCGGGCCCATGGCCCAGGACTTGCTCGACGAAGTCGCCGCCAACGTCTCGATCCTCATCGCCGAGGAGATGGAGGTCCAGCACCGTCTGGGCGGCCACCCCACGCCGGTCGCCGAGTGCCCCCTCTGCCGGCGCTGATCGGCCTCAGCCCAAGTAGCGGTCGTCCATGATGCGGAGGGGCTCGGCCAGCAGTTCGATCTGCACGCCGTCGGGGTCCTTGACGTAGATCGAGTTGGTCAGGCCCCGGTCTGGGCCGAGGTAGGGGAGGCCGGCGGCGTCGAGGCGGTCGCGGATGGCCTCGTAGTTGGCCCGGTCGACGGAGATGGCCACGTGCTGGACCGCCCCGAGCGTCTCGACGGCCGGCCCGAGGCCGAGGCCGGGAAAGTCGAAGAATGCCAGCAGGTTGCCGTTGCCGATGTCGTGGAAGAAGTGGGTGGAGCCGGTGTAGTCACGGTTCTCCATGACGTCGACCAGGGGAAAGCCGAGCACTTCCTGGTAGAAGCGCACGGTCGTCTCCACGTCGCTGCAGATGAGGGCGAGGTGGTGGACCCCCCGGGCGCTGGACTCCGGCCGCTCCTCCGCCGGCTTGAGATGGGCGGCGATGATCTCCTGCCGCCGGGCTTCGAAATCAGATGCGACGGTCATGAGCGCGACGGTAGCGCTTGCGCCCTCCGTTATTCCGCCAGACGACTCGTATCGCGCCGGCTGCGGGCCCCTCCCGGCCAACCACCCGATAAGGCTGTGAGGTCACGCACCCACGAGCTGCCTCGCCACGTCGTCGAGGGCCCGCCGGCGTGCGGCGATGACGACTCGGTCCCCGGGCTGGCAGGGCCGGGTCATGGCGTCCTCGACGAGCTTCGGTGTCGCGTCAGAGATGACGGCCAGCACGGTCGCTTCGCAATCGTCGGGAAGCGCGATCTCCGTAAGGAGCTTCCCGACGGCTGGTGATGACGACGTGAGGGTGACGGTCTCGATCACCACCTCCTCCGCTCCGATCCTGTCGTCATCGGCGGTGCCCATGGTCACCCTGGCGCCGATGAGGAGAGCCGCCAACGCCACAGCCTGCTCGTGGTCGAGGCTCAGAGCGAACTCCGGTTCGTCCGCGCCTTCGCCGAGGACGGCGATGTGCCGCGGCCCAGCGTGCTGGACGACCAGGCTGAGACTTCGCGCCCCTCCCAGCGCAAGCTCGTACCGGCGTCCGAGCCCAGGGACCGACTTCTCGCTGATGTGAATATCCATCTCTGGCTCCCTACCTCACTGACTCGGACAGGCCGGCCTCTCGCAGGCGCTCCGCCGTCTCGGCGGGCACGGTGACCCTCCAGCCGTCGCCCTCCAGCTCGTCGCGGCTGACGGCGAGCTCGCCGGCGTCGGCGCCGCCGTAGGAGAACCGGAACACCCACTGTTCCCCCGGGTCTGGCGTCTCCTCGAAGGTCTGACGGTTCTCACGGCGAACGCTCCCGACATCGAACCACCCGTCACGCTCGGCGCCGGTCACCTCAATGTTGATGATGTATGGGGTGGGGTTCTCGACGGTCAGGCTCCTGTACGACGGTGTGTCGTCCAGCCCCGTCCGGCTGAGAGCGAGGACCACCGCAGCAGCGATGGCCAGAACGATCAGGACTCCGCCGGCTCGCGTGAGCCGCGATGGCTGAGACGGGTGCTCCGTCAGGACAGGGTTCATGAGGATTACCTCCAGGTGAGGGAGCGGGCGGTCCTGCAGATGCACGTGGCTGACCAATGGGGGTGCACAGTCCGGCGCCGGTGCTCATGGCTGCGGCCACCAAGGAAGGGTCGCTGCTGCGGTTGCCGGACCGAGACCAGCGAGAAGCCAGGTGCTCAGGCTGCTCCCCGGCCGCCTCGTTCCGGTGTCGAGGAGAAGGCGGTCGGCCTCCAGGAGGCGCTGGTGCGCGTAGGCGTGTTCGCTGCCCGCTTCGACCAGGCACCTGGCTCGCTCGATGACCAGCCGGTCGCCCCGGGCCAGCACCACGAGGCTGCGGGCCACCCCGTCCTCCAACATGACGAAGGGCCCGTCCATGGGTTCCTGAACCGAACGGCATGCGAGCAGCTCCGGCATCCCGCGCCGTCGTTCGTAGAGATCGACGAGCTCAACGGCGAGGAGGACGCTCACGACGCTCAGGGGGATCAGCCACCACCGTGACCGGGTGAGGTTCCCAGCGGCCAGCACCACGACGAGCATGACCACCCCGGCCGAGTCACGGAGCCGTACCCGCCGAGACTCGCGTTGAGCCTTGACGCCGGCGATGGCGCCGCCGGCGACCAGGTCGCGCGCTCGGGTCAGGCGCTCGGCGCCCAGCGCCCGGCGCCAGGGGTCCTCGACGCGCTGGGCCACCACGGCTTGGGCCCGGTCGAGGCAGTCGAGGTAGCCCTGGGACACCGCCGCCAGGTCGACGGCGAAGGCGTGCTCCATTGCTGCGGGCGGGCTCACACCGCGGGGCGCAGAAAGCGCCCAGGCCGCGACGCGAGCAGGCAGCTGACGGCGGGTGAGGACGCGATGGCGGAAGAGGACCGCGCCGGCACTGAAGAGTCCAACCACGAAAAGCCAGAGCGCCAGGACCAATGCGGCAGCCAGGACGAGGACATAGAGGAGAGCGCCGACCCTGAACCGGCGCCACCAGCCGCTCACGGCTCACTCCCGTTGCCCTCGACGATCTCCCTCGTGCGGCGAAGGCTCTCGGAGTCGACGACGACGACGTTGTCGCCGGCTCGGAGCACGGTGGTTCCCTGCGGCACCACGAACTCGTCGTCGCGGCTGGCCAACAGCAGCAGTGCGCCCGTGGGCAGGCCAAGGTCGACGAGCTGGCGCCCAACGGCGGCCGGACCCGGTGCCATGCCCACGGCGGCGCCCACGGTCATCTGCAACAGGAACAGGGGAGAGAGGCCCGCCACTGCCGTTCCGGGCTCCTCCAGCAGCTGCAGGAGGCCGACGGCGGGGAACACGGCCATCGGGTCGTTGCCGCCCGACTGCAGCTCGAGCTGGTTGTCCATCCTCAGCGACCGCCTGCGGGCGTCATCGCTTGCGCTTCTTGGACTTCCGCTTCCGGGGCCGCGGGGGTCCGCCGCGGTTGGGCGCCTGGGCGGGCGCCCCGACGACCGCTGGCTTTCGCGGTGGCGGAGAGCCCTCCTCGGTGGGATCGGGTGGCATGGCCGGGCGCTCCCTGGCCGGTCGCAGTGGTTGCGAGGGGGCGGTGGTGCCCGGGGCCGGCCGGCGCTTCTCCAATAGCACGGCGAGGGGGGCGGCGGTGAACACCGACGAGTAGGTCCCGACCACGATCCCCACGAGCAGCGCAAGGGCGAAGTCGGTGAGGGTCTCGCCGCCGAGGGCATAGAGGGCGACGAGGATAAACAGGGCGCCGAGGCCGGTGTTGATCGTCCGCGGGATGGTCTGCAGGCAGGCGTCGTTGGCCACGGTGACCAGCGGCTCGCGGTTGCGGGCCCGGCGCTGCTCGCGGATGCGGTCGAAGACGACAACCGAGTCGTTGATCGAATAGCCGATCACCGTCAGCATCGCGGCCAGGAAGACGCCGTCGAGCTCCTTGCCCAGCCACGCGAAGACGCCCAGCAGGATCACCACGTCGTGGAACATGGTCGCCACCGCCGCCGTCCCGTAAGTCCACCGGAACCGCACGGCCAGGTAGAGCAGCTGTGCCCCCAGGGCCAGGGTCAGGGCGATGACCGCCTTGCGCCGCAGTTCGTCGCCGATGGTGGGGCCCACGAACTCGTCGCGCTGCACGGTGGCGGCACCGCCGAGGCGCTCGACCGCTTCCTTCACCCGTGCCTCTTCGTCGCCCGAGAGGTCGGCGCTGCGGATGACCACGTTGGCGTCGCCGGACTCCTGCACCACGGCTCGGGGCAGCCCCGAGCCCGCCAGCTCCGAGCGCAGGCGGTCGAGGTCGACGCGGCGCTCGGTGGAGTACTCGACGAGGCGGCCGCCGGAGAACTCGATCCCGTACGTCAGTCCCCTGACCGCGATGCCGGTCAGGGCCAGGGCGACGAGGGCGGCCGAGATGGCGAACCACAGCCGGGCCCGGCCGAGAAGATCAGGGCCTCGCTCGGCCAGCCACCTGCGCAGCCGGCCGCCGACCTCCAGTCCCAACAGCGCCGTGCGGCCGGCCATGGCCTGGCGGCGCACGACGACCTCGACCAGCACCCGGGTGACGACGAGGGCACTGAACATCGACACCACCACGCCGACGCTCAGGGTGACCCCGAAGCCCCGCACCGCCCCGGAGGCGAAGAAGAACAGGATGATGGCGGCCAGCAGCGTGGTGGCGTTGGAGTCGGCGATGGCACTCCAGGCGTTGCGGAAGCCGGCCAGGGCCGATGATCGAAGGCTCCGCCCGGTGGCGTGCTCCTCTTTGATGCGCTCGAAGACCAGCACGTTGGCGTCGACCGCCATGCCGATGGCCAGCACGAACCCGGCGATACCTGGGAGGGTCAGGGTGGCCCCCAGCCCGACGAGGACGGCGAAGGAGATCAGCCCGTAGGCGCCCAGGGCCAGGGCGGCGAGCACGCCGAGCAGCCGGTAGTACACGAGCATGTAGAGGATCGTCAGGGACGCGCCGATGATCGTCGCCCTGACGCTGGCGCTGATGGCGGCGTCTCCGAGGGTGGGCCCGATCGTCCGCTGTTCGACCACCGTCACAGGCACGGGGAGGGCGCCGGCCCTGATCAACAGGGCCAGGTCCTTTGCCTCGCGTTCGCTGAACTGCCCGCTGATCACGGTGTCGCCGCCGGTGATCCCGGTGCCGCAGGCGATGCTGGGCGAGACCTCGGGGCTGGAGATGATCTCGGTGTCCAACACGATGGCGATGCGGCGCCTGGGGTCGCCAGGAGACGCACACGCCGCTTCGCCCGTGAGGTCCGCCCACTGCCGCGACCCCTCGCCTCGGAACTCGACCTGGACCTGCCACTGGCCGCCGAAGGAGCCCCCGAGCGTCGCCCGGGCCGTCCCGACGGCCTCGCCGGTCATCTCGGCCGGTGCCACCCGCAGGCGGGACCCGTCGGCAGCACCTAGTTCGAGCTCTTGCGCCCCGTCGCCGTCGGGCGCTGTCGTCGTGGGCGCGGCGGGGTCAGGCGGGCCAAGCACGGGATGGAACGCCAGCTGCGCCGTACGCCCGATGACAGCAACCGCCTGTTCGGGGTCGGCCACGCCGGGCAGCTCGACGATGATCCGGCGGTCCCCCGAGCGCTGCAGGGTGGGCTCGCTCACTCCCAGCGCGTCGACCCGGCGGCGGAGCACCTCGAGCGTGCGCGAGGCGGTGTCGCCGTCGACCCTCTGGCGGGGGGTGTCCTGGGCCTCCAGCACGATCTGGGTGCCGCCCCGCAGATCGAGACCCAGGCGTACCGGCCGGGTGAAGACCAGCGCGATGGCGCCGGCAAGTACGGCAATGACGAGCAGCGCGCGCCAGCGGAACCCGTTCGACATCCATGATCTCCTCGCTCTCGACCGCCCTTGTTGGGCGGCCCCTTTCGGCGACTACGCGAGCCGGATTACGGGAGGTGCACGAAGGGTGACGCTGGCGCACCACCACAGCTTGAGGCTTTGCCCCGGCCACAGCCGGTGCAGTCCGACCATGACGATGACCAGCAGTGCGCTCAGCCCGACGACTACGGCCAGGCCCAGGCGGGGCCGAGACTTCACCGGCCGGTGCTCGATCGTGCCGTTGGTCAGAACCTCGCCCTTGGTCCTCAGGGGCGCCTCGGGAGCGAGGGCGGGAGCACTCGGGACGGTGATGCGCCCGTCGGAGCGTTCGACGGCAGGTGGAGCTTCTCGCCATGCCGACAGGGACAGCACCAATGCCGCGAAAAGCGTGGAGATGACGACTCGACGCGTCATCTCCGACCATCCATCACCGATCACGGTAGCTGTTCTCGGCGGTGCCGGCGTCAGGCTGAGCCGCGCCCGGAGCGCTGCGGGCCGACGGTCGCCTGGGGATCGCCGGCAGACTCGAAGCCAGCCCGGACTACCGAAAATCGGGTGAGCACGCTGCCGGCGCACAGGAGGGCGCCGGCGGCGACGGCTGCGGGCCGGCGCCGGCCGGCGAGGGCGGCCAGGGCGGCCCCGCTCAGGGTGCAGGCCTCGGCGGCACGGGCCAGGCGCCCGGCCCGGCCGTCGGTGTAGGGGCCGGCGACCGGGCCCAGCCGGCGCTCCATGGCCCGGGACGCGCTGACCTCCAATGCCGCTCCCACGACCGCCAGGCGGCGGGCCGGGCCGGCTGACCCAACCGGTGTGAATGCCAAAGCGGCGCCGGCGGCTGCCGCCGCCGAGCTGCCGGCGAAGACGAACGGCAGCTCACGCTGGGCGTCGTGCCACGCCGGGATGGCAGTGTCGGCCACCAGGACGGCGGTATAGGTGGCGACCACGGGACCGAGGGCGCCGGCGCCGGCCGCCGCCGCCCGCCCGAGCCTGGGAACCCTGCCCGTGATGTCGCTGAACGCGGCGGCGAAGGCCGCCGGAACGAAGGCGGCGAGGAGCCAGCTCCCGACGCTCATCGGCGACGTCGGCTTGGCCACCCGGAGCATGTTGAGGAACCGGCCCGGCCGGCCAAGGTCGACCACGAGGAGCGGGCCGCTGACGGCAACGCCGGCCGCCGCCGCCCCCAGGGCCGTCCGCCGCAGCCCACGGTTGCCCGTGACCTGAGCGGCGAGCGCCAGCGTCGAGGAGGCGCCGGCCAACCCCCCGGTGAAGAAGTAGGCGGGGATGTACCACTTCCAGACCGGCGCCTTGAGGATCGGCCGCCCGTAGTAGCTGTCGGTCACCTGCGCGGAAGGACGGCCACCGCCACCGCCCCGGCCAGGGCCAACGCGGCGCCGGCGGCGGCCCGCCACATCCGGGGCAGGTCACGGGTGGTCACCACTGGGTCCGGCGGCAGCCCGTAGACCTCCGGCTCGTCGAGGAGGAGGAAGAACGCTCCGAAGCCGCCCACGCCGTCGGACTCGTGGGCCCCGTACAGCCGGGCCTCGGCCACGCCGGCCTCGCGCAGCACGCCCAGCCGCCCCGCCGCCCGCTCCCGGAGCTCCTCCAGCGGCCCGAACTGGATCGACTCCGTGGGGCAGGCCTTGGCGCAGGCCGGCGTGAGGTCGGCCTTCAGCCGGTCGTAGCAGAGGGTGCACTTCCAGACCCGGCCGTCGGCCTCCCGCTTGTCGATGACCCCGAACGGGCACGCCGGCACGCAGTACCCGCACCCGTTGCAGACGTCTCGCTGCACGACCACGGTGTCGAACTCTGTCCGGAACAGCGCCCCCGTCGGGCACACGTCCAGGCAGGCGGCGTGGGTGCAGTGCTTGCACACGTCGGACGACATCAGCCAGCGCACACCCGAGTCGCCGCCCGTCGACGGGGGGGACGTCGGGGGGGCCGAGCCCCCCCGACTGGCGGTCTTCTCGACGAAGGCCACGTGCCGCCAGGTGTCGGCGCCGAGGGCCCCGGTGTTGTCGTACGACATGGCCAGGAAGTCGAGCCCGTCGTCGGGCACGTCGTTCCACTCCTTGCACGCCACCTCGCACGCCTTGCACCCGATGCAGACGGAGGTGTCGGTGAAGAACCCCATGCGGGTCATCAGCGAGCCCTCCGCCCGGGCCGGATGTCGCAGGTCGCCGCCTTGACCTCCTGGATGTGAACGTTCGGGTCCAGCGCCAGCGGGAAAAGGTCGTTGGCCGCGTCCCCCCTCGACAGGCCCTTCCACCCCCAGTGGTAGGGGAGTCCGACCTGATGCAGCTCGCGCCCCTGCACCTTCAACGCCGCCATACGATCCGTCACCAGCACCCGGGCCTCGATCGACGTGCGGGACGAGGTGATCGTCGCCCACCCACCGTTCTCGAGGCCCCGTTCGGCTGCCAGCGCGGGGCTGACCTCGCAGAACATCTCGGGCTGGAGCTCGGCCAGATGGGCCTGGAACCGGGACATGCCGCCGGCGGTGTGGTGCTCGGTCAGCCGGTAGGTGGTCATCACGTAGGGGTAGGCGCCGGCGTCATCGTCACCGCCGTTCGTGTGGTTGTAGCGGTTGCCCTTGCGGTGGAACGTCTGGCGGACCGGGTTGCACTGCTGGGCGTAGAGAGGGTTGGTGAACGGCGACTCGTGCGGCTCGTAGTGGGCCGGCAGCGGCCCGTCGAGCAGGCCGGTGGGTGCGAACAGCCACCCGCGGCCGTCGCTCTGGAGGATGAAGGGATCGGTGCCGCTCAGCGCCCACTGCGCCGTCGCCCCCTCCGCCGGCCGGTAGCCGGGGGCCATGTCGACGGCGAAGTCGGGCACGTCGTGGCCGGTCCACCGGCCGGCGTGGGCGTCCCACCACACGTAGGCCTTGCGCTCCGACCACGGCTTGCCGGCGGGATCGGCCGAGGCCCGGTTGTAGAGGGTGCGCCGGTTCGCCGGCCACGCCCAGCCCCACTCGGGGGCCACCCAGCTCTGCTCGGCGCCGGGCCGGCGCCGGGCGGTCTGGTTGACGCCGCCGGCGAAGCAGCCCGAGTAGATCCAGCACCCACAAGCCGTGGAGCCGTCGTCCTTGAGGCCGGCGAACCCGCCGAGCAGGCCGTCGGGGCCGCGGCCGTTGATCTCCTGCAGAACCGCCTCGGCCGAGGGCTCGCCGCCGGCCAGCGGGTAGTCCCACGTCAGGTCGAGGACGGCCCGGTCCCGGGGCTCAGAAGACCCGGCGAGCTTCTCGCGGATGATCCGTCCGAGGTGGAAGTAGAACCACAGCTCGGAGCGGCAGTCGCCCTGGGGCTCGACGGCCTTGTGGTGCCACTGCAGCATGCGCTGGGTCTGGGTGAAGGTCCCGTCCTTCTCGGTGTGGGCCGCCGCCGGCAGGAAGAACACCTCGGTCCCGATGTCGGCGGTCTTCAGCTCCCCCGCGTCGATCTCCGGCCCGTCCTTCCAGAACGTCGCCGTCTCGGTCTCGACCAGGTCCCGCACGACCAGCCAGTCGAGCTTCGACATGGCCATCCGGTGGAGCTTGCCGTTGGCCGACCCCACCGCCGGGTTCTGGCCCACGACGAAGAAGCCGGCCACCTTGCCGTCGGCCATGTCGAGCGTCGTCCGGTAGGTGGAGTGGTCGCCGGTGATGAACGGCAGGTAGTCGAAGCAGAAGTCGTTGTCGGGCTGGGCGGCGTCGCCCCACCACGCCTTGAGCAGGCTGACGACATAGGCGCCGGCGTCGCCCCACAGGCCAGCCCGGGCGGTGTTGACCTCGAGGTAGCGGGCCAGGGTCGGGTGGCGGTCGGCGTGGGCCATCGGTAGGTAGCCCGGCAGGATGTTGTACAGGGTCGGGATGTCCGTCGAGCCCTGGATGCTGGCGTGTCCCCGCAGGGCCATGATCCCGCCGCCGGGCCGCCCGATGTTCCCGAGCAGCAGCTGGATGATCGCCGCTGTACGGATGATCTGGGCGCCGACGGTGTGCTGGGTCCAGCCCACCGAGTAGCAGATCGCCGACGTGCGCTCCCGGCCCGAGTTGTCGCACAGGGCCTCGGCCACGGCCACGAACTGCGCCGCCGGCACCCCGCACGCCTCCTCCACCATCGCCGGCGTGTAGCGGGCGAAGTGGCGCTTGAGGATCTGGAACACAGAGCGAGGGTGCTCCAGCGTGGGGTCGGTGGCCGGATCGGATCCCTCGCCGGCGTCGGCGCCGTAGCCGTAGGCCTCCCCGGCCGGCTCGTCCTCGTGGTCCGCCGAAGAGGGCGCCGCCCGCACGCCGGCGTACTGCCACGACTCGGTGTCGTAGGCCCGGGCGTCAGGGTCCCAGCCGGAGAACAGGCCGTCGAGATCCTCGGTGTCGGCGAAGCGCTCGTCGATGATCGTGGCCGCGTTGGTGTAGGCCGCCACGTACTCCCGGAACTCCCGCCGGTGGGTGAGGACGTGGTTGACGATTCCACCCAGGAACGCGATGTCGCTGCCGGCACGGAGGGCGACGTAGGTGTCGGCCATGGCGCTGGTGCGGGTGAAACGAGGGTCGACATGGATGACGCGGGCGCCCCGGGCCTTGGCCTCCATGACCCACTGGAAGCCGACCGGGTGGCACTCGGCCATGTTCGACCCCATGATCAGGATGCAGTCGGAGTTGGCCAGGTCCTGCTGGAACCCGGTGGCGCCGCCCCTACCGAGCGAGGTCCCCAGACCGGGGACGGTGGCGGAGTGTCATATGCGGGCCTGGTTCTCGACCTGCACCGCCCCCAGCGCGGTGTACAGCTTCTTCATGAGGTAGTTCTCCTCGTTGTCGAGGGTGGCTCCTCCGAGGCTGGCGATGCCGAGGGTGCGGCGGTTGGGGGCGTCCCAGGTGGCGGCCCGGGTGGCGATGACCCGGTCGGCGATCATGTCCATGGCCCGGTCGAGGGAGAGCTCCTCCCATGCCGTGCCGTGGGGCCGGCGGTACCTCACCTTGTACTCGCGGGCCGGCCCGGTGACGAGCTGCTTGGTGGCCGAGCCCTTGGGGCACAGGCGGCCCCGGGAGATGGGGCTGTCGGGGTCGCCCTCGACCTGGATGACCTCCTCGTCCTTGACGTAGACGCGCTGGCCGCAGCCGACCGCGCAGTACGGGCACACCGAGGCCACGACCCGATCGGCCGTCTCGGTCCGGGCCTCCAGCGCCGCCGAGGCCGACGACTGCGCGGCATCGGCCAGACCGAGCCGGTCGTCGCCGGCCAGCTGGCGCAGCACCGGCCACGAGGCGAGGCGCCGGCGTGGGTTCACACTTCGCTGTCGAGGGTGCGCTTTGCCGCCGCCACCACCTCGGCCAGGGCCTCGGCCCGGGACACACCGGCGGTGCGGACCAGCTCGGCGATGAACTGGCCGGCGAGGTACGTCGACAGCGGTGCGTTCATCCGCTCGCTGCCGTGGGCCACGATGCGGGCCAGCTCGAGGACCGTCTCCTTCTCCACATCGGTGAGATCCAGCGCCAGCGCCTCGGCGAAGCGGTCTGGGTAGTTTTCGCTCATGCCCCTCACCGCCCGACCTCGGGTGACCCGGATGGCCGAGCGTACCGCCTCGCCGTTGCCGCCACGCGCTCGGCGACAGCCAGGTCCTCCGGCCGGTTGACGTTGAGGGTGGCCCGCCCCAGGTCGACGATGACCACGTGCGGCGGGAGCAGCGCCGCGGCCCGGGCGCCGGCACCCAGCGCCCCGACCCGGGCGGCCAGCGCCGGCGCCGGGTAGGCGGCCAGCAGCGGGTTCGGCCCACCCTCGGCGCCGGCTGCCGCCGCCTCGGCGCCGGCGTCGAGCGCGGCGAGCACGGCACGGAGGTGGACGGCCTCGAGCAGGGGCAGGTCGACGGCCAGCACCAGGGCTACCGCCGCGTCGGCCACCGCGTCCAGGCCGGCGGCGATCGCCGGCACCGGGCCCCCGCCCGGCTCGACCTCCATGACGAAGGTCACCCCGCCCACGGCCGTGGGCCGGTGCGGCCCGACGACCACCAGCCGGTCGCACACCGGCCGGGCGGCGCCGAGCACCCGGTCCAGCAGGCTCACCCCGCCGACGCGTAAGGCGGCCTTGTCCAGCCCACCCATGCGCCGCCCGGCGCCCCCGGCCAGGATGACGCCGGCGACGGCCCCGCCCACTACGGCCGGGCGGTCGTGGTGGTCGTGGCCCGGTTCCCCCCAAGAGGCGGGACCGGCCGGGGCGCCGGCGTCTCCACGCAGCCGGCCTGGCGGCCGAGCAGGCGCCAGGCCTGGATGTCGCCCACCCCGTACTCGGTGCGGCTCAGGGTCTGCTCCAGGAGGGCCTCGTGCATGATGGCGTTCTTGCTCTGGACGTGACCCAGCCCGAAGACGTGTCCCAGCTCGTGCAGGATGACCCGGCCCCATGAGATGCCCTCGCCGTAGCCGTCGGGGATCGGCGTCTCCCGGGAGATGTCGATGCGGGCGTCGGCGTTGAGGTTGAGCATGCCGGTGACGATGGCGCCGTCGACCACGTGGCCGTTCCCCATGCCGGCGATCACGACGTCGTTCCGGCCGACGCTGCCCAGCCGGCCCCAGCTGACCACGATCGGCGCCCACCGCTCGCCGTAGCGGGCCGGGTTGTAGGCCTGGCGGCCGAAGTCGAACCGGTCGGCATCGGTGAGGCCGTCGTCGACGAAGGTGTAGCCGCCGACCTCGGCGATCATCCGGAACGCCTGGCGGACGTCGGCCACGCCCCCGGCGGGAGCGTCGGCGGGGTTGATGATGAAGTGGATCGGCTCGCAGGGGTTGAACCGGATCGGTTTGCAGCCGTCGGGCGTGGTGAAGAGGAACGAGTAGTTGAACGGCAGGGCACCGGTGGTGCCCCGGTCGCGGTTGTCGTGGCCCCTGGCCGGGCATGCCGGGTCGTCGACGGGCGGCGCCCCGCCGGCGGCGGCGGGCACCGTGGCGTCGGGGCCGTCGTCGCCCCCGCCGACCAAGGCCGTGGCCGCGAGGGCCAAGGCGATGAGGGCGACGACCACGGCCACGATCAAGGGCGCCCGCCCGCTCCCGGTGCCCTCCTGGGTGAGGTTCCCCTCCACGCGGAAGGACTCCTGACCCTCCGCCTTCGCCACCACCTGGAACGGCCGCTCGGCCGTGCCCCGCCGCAGGCGGTGCTTCGGGCTGACGCGCAGGTTGGCCGAGGCGATGGTGCCCGCGTCGACCTCGAGGGTGATCGGTTCGACGTCGAAGTCCAGGTTGCCGTCGGGGTCGTCGGCCCGGAGACGGGCCCGCACCGGGTGGTTGCCCCGGTTGGAGAGGGCGACGGTGTGGTGCGACGGCCCGCTGCCCTGCGCGGTGGTGGGGTTCATCGTCAGCAGGGTGTCGGTGATCACGGCCACGTCGACCACGCCCTCTGCCGTGGTCGAGACCGACTTGTCGCGGACCGACGTCACCGTGACGGTGAACGGCAGGGGACCGGCCGGCGGTTTGGGCGCCTTGGGCAGCCGGAACAGCACTTTCACCGCGCCCTCGCCCCCGGGCGGCACGACGATCGTCGGAGGGGTCACCCACCCCCATTGGGCGGCGTTGCGATCGATGGCGAAGGAGAACTCGTCCTCGCCCGTACCGGTGTTGGTGACCCGCACCTCTCCGCCGGTGACATCGAGAGCGGCGACCGAGATCGGGCGCGGGACGATCACCGCGTCAACCCCCATGACCAGGACACTATCCGGCTGATCGCCTGGCAGGGGGTCCAGCGTGGACAGGTAGGATGCAGCCGATGACGGGGTCGCAGGAGGACGAGGCGGGCCTCGACCGGATCGCCACCGTCCCCAACGCCATCTCGGTCCTCCGGCTCCTCTGCGTCCCGGTGTTCCTGTGGCTCCTGTTCGGCCGGGAGAACCGGCTGGGGGCGGCGCTCCTCCTGGGGGGACTGGGCGCCACCGACTGGGTGGACGGCTACATCGCCCGCCATTTCAACCAGGTCTCGAACCTGGGGAAGGTGCTCGACCCCATCGCCGACAAGGTGCTGCTGGTCACGGGGATGATCGCCATCCTGATCGACGGCTCCGTGCCGCCAGTCATCTTCTGGCCCGCCATCGCCCGGGAGGTGCTGGTGGCCGGGGTCACCGTGCTCCTGGGCGCCATGGGCTCGAAGCGGATCGACGTCAGCTGGGCCGGCAAGTGCGGCACCCTGCTGATGATGGTGGCCTTCCCGCTCTTCCTGTGGGGCCACGGCGAGGGGCCGGCCTACGCCCTGGCGTGGGTCGTGGCCGTCGCCGGTCTCGTCATGGCCTGGTACGCGGCGGCGACCTACGTGGCGCCCGCCCGTGAGGCGCTCCGCGAAGGCCGGGCCGGTAGGTTGGCGACATGAAAGCCTCGCCGAGGTGGCGGGCATGAAAGCCGTGATCATGGCCGGCGGCGAGGGCACCCGCCTGCGGCCACTGACGTCCAATCAGCCCAAGCCCCTGATGCCCTTGGCCAACCGGCCGATGATGGAGCACATCGTGCGGCTGCTGAAGTCGCACGGCTTCGAGGACATCGTCGTCACGCTGGCCTTCCTGCCCCAGACCATCCGCACCTACTTCGGCGACGGCGCCGAGTTCGGGGTGCGCATGGTCTATGCCACCGAGGAGACGCCCCTCGGCACGGCGGGATCTGTGCGCAACGCCCGAGCCGAGCTCGACGAGCCCTTCCTGGTCATCTCCGGCGACGTCCTGACCGACATCGACCTCAGCGAGCTGGTCGCCGTCCACGAGCGCAAGGGCTCGCTGACCACCCTGGCCCTGAAGGCCATGGAGAACCCGCTGGAGTTCGGCATCGTCATCACCCGGGAGGACGGCTCGATCGAGCGGTTCCTCGAGAAGCCCACGTGGGGCCAGGTCTTCTCCGACACGGTCAACACGGGCATCTACGTCTGCGACCCTGCGGTGTTCGACTACATCCCCGAGGGCCAGTCGGTCGACTTCTCCAGTGACGTCTTCCCGCGACTGCTGGCCGACGGCAAGCCGATCTTCGGGCACATCGCCGAGGGCTACTGGGAGGACGTCGGCACCCTGGAGGCCTACCTCAAGGCCCACCGTGACGTGCTCGACGGCAAGGTGTCCCTCGACGTGCCCGGCTTCCGCATCGCCGAGGGCATCTGGCTGGGGGAGGGGGCCGAGGTCGACCCGGGGGCCGACGTCGCCGGCCCGGCGATCATCGGCGACTACTGCCGGGTCGAGGCCGGCGCCCAGCTTCATGAGTACTCCGTGCTCGGCACCAACGTCATGGTCCGCTCCGATGCCTATCTGGAGCGGTCGGTCGTCCACGACAACGCCTACATCAGCCAGGGCGTGCGCCTGCGAGGATCGGTGATCGGCCGGTCCACGGACCTGCGCGGCTTCGCCCGCTGCGAGGAGGGGGTGGTCCTCGGCGACAACTGCTTCGTCGGAGAGCACGCGGTGGTCAACCCCGGCGTGAAGATCTACCCGTTCAAGACCGTCGAGCCCGGGGCCATCATCAACTCCTCGATCGTCTGGGAGTCCCGCGGCGCCCGGAACCTGTTCACCCGCAACGGGGTCACCGGGCTGGCGAATGTCGACATCACCCCCGAGCTGGCCTGCCGGGTGGCCATGGCCTACGCCACCACCATGAAGAAGGGGTCGACGGTCACCACCTCCCGCGACTCCAGCCGGGCGGCCCGGGCGCTCAAGCGGGCGGTCATGGCCGGGCTCAACGCCGCCGGCGTCGACGTCACCGACCTCGAGATGTCGCCCGTGCCCGTCACCCGGTTCCACGTCCGCCGGTCCCAGGGCCAGGGCGGGATCACCGTCCGCCTGGCGAGAGGTGATCCTCAATCCGTCACCTTGAGGTTCCTCGACGCCGACGGCACCGACATCGACGAGGCGGCCCAGCGCAAGATCGAGCGCTACTTCTACCGCGAGGACTTCCGGCGGGCCTTCGCGGCCGACATCGGCGACATCGCCTACCCGGCCCGGGCCCTGGAGCATTACTCGGCCACCATGCTGGCCGGCGTCGACGCCCAGATCATCCCCGGCGCCGGCTTCCAGCTGGTGCTCGACTACGCCTTCGGTTCGACCTCCCTGGTCATGCCCAACGTCCTCTCCAAGCTGGGAGCCGACGTGCTGTCGGTCAACCCCTATGCCTTCACCGCCGGCGCCGCCGCCTTCGAGCCCAAGGCCCACGCCGGCCGGGTGGCCGAGCTCGTCCGGTCCTCCGGGGCCCACCTGGGGGCGGTCATCGACCCCGACGGGGAGCGGTTGACCCTCGTCGACGACGAGGGCCACGTCCTGTCCGACGAGCAGGCCCTCCTCGTCCTCGTCACCCTGGTGTCCTCCCAGCAGCAGGGGGCTCGCATCGCCCTGCCCGTGTCCGCCAGCTCGGCGGCCGAACGCATCGCCCGGGAGGCCGGCGCCGAGGTGATCTGGACCAAGGTGTCCTCCAGCCACATCATGGACGTGGCCGAGTCCACCGAGGGCGTGGTGCTCGCCGCCAGCCAGGACGGGGGGTTCATCTTCCCCGCCTTCCTGCCCGCCTACGACGCCACCGCCGCCCTGGTGCACCTGCTCGAGCTCCTCGCCCGGTCCGGCCTCCGACTGTCGAAGGTGGTGGCCGGGCTGCCCCGCCTCCACATGGCGCATGAGAGCGTCGTCACCCCCTGGGAGCAGAAGGGGCTGGTCATGCGCCGGGTCGTGGAGGCGGCGAAGGACAGAGAGGTGGTGCTGGTCGACGGGGTCAAGATCCTGCACGAGGACGGCTGGGCGCTGATCCTGCCCGACCCCGACGAGCCGGTCACCCACGTGTGGGCCGAGGGCCCCTCCGACGTCGAGGCCCGCCACCTGGCCCAGGAGTACGCCCGCCGCATCCGCCAGCTCTTGCGCTGACGCGGTGGGCCACACTGGCGGCGGACCCGAGTCGCGCCGCCGGGGTGCCGCTGGGCGCTAGCGTCTCGCGCCATGAAGGTGCCCGAGGACAGGCGGTACACCAAGGACCACGAGTGGGCCATGCTCGACGGTGGCCGGGTGCGGATCGGCATCACGGACTACGCGCAGGACGCTCTGGGCGACGTGGTGTTCGTACAATTGCCGGCGGTGGGGACGGTGGTCGAGGCCGGAGGGGCCTGCAGCGAGGTGGAGTCGACAAAATCGGTCTCCGACGTCTATTCGCCGGTGGCCGGCACGGTGGTCGAGATCAACGCCGAGCTGGCGGACGCGCCCCAGCGCCTGAACGAGGATCCCTACGGCGCGGGCTGGATCTGCGCCGTCGAGCCGTCCTCGCCGGCCACGCTAGACGACCTGCTCGATGCCGGCGCCTACTCCACGCTGATCGGCTCCTGATGCCGACCGACCTCTTCTGCACCAAGTGTGGGCACGGCAACGCCCTCGATGCCCGGTTCTGCTCCTCGTGCGGCACGCCGCTGGAGCTCGCCGACTCGGGGGAGGAGACCACGATCACCTTCGCCCCTGTCGATGGCGCCGGGGAGCCCATCGACGACGAGGTGGCCGTCGCCCTCAGCGAGATGACCGAGACCGCCGCCATGGTGGTGGTCAAGCGCGGCCCCAACGCCGGCTCCAAGTTCGTGATGGAGGGCGACGTCACCCGTGCCGGCCGCCATCCCGACTCCGACATCTTCCTCGACGACATCACCGTCTCCCGCCGTCACGCCGAGATCGTCCGCAACCCCGACGGCTACAGCGTGCGCGACGCCGGCTCCTTGAACGGCACCTACCTCAACCGGGAGCGCATCGACGACGCGCCCCTGGCCAACGGCGACGAGCTGCAGATCGGGAAGTTCCGCCTGGTCTTCTTCGCCGGCGGGCCGGGCGACGAGTGAGCGGTGCAGTGGAGGAGCGGGCGTACCTGTCGATCGGCGAGGTGCTGGCCCTGCTCAAGGAAGAGTTCCCCGACGTCACCATCTCCAAGATCCGCTTCCTGGAGAGCCAGGGCCTGCTCGACCCCGAGCGCACGCCGTCGGGCTACCGGAAGTTCTACGAGACCGACGTCGAGCGGCTGCAGTGGATCCTGCGCCAGCAGCGGGAGCACTTCCTGCCCCTGAAGGTCATCAAGGGGCGCCTCCGAGGGGGTATCACGACCGAGACGGCCCCGGAGCCGGTCGTCCCCGAGCCGGCAGCGGCCCAGGAGCCGGTCGAGGTGCCTGCGCCCGTGGCGGAGCCGGCGCCCCCGCCCCCGCCCGCGGTCGCCTCCGAGCCGGCGCCCCGGCCCGCGGCGGCCCCACCGCCGCGGGTCTCAGCGCCTCCTCCGCCGCCCCCGCCGCCGGCGGAAGCTCCCCTGATGCTCACGTCCACAGGCGTGAGCATGAACCTGGCCGAGCTGGCCGCGGCCAGCGGCCTGGAGGACGACGACCTGCGCGAGCTCGAGCGCTACGGCCTGCTCACCGGCCGGCGGGCCGCCTCCAGCGTTTACTACGACGAGGAAGCCCTGATGGTGGCTCAGCTGTCCGCCGGCTTCATGAAGTACGGCGTCGAGGCCCGCCACCTGCGCATGTACAAGACCGCCGGCGAGCGGGAGGCCGGGTTCCTCGAGCAGGTGGTCCTGCCCATGCTCAAGCAGCGCAACCCCCAGGCCCGCAAGGCGGCGGCCGATGCCCTCTCCGACCTCACCCGGCTCGGCCAGGGGCTCCGGGCCGCCATGCTGCGCCAGGCCCTGCGGAAGTACATCGAGGGGCAATAGAGCCTCCTCGCGTGCTCATCCCGGCGGAGGAGCTGGCGGCTGCCGCAGCTCGGGTGGCGGCAGAGATATCGGCGGCCCACGTCGACGGCGTGGTGCTGGTGGCGGTGCTGAAGGGCAGCATCCCGTTCCTGTCCGACCTCGTGCGCCGGCTGACCGTCGTCCCGGTGATCGATTTCATGGCCATCTCGGCGTATGCGCCGGAGACGGGCCGTGTCCGCCTGGTGAAGGACCTGGACATGGACATCTCCGGGCGCGACGTGGTCCTGGTCGAGGACATCGTCGACACCGGGCTCACCCTCCACTACCTCCTGGCCGAGCTCGGCCGGCGCAATCCCCGGTCGCTGGAGGCCTGCACCCTGCTCGACCGGACCAGCCGGCGCATCATCCCCACCCCGGTCCGGTACCGGGGCTTCGAGATCGGTGACGAGTTCGTCCTCGGCTACGGGCTCGACTTCTCCCAGCGCTACCGCAACCTCGACCGGGTGGTACTCGGCGACGTCGACGTGCTCCGCGAGGACCCCGACGCGTACGTCCCTTGTCTCTATCCGCGTTAGTCGCATGGCTCCGTGCGAGGTAACGTCGGATCGTGGTCGAGATGCACCTTGTCGGGGTGCGGGTGGAGATGCCCACGAACAGCCCGATCGTCCTTCTGCGCGAGTCGGAGGGCCAGCACCGGGTTCTGCCCATCTTCATCGGCCCGGTGGAGGCGACGGCCATCGCCTTCGCCCAGAACGGGGTCGTCACCGCCCGCCCGCTGACCCATGACCTGCTCAGGGACCTGCTCGTAGCCCTCGGCGTCGGGGTCGAGCGGATCGTCATCACCGAGCTGCGGGACCGCACCTTCTACGCCGAGATCGAGATGACGACCAACGGCTCCGGCTACAAGGTCTCCAGCCGCCCCTCCGACGCCATCGCCCTCGCCGCCCGCCTGGGCACCCCGATCTTCGCCGACGAGGCCGTCCTGGCCGAGGCGGCGGTGACCATGAGTGACGACGAAGACGAAGAGGACGACGACGAGGTCGAGCGCTTCCGCGAGTTCCTCGACGGCGTGAACCCCGAGGACTTCGCCTCCTGAGGCTTCGCCTTCCGAGGCTTCGCCTCCCGAGGCTTCGCCTCCCGAGGCTTCGCCTTCCGAGGCTTCGCCTCGGAAAGGCTTCGTGCCGCCTCCGGCGGCGCTCAGTCCGGTTCCGGCCGACCAAGCCTCGCTGCGCTCGGACGGTCGGCCGGTGGCCCTTCGGGCCAGGCCCCAGTCCTCCGAGGTTGTGGAACACCGGGGCTTCGCCTTCCGAGGCTTCGCCTCGGAAAGGCTTCGTGCCGCCTCCGGCGGCGCTCAGTCCGGTTCCGGCCGACCAAGCCTCGCTGCGCTCGGACGGGCGGCCGGTCGTTGATTTCCTGTGGACAGGCCCCTACCCTGCCTACAAGGGCGTAACTACACTGCTGATGGGTAAGCGCTCGACCTTGTGGAAAAGGGGATGGGATGGGCGAAGACGAGGTTTCCGTTTCCGGGTTTCGGGGGCCGCAGGTCTGCAACATCGTCGGCATCACGTACCGGCAGCTCGATTACTGGGCGCGGACCGACCTGATCCGGCCCTCGATCGCCGACGCTCGGGGGTCCGGCACCCAGCGGCGGTACTCGTACCGGGATCTGGTCGAGCTCAAGGTCATCAAGGGGCTGCTGGACGCCGGCGTCTCGCTGCAGTCGGCGCGCCGGGCCATCGAGTACCTGCGGTCGAACCTGGGCGAGGACATCGCCACCGCCAGCCTGGTGATCAACGGCGCCGGCTCGGTGCTCGTGCGCACCGACGGCGAGCTGGTCGACCTGGTGCGGCGGGGACAGGGTGTCCTCTCCATCGTCGCCCTCGGTGGCGTCAAGGACGAGCTGGATGCCGCCATCACCGACCTGCGCCCCCCTCGTGAGGCCCCGTCGGCGTCGCATCCCTCCATGGGGCCGGTCGCCGGAGCCATGGGCGGAGGGGGATAAGCCTCCTGAGCGACCAGCGCGACACCGGTCCGGCGGGCGGCGAGGCGCCCCTGCCGCACTCCGGTGTCCGCTTCGCGCACAATTCCGAGCTCCAGTTCGCCAAGCTCCTCGACTTCTACGGCATCGTCTGGGAGTACGAGCCCCGCACGTTCGTGCTGGAGTGGGCCGGCGACGGCACCTCGGCCCAGGCGTTCACTCCCGACTTCTACCTGCCGGCCTACGACCTGTTCATCGAGATCACCACCATGAACCAGAAGCTGGTGACCAAGAAGAACCGCAAGGCCCGCCGCTTGAAGGAGGTGTACCCGGACGTCAACATCCGGGTGCTGTACCAGCGCGACTACCTGAACCTGCTGGTCAAGTACGGCCTGGAACCACCGTCGCAGAGCATCCCGCCGGTCGACGACGGCGTGGAGCCCCTGCCCCTTCGCTTCTCCAAGGCCGTGGCCGAGGAGAAGCCGGCGGAACGCCAGAGCCGGCGCCGGCCCGCCTGACCTGCCACCTTCGCTGACTTCCGATCTCGCCCTCGCCCTGGAGTTGGCCGACCTGGCCGACGCCATGACCCTGGCCCGCTTCCGCGACGTCGACCTGGTCGTGTCCACCAAGCCCGACCTGACGCCGGTCACCGAGGCCGACCGATCGGTCGAGCGCGCCCTCCGGGAGCGCATCATCGCCGCCCGACCGGACCACGGCATCCTGGGCGAGGAGTTCGGCTCGGAGGGCCCGGGGGAGTGGCGGTGGATCCTCGATCCCATCGACGGCACCAAGAACTACGTGCGGGGGGTGCCGGTCTGGGCCACCTGCATCGCCCTCCAGCACGGCGATCGGGTGACGGCGGGCGTCGTGTCGGCGCCGGCCCTGGGCCGGCGCTGGTGGGCGGCACGGGGCGAGGGGGCCTTCGCCGGAGGCCAGCCCATCCGGGTGTCGGCCGTAGGCTCCCTCGCCGATGCCCAGCTGAGCTACGACAGCGTGCCCGGCTTCGAGTCCTGCGGGTTGGGGGAGCAGTTCCTGGCCCTGGCCCGGCGGTGCTGGCGGACCCGAGGGCTGGGTGACTTCTGGTCGCATGTCCTCGTGGCCGAGGGGGCGGTCGACATCGCCGTCGAGCCCGAGGTCTCGGTGTGGGACGTCGCCGCCATCCAGGTCATCGTGGAGGAGGCCGGCGGGCGCTTCACCGACCTGTCCGGCGCCGGGCGACCCGACGGCGGCAGCGCGGTGTCGACCAACGGCATCCTCCACGACGAGGTCCTGACCGCCCTGGCCGGCTCGACCTGATCTCGGAGGGATCTGGGAGTCCCGGACTACCCGATCCTTCCGAGTTCGCCGGCGACGTGGCGGCGTATGGCCTCCCATTCCTGCGCCGGCAGGGACGGGAGGGCGAACATCCACGTCGTCAGGTACATGCCCTTGAGCTGGACCATCCCCGCCGGCCGGGCCACGAGGAAGATGTGCAGGTGGGCGGCGCCGTCGCCCCACTTGTAGACGTGGACCCGGCCCACGCCAGCGATGGAGGCCAGGGCCCGCTGGACTCGTACCAGCAGGACACCGCTCGGCGCCGAGCTCGTCGGTCAGCTGATGGAAGTCCAGGTGGGCCCGGGGGTGAAGCGTCACGCCGGGGACCGACTGCGGCTCGATCGACATGCTGACCACCAGCGGTCGTCGTCCCAGACGACCTCGCCCCGCCCTTCCGAGCACGTCCAGCAGCCCTCCGGTCCGTCCTCGCCGTTGCGGGGCGGCTCCGGGAGCTCGGGATGGCGCCGGCCAGGTCCATCTCGTCCGCCTCGTCCAGCTCGTCGCCGCTCATCGACTGAGTTCTCCTCCGTGGGGGGAGAAACAGCGTATGGCCAACAGCTACGTGAACCCCGGCGGCGAGTTCGACCGGGACAGCCGGTACATTCCCACGCGCATCACCGCCGACGGCCGCGACGGCTACCCGGTGGAGCCGGGCCGGTACCGCCTTGTCGTCAGCCGGGCGTGCCCGTGGGCGAACCGGGCGATCATCGTCCGCCGGCTCCTGGGGCTGGAGCCGGTCCTGTCGATGGGTATCGCCGGCCCCACCCACGATGAGCGCAGCTGGACCTTCGACCTCGACCCGGGCGGTCGCGACCCCGTGCTGGGCATCGAGCATCTGCAGCAGGCGTTCCTGGCCCGGTTCCCCGACTACGACAAGGGCATCACCGTGCCGGCCATCGTCGACATCGCCACCGGACAGGTGGTGACCAACGACTTCGCCCAGATAACCCTGGACCTCTCCACCGAGTGGCGGGAGTTCCACCGTGAGGGGGCGCCGGACCTCTACCCCGAGGCTCGGCGGGACGAGATCGACGAGGTGATGGACCTCGTCTACCGCGACGTCAACAACGGCGTCTACCGCTGCGGTTTCGCCGGCACCCAGAACGCCTACGAGAAGTCCTACCTCCGGCTCTTCGACCGCCTGGACTGGCTGGAGGAGCGCCTGGCCACCCAGCGGTACCTGGTGGGCGAGACCATCACCGAGGCCGACGTCCGCCTCTTCACCACCCTCGTCCGCTTCGACGCCGTCTACCACGGCCACTTCAAGTGCAACCGCCACAAGCTCACCGAGCTGCCGGCGCTGTGGGCCTACGCCCGCGACCTCATCCAGACCCCCGGCTTCGGCGACACCATCGACTTCGACCACATCAAGCGCCACTACTACGAGGTCCACCGGGACATAAACCCCACCGGCATCGTCCCCGCAGGGCCCGACCTCTCCGGCTGGCTGACCCCCCACGGCCGGGAGGCGCTCGGCGGCCGGCCCTTCGGGGATGGGACACCCCCCGGCCCGCCGGCACCGGCCGAGGTGGTGCCCGCCGACCACACGCCATTCCGGGACTAGGACCTCGGCCCCGGTAGCCTCAGGAGGCCATGCCGGACCGCCGCTCCCCTCTGGACGCCGCCCACCGGGTCCTCGGCGCCAAGATGGTGCCCTTCTCGGGGTGGGAGATGCCCCTGTCGTACCCGACGGGAACCCTGACCGAGCACCGCACCTGCCGCACCGGCGCGGTGGCCTTCGACGTCAGCCACCTGGGTACCGTCCGCCTCGAGGGCGCCGGCGCCTACGACGCCATCCAGCGGGCGTTCACCAACGATCTGCGGAAGGTGGCGCCGGGCCGGGCCCAGTACACCCACCTCCTCGACCACGACGGCTCCGTCCTCGACGACATCATCGTGTGGTGGGTGGGCCGGCACGAGTTCCACGTCATGCCCAACGCCGCCAACACCGAGGGGGTCCGGGACGCCGTCGGCGGGGTGGACATCACCGAGTCCCGGGCGGTGATCGCCGTCCAGGGCCCGGAGGCCCGCCGGTGGCTGGCCGACGTGTCGCCGGAGGCGGCGGCGGTGCCCCGGTTCCGGGTCGCCGACGTCAGCTGGCGGGGGACGACCTGCGTGGTCGCCGGCACCGGCTACACCGGCGAGGACGGCGTGGAGATCGCCGTCCCGGCGGCGGCCGCGACCGACCTGTGGGAGGCCCTGCTCGACGCCGGCTTCCTGCCCGCCGGCCTCGGAGCCCGTGACACCCTGCGCCTCGAGGCCGGACTGCCCCTGCACGGCCACGAGCTCGGGCGGGGCATCACGCCGGCCCAGGCCGGCCTGGACTGGGTGGTGGCCTGGGACAAGGGTGACTTCCGGGGCCGTGACGCCCTGGAGGCCGAGCGCCGGCGGGGCATCGAGCGCATCCTCCGGGGCCTCGAGGTCGAGGGTCGCCAGCCGCCGCGGGCGGGGTACAAGGTGATGATGGACGGGGCGGCCATCGGCGACGTCACCAGCGGCAACTTCTCCCCGACCCTGGGCCGGGGCATCGCCCTGGCCTTCCTGCCCCCGCCGGTGAAGTCCGGCGCGTCGGTGTCGATCGACGCCCGGGGGGCCCGCCTGGCCGCCAAGGTGGTCGACCCGCCCTTCGTCGCCCGCCGGCGGCAATAGTGCACTTCGTCCCCCACACCGACGAAGAGATCGCCGAGATGCTGGCCTTCATGGGCCTTTCCTCGGTCGACGAGCTGTTCGACGCCGTCCCCGCCGCCCTGCGCCTGGCCGGCGGGCTCGACATGGAGCCCGGCCTGGCCGAGGCCGACGTCGCCGGCCGCTTCGACGCCTACGCCGGCGCCAATCGCCCCGCGGGCCGTGACCTGGTGTGCTTCGCCGGCGCCGGGGCCTACGACCACGACATCCCCTCGGTGGTCGGGCGGCTGGCGTTCCGGTCCGAGTTCGTCACCGCCTACACGCCCTACCAGCCCGAGGTGGCCCAGGGGGTCCTCCAGGCCCTCTTCGAGTACCAGACGCTCGTCTGCCGGCTGTTCGGCACCGACGTGGCCAACGCGTCGCTCTACGACGGCGCGTCGGCCCTGGTGGAGGCGGTGAACCTGGCGGTGGCGGCGACGGGCCGGTCCGAGGTGTGGCTGTCGCGAGGCGTCCACCCGCAGTGGCGCCAGGTCGTGGCCACGATGGCCGTCGGCACCGGCCACAAGCTGGTCGACGTGGCCCTCGCCGACGGCCTCACCAGCTATCCGGTCGAAGGCCAACCTGGGGCGATCGTCGTCCAGAGCCCCAACTACCTGGGCTGCCTGGAGGACGTCGCCGCCGCCGGCGAGCTCGCCCGCCGGCTCGGCGCCCTGCTGATCGTGGCCGCCGACCCGGTCGCCGCCGGCCTGCTGAGGCCGCCCGGCTCCCTCGGCGCCGACGTGGTGGTGGGGGAGGGGCAGCCCTTCGGCGCCCCGCTCTCTCTCGGCGGGCCGTACCTGGGCCTGTTCGCCTGCCGCAAGGAGCACGTCCGCCGCCTGCCCGGCCGCCTGGTCGGTGAGACGGTGGACACCGAGGGCCGGCGGGCCTACGTCACCACCCTGCGCACGCGGGAGCAGGACATCCGCCGGGAGAAGGCATCGTCGAATGTCTGCACCAACCAGACGCTGATGGCGGTCTGCTTCCTGGTCCACCTGGGCTGGCTGGGCACCTCCGGCCTCCGGGAGCTGGCCCTGCGCTGCGCCCGGGGCACGAGGTACTGCCGCGAGGCGCTCCTCGCCATCGACGGCGTCGAGCCGCTGGCGCCGGCGCCGGTCCTGCGGGAGTTCGCCATCCGCACCCCCGTCGACGCCGGCACCCTCGTCGAGCGCATGGCCGACGAGGGCTTCCTGGCCGGCGTGGCCCTGGGTGAGGAGTACGGCGGGGGGCTGCTGGTCGCCGTCACCGAGAAGCGGACCAAGGCCGAGATCGACGCCTACGTGGCCGCGCTGGAGAAGGTGGTGCGGTGACCGCCGCCGGCGGCCGCGCCTCCAGCGCCCCCCTCATGGGGCGGGACGAAGAGCCCACGCTGTTCGAGCTGTCGGCGCCGGGCCGCACGGCGGCCAACTTCCGCACGACGGGCGTGCCGGAGTGGACCGCAGAGGAGCTGGTGCCGGCCGAGCACCTGCGCACGGAGCCGGCGCCGGTCGCCGAGGTGTCAGAGCGCGACCTGGTCGCCCACATGACCCGCCTCAGCCACCGCCAGTTCTCCGTCGACCTCGGCGCCTACCCCCTGGGCTCCTGCACCATGAAATACAACCCCAAGCTGTGCGACGACGCCGTGGCCCGGGCCGGCCTGGCCGATGTGCACCCGGCGGCGCCGGCGTCGCTGACCCAGGGGTGGATGGCGCTCTTTGCCGACCTGGAGCAGGCCTTGTGCCGGATCACCGGCATGGCCGCGGCCACACTCCAGCCGCCGGCCGGCGCCGCCGGCGAGCTCACCGGCCTGCTGCTCATGCGGGCCTGGCACGGGGCCCACGGCGAGGACGCCCAGCGCCGGCGGGTCCTGATCCCCGACTCCGCCCACGGCACCAACCCGGCGTCGGTCACCCTCGGCGGGTACTCGGTGACCCAGATCCCTTCCGACGACCGGGGCTGCGTCGACCTCGAAGCCCTGCGCGCCCGCCTGGACGACGACGTCGCCGGCATCATGCTCACCAACCCCAACACCCTCGGGCTGTTCGAGGAGGACATCGTTGCCATCGCCGGCGCGGTGCACGACGCCGGCGGGTTGCTCTACTACGACGGCGCCAACCTCAACGCCATCCTCGGCGTCACCCGCCCCGGTGACATGGGCTTCGACATCGTGCACATGAACCTGCACAAGACCTTCGCCGTGCCCCACGGCGGCGGCGGCCCCGGCGCCGGCCCGGTGGCCGTGACCGAACGGCTGGCGCCGTACCTGCCCGGTCCCCGCCCGGTCCGCAACGGGAGCGGCGCCTTCGAGTGGGTCGAGCCCGAGCACTCCATCGGCCGGATCCACTCCTGGCACGGCAACGCCCTGGCCCTCGCCCGGGCCTGGTCCTACATCCTGGCCAACGGGGGCGACGGCCTGCGGAAGGTCTCCGAGGCGGCGGTCCTCAACGCCAACTGGCTCCGCCACCGCCTCCGGGGCACCTACGACATTCCCTACGACCGGCCCAACATGCACGAGTTCGTGGCCTCGGCCACCAACCTCAAGAAGGCCGGCGGCATGCGGGCCCTCGACGTGGCCAAGCGCCTCCTGGAGGAGGGCTTCCACGCGCCGACCACCTATTTCCCGCTCATCGTCGAGGAGGCGCTCATGATCGAGCCCACGGAGACGGAGAGCCCGCAGACCTTGGCCGCCATGGCCGACGCCCTCCTCCGGATCGCCGGCGGCACCGCCGATGACGCACACCAGGCACCCCGCACGTCGCCCGTCGGCCGGGTTGACGAGGCTCGAGCGGCGCGGCAACTCATTCCCACCTGGGACGCTCGTCCGAGCACGTAGATACAGCGCCCCGGCGGGCCGTCATTTGACGAAGGTTGGGTGTGAGGACGGGCCCGCCGGGTTGCGCCGTAAGGTCGGCAGCCGCTCCTGCCCCCTCAGGAGTCTCCGTCCAAAGGCACCGTCGCCGCAACAGATTTCGACAAATCAAGCCGGCGGGGAACTGGTGCCGAACACCTAGTAGACCGACCACCTAGCCAGAAGACACTTCTTTACACGCTCCGGCACGGGGTGTAGTCCTACTGGCAACCCGGGGGGCACCCTCCCCTGGTTGACGCCTGCCGTCGCCCACTTCGCCACACTCCAACGCGCTCAGACAGGGGGGTACAAATCGATGCCCGCTACCAAGGCCGCTTCCAAGGCCGCTCCCAAGGCAGAGGCAGCTCCTCCGGCAGAGACGGTGATCCACATCCTTTGGATCAACGCCGGCCTGAGCTGTGACGGTGACTCCGTCGCCCTCACCGCCGCCACCCAGCCGAGCATCGAGGAGATCGCGCTGCAGGCGCTGCCCGGGCTGCCCAAGATCCAGGTGCACTGGCCCCTCATCGACTACGAGTGCGGCCCCGTCGGCGGCGCGGATGATTTCATCGAGTGGTTCTTCAAGGCCGAGCGCGGCGAGCTTGAGCCCTTCGTCCTGGTCGTCGAGGGGTCCATCCCCAACGAGGCCATCAAGAAGGAGGGCTATTGGTGCGGGTTCGGCAACGACCCGGCCACCGACCAGCCCATGACCACCAGCGAGTGGCTCGACCGGCTCACGCCCAAGGCCACCGCCGTCGTCGCCGTCGGCACCTGCGCCACCTACGGCGGAATCCACGCCATGGCCGGGAACCCCACGGGTGCCATGGGCGTGCCCGACTACCTGGGCTGGGGCTGGAAGTCCAAGGCCGGCATCCCCATCGTCTGCATCCCCGG
>Ga0247713_1000208_pt1 | contig 42052 bp, 39 predicted proteins | sample 21E_NmetaG_FD_189936 | JGI IMG/M metagenome (GOLD analysis project Ga0247713, IMG submission 189936) | Soil microbial communities from hillslope of Landscape Evolution Observatory, University of Arizona, Oracle, AZ, United States - 2-1-E_N | ecosystem: Engineered > Artificial ecosystem >...
GTCGGGAACCGCCGCCGCTCCGGCGGCGGTTCCCGACGCGCCGCCGGCCCCCGAGGCGCCGCCGGCGCCGGATCCCTCCCCGGATCCCGGCGCGGCCGCCGCCGCCGACGAGCTCGTCGTCAACGAAGAGCCGATCGCGACCGACGACCCACTCGCCGCCGGCGAGCAGATCGCGGCCGAGCAGGAGCCGGGCGCCGGCGGCGGCGACCCGGACGACCGCGCCGCGCCGTAGGCCGCCGGGCGTGCGCCCGGCGGCGGACGAGCGAGCAGCGGCGTCCACGGTCGCCGGACCGCTCGCGCGCATCCACGCCCGCGACGGACCCGCCGCGTCGGGGCGACACGGTCGCCGGGGTGGGCCGGTTGGCGGCGTCGGCGAGCGCGCCGCCGCCGCGAGGTGAGAACGATCTAGCGGCGCTTAGGATGGGGCGATTGCGGGGCGACACCTGGGAGCTGTTGTGCCTGAACCTGCCGCCGGCCGAGAGCCTGCGGCACGACGGACCCGCCGCGGCCGTGCTCACGCAGGCCGCCAACGCGGCGAAGGCGTTGGGCGATCGGACCCGCCTCGCGGTCGCGGCCGCGTCGCGCGCCGGAGGCGAGCTGTGCGTGTGTGACCCGGCATGGGTCTGCGAGCGCTCCGAGAAGCTCGTCTCCGATCACGCGCGAGCACTGCGCGGCGCCGGCCTGGTGGCGTCGCGGCGCGACGGCAGGATGGTCTTCCGTGCGCTCACCGACGCGGGGCGCGAGCTGCTCGACGTCGTGCTGCCGGCGCAGGTCCGCCGATGAGCACGCGCGCGCTGGCGCCGACGACCGTGCAGGCGGCCGGCGGAGTGCCGCTGAGCGACGACGAGCGCCGACGCCTGGCGGCGCGGGTGCGGCTGCTGTCGTGGGTGAGCCTGGGGTACATGACGCTGGAGGGCGCGATCGCGATCGTCGCCGGTGTCCTCGCGGCGTCGGTGGCGCTGATCGGCTTCGGCCTCGACTCCGCGATCGAGGGCTTCGCCAGCGCGATCATCGTGTGGCGCTTCAGCGCCGACCGGATCTTCAGCGACGCCGCCGAGGCGCGCGCGCAGAAGCTCGTCGCGATCCAGTTCTTCGCGCTGGCGCCGTACGTCGCGTTCGAGTCGGTCAGGGCGCTCGTCGCCGGCGAGCATCCCGAGGTCAGCTGGTTGGGCATCGCGCTGAGCGCCTCGAGCGTCGTCGTGATGCCCTACCTCGGCACGGCGAAGCAGCGCCTGGCGGAGCGCCTCGGCTCGGCGGCGACGAAGGGGGAGGGGCGCCAGAACATGCTGTGCGCCTATCTCGCGGGCGCGCTGCTGCTGGGCCTGCTCGCCAACGCCGCCGTCGGCGCCTGGTGGCTGGATCCGATCGTCGGGCTGCTGATCGCCGCAGTGGCGCTCAAGGAGGGTCGCGAGGCGTGGCGCGGCGAGGGCTGCTGCGCGCCGGCGGCTGTCGACGGCGCGTGCGACGCGCCCTGCCACGACGACCGCTGCTCCTGAGCCGCCCGGTCGGCGCCCGAACGGCGCGTCCGCTGTCAGGTCGAGGCGGCCGTCGACGTCGACACCTCGCCCCCTCGGCTCGGCGCCGCGGCAACCCCCTCGTACACGGCCGCCAGCGCCGGCGCGACCGCCTGCGGCGCCGCGCGCGCCAGCACCCGGCGGCGGCCGGCCTCGCCGGCGGCGGCGTCGCCGAAGCGCGTGCGCGCCGCGAGCGCGAGCGCGGCGGCGTCGCCCGGGGCGACGAGCCCCTCGTGGCCGCAGAGCTCGGGCAGCGCGCCGATCGCGCTGCCGGCGACCGGCAGTCCCGCCGCCATCGCCTCGGCGGCGGCGAGGCCGAACGTCTCCGCCGAGCGCGAGGGGACGAGCGCGAGGCCTGCCTGCGCCCGCAGCTCCGCCAGCTCGGCCGCGCCGACGCGGCCGGCGAAGCGCGTGTCCGTGCCGGCGGCGCGCGCCTCGAGCACGGCGCGCTGCGGCCCGTCGCCGGCCACGACGAGCGGCAGCCCAACGGCCGCGCACGCCGCGATCGCGACGTCGACGCCCTTCTCCGGCGCGAGCCGGGAGACGACGAGCGCGTGACGCCCGTGCGCCGCCGTCGACCGCTCGGCGACGTCGCGCACGACGTGACCGACGACGTGCACCGGCCTGGCGAGCGGCGCTCCGAGCTCGCGTAGGCGCCCTTCGGCGAACGCGCTCGGCACGACGATCGCGTCGGCCTCGGCCACGAGCCGGCGCTGCCAGAGCGCCAGCGAGGCGCCGTAGGCGGCCGCCTCGAGGCCCGTCCCCCGGCAGTTCAGCCGCACGCCGGGCAGCGTGTCGCGCCCGTGGCAGCGCGTGCAGTCCTCGCCGCGCGTGAAGCAGGTGCCGACCGAGCAGACGAGCCGGTAGTTGTGCAGGTGAAGGACCGTCCGCGCGCCGGCCGCCCGCGCGGCGGCGAGCGCCCGCCAGCCGAGCGACGGGTTGAGGTTGTGCGCATGGACGATCCGCGCACGCGTCCGGCGGACTGCGGCCGCGACCTCGCCGGGCGCCAGGCCGCCGCCGAGCAGGCCGGCCGCCGCCCGCGCCCGCCCGATCGAGGCACTGTCGCGGGCGAGCAGCTCGGCGTCCTCGCCAAGGTGCTCGCGGACGAGCCACATGAGGTCCTCGACAGCGCGCTCCTCTCCGCCCGTGGTGCGGTAGCGGTTGTGGAGAAAGAGGATCACGGCGGTTGCGACCGGCGCACGGTTCGTGCCAGCTGGGCCGCGCGGGTGTGCCGAGGCTAGCCTCTCTCGCGACCATGGCCTTGACGGCGAGCATCATCGTCCCCACCCAGAAGCGGGCGGGGTACCTCGACGTCGCGCTCGCGTCGATCGCGCCGCAGGCCGCCGCCGCGGGCGCCGAGCTGCTCGTCGTCGACGACGGCCCGGACGCGCAGACCCGCGCGACGGCGCAGCGGCACGGCGCGCGCTACGTGGCCCACGAGGCGCCGCGCGGGCTGAACGCCGCGCGCAACACCGGCATCGACGCCGCCCGCGGCGACCTGCTCGTCTTCGTCGACGACGACGTCGCGGTCCACGCCGGATGGCTCGAGGCGCTGCTGGACGGCGATCGCCGCGCGGAGCCCGACGTCGGCGTGCTCACCGGCCCGATCCACGCGCGCTTCGAGGACCACCGCCTGCGCTCCTGCGGGCGCGAGGCGCCGCCGATCACGAGCCAGGACCACGGCGCCGAGGACCTCGACGTCGAGCACGCGTGGGGCGCCAACATGGCGATCCGCCGCGCGGCGATCGCGCGCGCCGGGCGCTTTGACGAGCGCCTCGAGCTCTACGGCGACGAGCAGGAGTGGCAGGACCGCCTGCGGGCCGCCGGCGGGCGCATCCGCTACGTCGCCGCGGCCGCGCTCGACCACCGCCGCGCCGGCGACGACGCGCGCCTCAGGGCGCTCGCCGCCGCGGCCTACCGGCGCGGTCGCGCGAGCCGGCGCTTCGACGCGTCGAAGCACAGCGCGCCCTCGCTGCGGCGCGAGCTGCGGGTGCTCGCCGGCTGCGCCGCGCACACCGTCCGCTTCCGCTGCGCGAACGGGATCGTGCTCACCGCCCACTCGCTCGGGCGCCTCAGCGCCGCCCGCGACCGGCCGCCGCCCGCGCCGGACCCGGATTTCCTGTCGGGTCGCAGCGGCACCGTCCGCGGCGCTCGCCGGCCGCTGCTGCGGGCGGCCGACGCGCTGCTGGACGCCGAGGCCGCCGTGCGCGTGCGGCGCCTGGACCGCGCCGCGCGGCAGCGCCCGCCGCGACGGCGCGTGCTCGTGCTCGGCGTCGAGCGGCCCGGGCGCCTCATGGACCGCGCGCGCGCCGAGCTGCACCGCACGCGCCACGACGTGACGATGCGGACGCTCGCGATGGGGGCGCGCGGCCGCTTCGAGCACCTCAACGAGCTGCTGCGCGACCACCCGCCGGCCGGACACGACTGGCTGCTCGTCGTCGACGACGACGTCGTGCTCCCGCGCGGCTTCCTCGACCGCTTCCTGCTGTGCGCCGAGGACGCCGGCCTGCGACTCGCGCAGCCCGCGCACCGCCTGCACTCGCACGCCGCCTGGCCGGTCACGCGGCGGCGCCCGGGCGCCGCCGTGCGCGCCTCGCGGTTCGTCGAGATCGGCCCCGTCACCGCGTTCCACGCCGCGACGCACGACGTGCTGCTGCCGTTCCCGCCGCTCGCGATGGGCTGGGGGCTCGACGCGCACTGGGCGGCGCTGGCGCGCGCGCACGGCTGGTCGGTCGGGATCGTCGACGCGACGCCGGTCCTGCACACGACGCCGGTCGGCGGCGGCTACGACCGCTCGGCGGCGGTCGCCGAGGCGCAGGCCTTCCTCGCCCGGCGCCCGTACGTGACGCGCGCCGAGGCGGGCTGGTCGCGCCAGCTGCGATGAGGGTCGCAGTCGTCGCCGAGTTCTACCCCCGCGCGGCCGACCCGGTGCTCGGCGTCTGGGCGCACCGCCAGGCGGTCGCCGCGCGCGACGCCGGCGCCGACGTCCGGGTGCTCGTCCTGCACCGCCCGCTGCCGCCGCTCGCCGCGCTGCGCGGCGGCCCCGCCGAGGCGCTGCGCGCGACCGTCCGCGCCGCGTCGCAGCCGCCGCGGGCGACGCTCGACGGCATCGAGATCGCCTACGTCCCGTTCCTCGCTCCGCCGCGCCCGCGCTCCTACGGCGGCTGGGGCCGCTGGGCGGCGCCGTCGCTCGCGGTCGCGCTGCGGGCGCTGCGCCGCCGCTTCCCCTTCGACGTCGTCCACGCGCACAACGCCGTCCCCGCGGGCGAGGCGGTCCGGCTCAGCGGCATGCGCGCGCCGCTCGTCGTCTCCGTCCACGGCGGCGACGTCTTCCACACCGCGCGCTCGCCGCGCGGCGCGGAGGCGGTGCGGGCGGCGTTCGCGCACGCGCGGCTCGTGCTCGCCAACAGCGCCGGCATCGAGGCGCGCTGCCTGACGCTCGCCGCCCGCGCGACGCGCGTCGTGCACCTCGGCACCGACCTGCCCGCGGCGCGCGCGGAGCCCTACCCCCAGCCGACGGTCGTCACGACCGGGCACGTCATCGCGCGCAAGCGCCACGCCGACGTGCTGCGCGCGGTCGCGCTGCTGCGCGACCGCCATCCCGCGCTGCGCTACCTCGTCGTGGGCGACGGCGCCGAGCGCAAGGCGCTGCGCCGCCTGGCCGCCGAGCTCGGCGTCGGCGATCGGCTGCGGCTCGCCGGCCAGCTGCCGCCGGCGGAGGCGCTCGCGCGCACGCGGCGCGCGGCGCTGCTGGCGATGCCCTCGACCGACGAGGCCTTCGGCGTCGCCTACGTCGAGGCGATGGCCGGCTGGCTGCCGGCGATCGGCGCGCGCGGCGAGCCGGGCCCGGAGGAGATCGCGGCCGCGGGCGGCGGCATGACGCTCGTCGGCGCCGGCGACGTGCCGGCGCTCGCCGACGCGATCGACGGGCTGCTGGCCGACGGCGACCGGCTGCGCGACGAGGGCGCGCGGGCGCGGGCGACGGTCGAGCAGGCGTTCTCCTGGTCGGCCTGCGGCGCCGCCACGGTCGCCGCCTACGAGACCGCGCTGGCATGAGGCCGGTCCTGCTGGTCACCAACCACGTCCCGCCCGAGCGCGCCGGCGCGTTCGCGGCGCTGGCGCGCCGGCTGCCGCTCGAGCTCGCGATCTTCGGCGGTCGCTCGATCCACGCGACCGCCGGCGTCGCCGACCCCGGCGTGCCGCACCGTCGCGTGCGCCAGCGCGACGTCCTCGCGCTCGCCGCGTCGCGGCGCTACGGCGCCGTGGTGTGCGGCACGGCCGGACGCGCGGCGCTGCCGGCCGCCGCGCTCGGCGCGCGCGCGGCGCGCGTCCCGTTCGTGCTCTGGAGCGCGCTGTGGGCGCATCCGCGCACGCCCGCGCACCTGCTCGCCGGCGCGCCGCTGCTCGAGACGCTCTACCGCACCGCCGACGCGGTGGTCGCCTACGGCCCGCACGTCGCGGCGTTCGCGCGCGCGCGCGGCGCCCGCAACGTGCACGTCGCCCCGCAGGCCGTCGACGGCGCCTTCTGGGGCGCCGCGGTCGACGTGCCGCGCCCGTCGCCGTTCCACGCGGTGTTCGTCGGGCGCGACGGCGGCGAGAAGGGCGCCGGCGTGCTCCTGGAGGCCTGGCGCCGGTCGGGCCTCGGCGAGTCGGGCGCCACGCTCGTGCTCGTCGGCGCGGCCGGCCTGCCCGCGACGGGCCCCGGCGTCGGGGTCGTGGGGCCGCAGCCGCCCGTGGAGGTCCGCAACTTCCTGGCCGCCGCCGACGTTTGCGTCATACCGTCGCTGCGCAGCCGCAGCTTCCGCGAGCCGTGGGGGCTCGTCGCAAACGAGGCCATGAACCAGTCCACACCCGTCATCGCGACCGACGAGGTCGGCGCCGTCGCCGGCGGGCTCGTGCGCCACGAGCGCAACGGGCTCGTCGTCGCCGCCGGCGATCCCGGGCCGCTCGCGGCCGCGCTGCGGCGCCTGCACGACGAGCCCGCGCTGCGCGCCCGGCTGGGCGCCAACGCGCGCCGCGACGTCGCCCCCTACACCTTCGACGCCTGGGCGGCGGGCTTCGCCGCCGCACTGCGCTCGATACGGTGACCGACGTGATCCGCCCGCACCTGCTCGCAGTCGCGGCCGCGCTGGCGCTGCTCGCCGCCTGCGCCCCGGCGGCGCTCGCCGCCGGTCGCGACGTCCTCGACGACTGCACCGACGACGAGGTCATGTCGAGGACCTACACGCAGAAGGAGTACCGCGACGCCCTGTCGCAGCTCGCCGCCGACGCCGACCAGTACGGCAACTGCCGGCAGGTCATCCGGCGCGCGCAGCTGCGCGCCGCGGCGGCCGCGGCCGCCGCCGGCGGCAGGCGCGGCGGTGGCTCGACGTCCGGCTCGGACCGGGGCGCCGCGGCCACCGGCTCCGGCGGTGGCGGCACGACCGGCGGCGGCGGCGCCGGCGCGATCGGCAGCGCGCCGGCCGCCGACCAGCTCGGCGCCGCGACGCCGGCCGAGCGCAGGGCCGTGGAGGACGCGCGCACCGCCGCCGGGCGCCCGTTCGAGCTCGACAACGCGCGGGTCGACCCGGACAAGGTCGGCGCCGTCCCGGGCGTGAGCCAGGTCAGCGACCTGCCCGCGCCGCTCGCGGCCGTGCTCGCCGTCCTGCTCGCCGCGGCGCTGGCCGTCGCGGCGCTGCGCATCCGAAGCCTTGTCAACGCACGCCGCGCTTGAGAGCCGGCCCGGCCCGCCGGCCGTCACGGCGCTGAGCGTCGCGCGCCCGGCCGGCGACGCGCCGCTGACCGTCGGGCTCGCCGCGATCCTCTGCGCGATCGCGTTCGCGGCCGACGGCGGGCTGCAGATCGGCCGCACGACACCCGTCGAGATGGGGCTGATCCTCGGCGGCGGCCTCGCCGTGGCGGGCGCCGTGCTCGTCGCGCCGCGCCGCGAGCGCCTCTGGGGCGCCGGCACGCTGGCGCTGCTCATCGCGCTCGCGGCGCTCACCGCGCTGTCGATCGTCTGGGCCGCGCAGCCGGCCGACGCCTGGCTGGAGGCCAACCGCACGCTCGCATACGCGTTCGTCTTCGCGGCCGCGGTCGGGCTGGCCCACGCGCTGCCGGGCCGCTGGAGCGCGGTGCTCGGCGGCGTGACGCTCGCGGCGGTGGCGATCAGCGCCTATGCGCTGCTGACGAAGGTCTTCCCGGGGGCGCTCAACCCGGACGAGGTGTACGCGCGCCTGCGCGAGCCGTTCGACTACTGGAACGCCGTCGGCCTGATGGCGGCGCTCGGCGTGCCGGGCTGCCTGTGGCTCGGCGCGCGCCGCTGCGGCCACCAGGGCCTCAACGCGCTCGCCTATCCGGCGCTCGCGGTTCTCGTGCTGACGATGCTCATGTCGTACTCGCGCGGCGCGCTGCTGGCCGCCGTCGTCGGCGGCGCGGTGTGGTTCGCGGCCGTGCCGCTGCGCCTGCGCGGCGCCGCGGTGCTGATCCTCGGCGCGGGCGGCGGCGGGTTGCTGGCGGCGTGGGCGTTCTCTCAGGACGCGCTGACCGACGACCGCGTGCCGGTCGACCTGCGCAGCACGGCCGGCCTGCAGCTCGGGCTCGCGCTCGGCGCCGTGCTCGCGGTGCTGCTGCTGGCCGGGCTGGCCGTGAGCTTCGCCGCCTCGGCGAGGCCGCGCAGCAGGCGGGCCCGCGAGCGGGCCGGCATCGCGCTGCTCGCCGCGCTCGCGCTCGTGCCGGTCGGCGGCATCGTCGGGCTTGCGCTCGGCGAGCAGGGGCTCGTCGACTCGATCGAGAGCCGCTGGAACTCGCTCACGAAGGTCGACGCCGGCATCCCGATCAACGATCCGAGCCGCCTCACAGCGGCCGGCAGCGTGCGCGCGCGGTACTGGGACGAGGCGCTGCGGATCTTCGGCGACAACGCGACGGTCGGCGTCGGCGCCGGCGGCTACGCGACCGTGCGCAAGCGCTACCGGACCGACGACCCCGCGGTCCGCCACGCCCACGGGTACGTCGTGCAGACGGCCGCGGACCTCGGCCTCGCCGGGCTGGCGGTGAGCCTCGCGCTGCTGGCGGCGTGGCTTGCGAGCGCCGCGCGCGCGACCGGCCTGCGCCGTCGCGACCGCCGGCGGCCGTTCACCGAGGAGCGGATCGGGCTGCTGACGCTCGTCGCGGTCGTCGTCGTCTTCGGCGTCCACTCGACGATCGACTGGACGTGGTTCGTGCCCGCCAACGCGGCCATGGCGCTGCTCGCCGCCGGCTGGGTGGCCGGCCGCGGGCCGCTCGGGCACCCGGCCGACCGCGGCCTCGCCGGCGGCCTGCGCGCCCGCCTTCGCGCCGGGCTGCGCGAGCGCCCGCGCGCCGCGGTCGCGGCCGCGACCGCGCTGCTGGCGCTGCTCTGCGCCTGGACGGTCTGGCAGCCGCTGCGCTCCGACACGATCGGCCAGGACGCGATCGCGACGCTCGAGCGCGGCGACGCCGACGCGGCGCGGGCGCTGGCGCTCGAGGCGCGCGACCGCAACCCGCTGTCGGTCGACCCGCTGTTCGAGCTGTCGACGGTCGAGGCGGCGGCCGGGCGCCGGGCCGCCGCCCGCCGGGCGCTCGAGCAGGCCGTGCGCCTGCAGCCCGCCAACCCCGACACCTGGCTGCGGCTGGCCCAGTTCGAGCTCGACGTCCTGCGCCGTCCGAGGGTCGCGCTGACGGCGATTCGGCCGGCGCTCTATCTTGACCCCCGCTCTTCTGACGCCGTTGCCGTGTTCCTTGCTGCGCAGCGCCAGACCAACGCCCCGTGAGAACGCTCAGATCCCTCATCGTCGCCGCCCTCGTGCTGGCCGCCGTCCCGTCCGCGGCGCCCGCCGCGCCGACGCAGGAGTCGATGTTCCAGGACGACCCGCTGCTCGTCTACGGCACCGACGAGCAGGTCAACAGCACGCTCGACACGCTCGCGGGCCTCGGCGTCGACCGCATCCGCGTGTCGGTGTTCTGGCGCATCGTCGCGCCCGCCAACGACCAGCTGCAGCGGCCGAACTTCGACGCGACGAACCCGGCGGCGTATCCGCCGCAGCTGTGGGCGCCGTACGACCGCGTCGTGCGCGCCGCGCTCGCGCGCGGCATCGGCGTGAACCTCAACCTCACCTCGCCGATCCCGCGCTGGGCCGCCACGCAGTCGCCACGCGCCGACATCCAGCACACCTTCGGCCCGAGCGCCGACGAGTTCGGCCAGTTCGTGCGCGCCGTCGCCACGCGCTACAGCGGCACCTACGAGGGACTGCCACGCGTCGACTACTGGTCGATCTGGAACGAGCCCAACCAGGCGGGCTGGCTGACCCCGCAGTGGAACACCGACCCGCGCGGCGGCAGAGGCATGATCGAGAGCGCCCCGACGCTCTACCGCCAGCTCGTGTCGGCCGCCTGGACCGCGCTCGCGGAGACCGGCCACGGGACCGACACGATCCTCGTCGGCGAGACGGCGCCGCAGGGCCAGCGGCGCGAGAAGGGCGTGACCCAGTCGCTCGACCCCCTGCGCTTCCTGCGCCGGCTGTACTGCCTCGACGACAACCTCAACCTCCTGAAGGGCACGTCGGCCGAGGTCCGCAGCTGTCCCGTCAACAACCCGGCGGCGTTCGTCGCCGCCAACCCGGGGCTGTTCCGCGCGACCGGCTACGCGCACCACCCCTACGCGCTGCTGACGCCGCCGAGCCGCAGGTCGAGCTGGGCCGACTGGGTGTCGATCGCCGACCTGCGCTCGCTGACGCGCGAGCTGAACCGCATCTACCGGCGCTACGGGCAGTCGCTGCCGACGCGCCGCGGCGTGCCGCTGTACCTCACCGAGTACGGCTACCAGACCAAGCCGGACCCGTTCAGCGTCTCGTTCGCCCAGCAGGCCGCGTGGATCAACGAGGCCGAGTACATCGCCTACCGCAACCCGCTCGTGCGGTCCACGAGCCAGTTCTTGCTCGTCGACGACGCGCCGATGGCCGGCGTCGACCCGAAGAAGGACCCGCGCCTGTACTGGCGGACCTTCCAGAGCGGCCTGAAGCTGCTGTCCGGCAAGCCGAAGCCCGCCTACGGGGCCTACATGACGCCGATCCACCTCAAGCAGCGCACGATCCGGCGCGGGCGAAGCGTCGGCGTCTTCGGGATGCTGCGGCCCGCGAAGCCCGGCACCACGCACTCCGTCCGCGTCCAGTGGCGCGCGCGCGGCAGCAAGCGCTGGCGCACGCTGCGCACCGTGCGCGTCGGCGGCCCGCGGCACTACTTCAACACGCGCGTCCGCGTGCGGCGCAGCGGCGCGCTACGCCTGCTGTGGCGTGACGGCAGCCGCCCGCGCGGCAGCCGCGCCGCGCCGATCACCGTCCGCTAGGCGCGGCGCGCCCAGCCTAGGACCGCGCCGCCGCCGCGGCCGGCGTCGCCGACGGCGCGTCGGCGTCGACGAGCTCGGCCGGCAGCGAGCCCGGACCGCCCATGTCGCGGACGCTGACGAGCAGCTGCTCGTACTTGTCCGTGACGGCGTCCCAGGAGTAGCGCCGCGCCCGCTCGCGGGCCCGCGCGCGGTAGTGCTCGACGAGCTCGGGCTGGTCGAAGAGGCGCTCGAGCTGCGCGGTCAGCGACCGCACGCCGTCCTTGCCCGAGAAAGTCAGGCCGGCATCGCCGACCGTCTCGACGTTTGGCGCATGGTCGTTGACGAGCACGCAGTTGCCGGCGGCGAGCGCCTCGAGGATCACGGGGTGGGTCCCGCCGACCTCCGTCGGCGCGCAGAAGACGTACGCGTGGCGCTGCAGCTCCCAGTAGCCGCGCCCGAAGACGTAGCCCGGGAAGACGACGCGCGGATCGCCCGCGCGCTGCACCTGCTTGATGTAGTCGTGGGCGTACGGCGCCCCGCCGACGACGACGAGCTTCATCCCGCGCGCGCGCTCGCCGGAGATGCGCGAGAACGCCTCCACGAGGACGTGCGGGTTGTTCTCGGGCTCCAGGCGGCCGACGAACAGGACGTACTTGCGCGGCTCCAGGCCGAGGCGCTCGAGCGTCGCGGTGCCGTCGTGGCCCGGGTCCTCGACCCCGTAGGGCACGACGCCGATCCGCTGGCCGTAGCGCTGCTCGAAGATCTCCGCGACCGCATGGGAGTCGGTGATCGCGGTGTCCGACCAGCGCGGCGCGTTGCGCTCGGCGAAGCGCAGGTAGGCCTTGGCGAGCGCCGGCCACTTCGAGCGATCGGAGTCCAGGCCGTCGACGTTGATGACCGTCGGGATGCCGGCGCCGCGCGTGACGAGGCACATCGGGCTGTTGCCGGCGATGAAGAACAGCGCCACGTCGGGGCGCACCCGGCGGGCGGCGTGCAACGACGACAGCAGCGTGTGGGTGAACGTGTCGAGGTACTTGTTGCGGACAGCCGGGATGTGGACGAGCCGCGCGCCCTTGTGCTCGCGCAGGCGGCGGTCGACGACATGCGGGCGGCAGTAGACGATCACCTCGTGGCCGCGCTGCGACAGGCGGCTGGCGAGCTGCTCGGCGGCCGTCTCGAAGCCGCTGTAGGAGGCGGGGATGCCGCGCGTTCCGAGGATGGCGACCTTCATGGGGACCTCGCGAGCGTATAGGCAGCGATGTGGGCGCGCGCCGACGCGTGCCACGAGAAGGCCGCCGCGCGGGCGCGCCCGCGGCGCGCGAGGTCCGCGCGCAGCGCGCCGTCGTCGGCGACCCGGCGCAGCACGGCCGCGAGGCCGGCGGCGTCGTGCGGGTCGACGTAGCAGGCCGCGCCGGCGCAGGTCTCGACGAGCCCCGGGGCGCGGGCGGCGATCACCGGCACGCCGGCGTGCATCGCCTCCAGCGGTGTGAGCCCGAAGCCCTCGTGCAGCGCCGGGTGCACGAGCGCCGCGGCGCCGCCGAGCAGCGCGGCGAGATCGGGGCGCGGCTCGCTGCGCACGCCGGGCGCGTCGCGCCGCGCCCGGCCGGCGAGCACGAGCGCGAGCGCGCCGTCGCCGGCGTCGCGCCGGTAGCGCGCATAGGCGTCGAGCAGCAGGCCGAGGTTCTTTCGCGGCTCGTCGTCGCCGACGTAGAGGAAGTGCTCGGGCGCCGTGCGCCGGACGCCCGGCTCCTGTCCCGGCCCGTGCGGCGCGACGACGATGCGCGCGTCGTCCACGCCCCAGCGCGCGAGCGCGTCGCGCCGCGTGGTCTGCGACACGCAGACGACCGCCGCCGCCCCGCGGGCGGCGCGGCGGTGCGCCCGCGACGCCCAGTGCCGGAAGCCCGGCGGGAAGTGCTCGGGCAGGCGCTCGAAGGCGAGGTCGTGCAGCGTCACGACCTGCGGGCACGGCGCGCGCGCGGCGAGCGCGGGCAGCGGGTGGTGCAGGACGTCGGCTGCCGCGTCGCGCGCGCGGCGCGGCAGCCCCACCTGCGTCCACCACGCGTCGAGCGCGAGGTTGCGGGCGCTGCGCGCGCCGCCGCCTCCGGGCGGCGGCCGTCGCTCGTTGGCGGCGTGCACGACGTCGACGCCCTCGGCGCGGAGCGCCGCCGACAGGCGCTCGAGGTAGACGGCGGTGCCGCTGGGTCCGCGCAGCGCGTACGTCGTGTCGAGCACGACGCGCATCGGCTGGTGCGATCCGGCGCCCACGGCTCCCTAGGGCCGGACCGCGCGCGCTAGGATCGTCGCGTGGCGGCTGCGCAGCTCGGCGACGTCGAAGCCGAAGTCGCTGAGCAGGTCCTCCAGCGTGCGGCGCGAGAAGAAGCGGACGTGATCGGATCGCGGGTCGAAGTGCGCGTCGAAGCGCCGGCGGCTCAGCGCCAGCGCGAGCAGCGTGCGCCGGCCGTGGTCGGGCGTCGTGACGAGCAGCGTGCCGCGCGGGCGCAGGGCGCGGCGCAGCTCCGACAGCCACGGCGCGACGTCGGCGACGTGCTCGATCACCTCGCCGGCCCAGACGACGTCGACGCTCGCGTCGTCGGCGGGCAGCGGCTCGCCGGCTCGCCACAGGCGCGCGTCGAGCCCCGGCACGCGCTCGCGCGCGCGCCGCAGCGCCTCGGCGGCGACGTCGACGGCGATCGGCCGCGCGCCGGCGCGCGCGAGCGCGGCGCTGAACTCGCCCGCGCCGCAGCCGACGTCGAGGACCGCGTCGCCGGGCGCGACGTGGTCGAGCAGGAATGCGCGCCGCGGCGCGAAGCGCTCGGGCACCGCGTCGGCCGGCATGGCGTCCCAGATGGCATCGTGGACCTCGGCGGCCATGGCGGTGCTGACCTTAGGGCCTCGGCGCTCGCCGGGCCGCTGCGTGAGAGGATCACATAGTGCGGATCCTCGCCGTGTGCGCCGTCGCCCATCCGGGCGGGGCGGAGATCGGGCTCCTGCGCCTCGCGCGCCGGCTGACGGCGCGCGGCCACGAGCTGACGCTCGCCACGCCGGGTCCGGGTCCGCTCGACGACGCCGGCCTGCCGGTCGTGCGGATCGCGCTCGGGGGGATGCAGCGCCGCGCGGGCACGCGTGCGGCGCTGAGCTGGCCGCGCGCGCGGCGGCTGACGCGCGACGCGGACGTCGTCTACCTCAACGGCACCGTCAGCGGGCGGCTGCTGCCGGCACTCGCCGGCCGGCGAACGGTCCTGCACGTGCACGACATCGTCGCGCGCGCGCCGCGCTTCTGGTCGCGCGCCGACGCGGTGCTCGCCGACTCGCAGGCGGTCGCCGACCGCCTGCCCCGACTTGCCGCGGAGGTCGTGTACTGCCCGGTCGAGCTCGACGTCCCGGCGCACCCGGCGCCGTGGCCGGTCAACGGCGGCGACGGTCCGGTCATCGGCTTCGTCGGCCGCGTCGAGCCGCGCAAGGGCCCGATCGACCTCGTCCGCGCGGCCCCGGCGATCCGCGCCGGCGCCCCCGGCGCGCGGATCGTCCTCGTCGGCGACGACCCCTACGGCAGCGCCCCCGGCTACGTCGCGCGCGTGCGCGCCTCGCACGACGTCGAGCACGTGCCGTGGGTCGCCGACGGCGCCGCGGTCATGCGCCACCTCGACGTGCTCGTCGCCCCCTCGCGCCAGGAGCCCTTCGGGACCGTCCTGGCGGAGGCGATGGCGGCCGGCACACCGGTCGTCGCCACGCGCGTCGGCGGGCTCGCGGAGGTCGTCGTCGACGGCGAGACCGGCCGCCTCGTGACCCCCGGAAGGCCCGACGAGCTCGCCGCCGCGGTGCTCGACGTCCTCGGCCGCCGCGCGCAGATGGGCGCGGCCGCCCGCGAGCGCGCCCGGCGCTTCGGCGCCGACGCCTACGCCGATCGCGTCGAGGCGATCCTCCAGCGGGTGGCGGGCCGGTGACGGCGCGTCATCGCTCGTCCGTGGCAGCCGGCCACCTCGATGGCGGTCACTCGCGATGAGGGTCGCCTTCGACCCGCGCGCGTCCACCGATCCCCGCGGGATCGGGCGCTACGTGCGCTGCCTGCTGCGCGCGCTGCGCGACACCGCCGGCGACGACGAGATCGTCGAGACGCACCGCCCGCGCCGCGTCGACGTCTACCACTCGCCGTGGATCGACGGCGCGCTGCTGCGTCCGCCGTGCCCGCAGGTCGTCACCGTCCACGACCTCACACCGCTCAAGCGCCGCAGCGAGTATCTGCGGACCGGGCTGCGGTTCCGCCTGCGCTATCTCGCCGTCGAGCGCGCGGTGCGCGTCATCGTCCCCACGCAGACGGTCGCCGGCGACGTCCTCGAGCGCCTCGACGTCGACCGCGAGCGGGTCGTGGTCATCTCGGAGGCGCCGGCGCCGCGGCTGCACCAGCGCGGCCCGGAGGAGGTCGCCGCCGCACGGGAGCGCTACGGGTTGCCCGAGGAGTATCTGCTGTGGGTCGGCGGCCTGCTGACGCCCGATCCGCGCAAGCGCATCGCCGCCCTGGCGAAGACGCCGCGCGAGCTGCCGCTCGTGCTCGTCGGCGCCGCGAAGCCGTGGGCCCACGAGCTGCCCGACGTCACGCTGACCGGCCACGTGCCCGACGACGACCTCGCTGCGATCTACTCGGGCGCGCGGGCGCTGGTCTTCCCGTCCGACGACGAGGGCTTCGGGCTGCCGACGGTCGAGGCGCTGGCCTGCGGCACGCCGGTCGTCGCGACCGACCTGCCGGCGCTGCGCGAGGTCCTCGGCGATCGCGCCACGTTCGTCGACGCGGACGACCTCGAGGGCCTGCTCGCCGCCGGTGCCGCGGCGACGCGCCCCGCGCCCGCGCCGCCGCCCTGGACCTGGGAGGACGCGGCGCGAGCGACGTGGCGGGTGTACTCAGACGCCGGCGGGTGACCGCTCCGGCTCTCGCTGCCGCCGGCCGGCGAACTCGCGCTCCCAGTCGGCACGCAGGCGGTCGAACGCCTGCCAGTCGTGCCCCGGCTCCGGCTGCTGCACCCGCTCGACCACGAGGTCGTCGTCGGGCCCGGGGTCCGGCTCGACCGGGTCCTCGACCTCGTCGTCGCCGCCGTTCTCGATCACGAGGAACCAGTACGCCAGCGAGCCGAGCGCCAGCACGCTGACGACCGCCGACACGACGGCGAGCGGAGCGAGGCCGACGCCGTAGAAGAGCCCCGCCATCGGGCACGTCACCGCCCATGTGATGCCGGCGCGCTCCGGGACCGGATCGTCGAACGCCTCCTTGAACATCGACACGAACAGCGTGATGAGCAGGGCGGTGAAGCCGATCAGCGGTATTGCGAACGCATCCATCCGAAGGTCCTCTGTCGTGGTTTTCCCCCCGCTCCGGGCGATGGTATGTCCGTTGGCCGCGCTCGCCAAGCCGGGTTGTCACGATGGCGCGCCGAAACCGGACGCATGTTCCATCACGAGCGCGCGGCGAGCACGGCGTTCGCGGCGTCCGTGCCCAGCCGCACGGAGTAGTTCGTCCCGCGGTCCTCGGGATAGATCTGCGTCGTGTTCGCGAGCACGAGCCCCGGCACGCCGGTCTGCAGCGGCGGGATGCGCTCGTGGTAGCCGACGGTGACGATCGGCTGCGCCGCGGGCTCGTGGTGCAGCCAGCGCGCACGCACCCAGTCCGGCGAGAAGTCGGGGCGCACGCTGCGCAGCCCCGGCAGGTAGGCCTGCAGCAGCTCGTCGGCGTCGAGCGCCAGCAGCGGATCGCCGGGCGCCAGGTAGTTGGCGACGTACAGAAAGCGCCGGCCGCCGTAGCGCGCCGCGTCGATGAGGTTCGTGTGCTCGACGAGCCCGACGAACGGCAGCTTCCGGTCGGCGATGTTCGTCCAGTAGAACGGCGAGAACCGGCGGTCGAGCTCGAGCAGCAGGCACAGGGCCGTGTGATACTCCGTCGCGCGCAGGCGCCCGAGGTAGCCGGGGCCGATCGCATCGAGCAGGTCGTCGTCGAGCAGCCCGAGGAAGACGTCGCTCGGCACGGTCGCGACGACCGCGTCGTAGCGCTCGACGCCGCCGCCGGCGCGCTCGTACGCGCGCGGGTCGTGGCCGCGGCGAAACGATCCGGCGGCGCCGGCGTGGACGAGCAGCGTCCCTGCGGCGCCGCGGCGCAGCGCCGCAGCCGGGCGGTCGACGTGCACCCGTCCGCCCGCCGCCTCGATCGCGCGGCGCAGCGCATCGAACAGCAGCTCCCAGGAGTGCACGGGATAGCCGAGCTGCTCCTGGCGCGCCTCGTCGCCCTCCAGCCGTCGGCGCAGCGTCAGCTTGCTCCACAGCCACGCCATCGAGATGTCCTCGGCGCGCTCGCCGAACTTTCCGCGCAGCAGCGGTCCCCACACCTTGCGCCACGGCTCGCGGCCCATCCGCCGCTCGATCCACTCCCGCGCGGTGATCGACTCAAACGGCTCGACGCGCTTGGCGCGCCGCTGCAGAGCCACGACGGCCAGCCCCATCCGCAGCCGCGCCGGCGGCGTCAGCGGCCGGAAGCGCAGGAGGTCCAGCGGCGTCGTGAACGGCCACTGGCGCCCGTCGACGAAGAAGGCCATCGACGACGGCGCCCAATGCAGCTCGTCGGGCATCCCGAGCTCGTCGTAGAGGTCGACGATGTGGCGGTCGCTCGTGAACAGGTGGTGGTAGTAGCGCTCGAGCAGGTCGCCGCCGCCGACGTCGAGCGTCGCCGCCTGCCCGCCGAGCCCCGGCCAGCGCTCGTAGACCTCGCAGACGTGGCCCTCCTGCGAGAGGCGGTACGCGCAGACGAGGCCCGCGACGCCCGCGCCGAGGACCGCGACCTTCATGCGCGCGCCATCCGGCGGATCCGCCCGAGGCGGCCGTAGCGCGCGACGAGCAGCACCAGCCCCAGCAGCGTGATCGGCACCGTCACGACGAAGCGCAGCGCCAGCAGGTAGGAGAGCGCCTGGGCGCCGCTGCGCCCGAGCGCGCGGACGCCGAGGACGATCGCGGCGTCGAAGGTGCCCGCGAACCCGGGACCGCTCGGGATCAGCACGAAGATCGACGCCAGCCCGAGCAGGTAGCCGACGTCGAGCAGCCCGAGACCGACGCCGGCCGCCTGCGCCGTCAGCCACCAGCCGACCCATTCCAGCGCCCACACGAGCAGCGTCCATGCCAGCAGGCGGCCGCCGTGGCGGCCGCGCAGGCGCCGCGTGGCCTCCGCCATCGGCGCGAGGAACGCGATGACGCGCCCGAGGTGGCCGCGCCGCTGCAGCACGAGCGCCGCGCCGGCCGCCAGCGCCGCGACCCCGGCGACGAGCACCGCCGCCGCCAGGAGCCGCCCGGCGCCCGGCACGTCGACGCCGCCGAGCACGCCGTAGGCGAGCACGACGAAGAGCCCGACGAGGACGACGACGTCGAGCACGCGCTCGGCGACGACCGTGCCGATGGCGGTGCGCGCGTCGGTCCGCGCGCGCGGCGTGACGAGCACGACCCGCAGCGCGTCGCCGGCGCGCGCGGGAAGCAGGTTGTTGCCCGCGTAGGCGACGGCCAGCAGCGCGTAGGCGTCGGCGCGCCGCGGGCTCGCGCCGTTGTCGCGCAGCAGCTCGTACCAGCGCTCGGCGCGCGCGCCGCAGGCGGCGAGGTAGAAGCCGACGGCCGCGGCCAGCTCGGCGAGCCTCGCCGGGCTCTGCGGCAGGCTCGGCGGCTCCTGCTGGAGCGCCCAGACGACGATCGCCGCGAGCGCGGCGATCGAGATCGTGGCGCCGAGCGCCGTGAGCGCCCGGTCACCGCTACGCCGGCGTGCGCTCTGGCTCATCCTCGGTCGCCGCGTCGACGTTCACGCGGTCGCGCACGACGTACAGCGGCCGCCGCTTGACCTCGTCGTAGATGCGGCCGACGTACTCGCCGATCATGCCGATCGCCATGAGCTGGATGCCGCCGAGCAGCAGGACGGCGACGACCGTCGTCGTCACCCCGGGGACGAAGGCGCCGAAGATCCGGAAGACGATCGCGACGGGGATCGCGAGGAAGGCGAGCGCGGCGAAGACGAACCCCGCGACGGTCGCGATCTGCAGCGGCGCGTGCGAGAACGACGCGATCGCGTCGAGCGCGAAGCGGACCATCTTGCGCAGCGGGTACTTCGTCTCGCCGGCGTGGCGCGCCTCGCGGCCGTAGGGCAGGGCGGTCTGCGTGAAGCCGACCCAGGCCGTCATGCCGCGCAGGTAGCGGTTGCGCTCGCGCATCGACAGCAGCGCGTCGAGCGCGCGCCGGTCGAGCAGCCGGAAGTCGCCCGAGTTCTGCGCGAGCGGGACGTCGGAGACCTTGCTCATCAGGCGGTAGAACCAGCGCGCGGTCGCGATCTTGAAGCGCGACTCGCCGGTGCGCTCGACGCGCGTGGCGTAGACGACGTCAGAGCCCGCGCGCCAGTGCTCGACCATCGTCGGGATGAGCTCCGGCGGGTCCTGCAGGTCGGCGTCGATCATCACGACGGCGTCGCCCGCCGCATGGTCGAGGCCGGCGGTGATCGCCGTCTGGTGGCCGAAGTTGCGCGACAGCGTGACGACCTTGACGCGCTCGTCGGCGCGCGCGAGCTCGCGCAGGATCCGCGGCGTGGCGTCGCGCGAGCCGTCGTCGACGACGACGAGCTCCCACGGCAGCCCGTCGAGCGCTTCGCGCAGCCGGTCGTAGAACGCGCGCGCCGTGCCCTCCTCGTCGAGCATCGGCGCGACGACGGTCAGCAGGCCCAGGACGCGTTCTGCCACGCGGTGATCGTAGAGGGCGTCGTGGTCTGTCTCATAACGGGCGGCCGCGGTCGGGAGACGGACGACTAGGCTGACGCGCGTGACGCGCTGCAGCGCCTGCGGCGCCTCCGGCCTCGTCCCGCACCTGCAGGTGGCCGGTGACGCCGGTCCGGACGGCCTCATCCCGACGACCGACCGCTTCGGCACCGCGCTGGCCGACCTCGTGCGCTGCCCGCGCTGCGATCACCGCCAGACGGAGCCGATGCCCTCCGACGCGCTGCTCGACAGCGCCTACGCCGGCGCGGCGTCGGAGGACTACATCGCCGAGGAGGCCGGCCAGCGCGAGACCGCCCGGCGCACGCTGCAGCGCATCGAGAAGCTGCTCGAGCCGGCGCACGCGGCGGACAACGGCGGCCCGCGGGAGCCGGCGCTCCTCGACCTCGGCTGCTGGGTCGGCTTCCTGCTGGCGGAGGCCGTGCTGCGCGGCTGGCGCGCCGTCGGCGTCGAGCCGTCGGAGTTCGCGTCCACCTACGGGCGCGAGCGGCTCGGGCTCGACGTGCGCACCGGCGACCTGCTGACGACGCCACTGCCCGAGCGCCACTTCGATGCGGTCGTCATGGGCGACGTCATCGAGCACCTGCCGCGGCCGGCCGAGGCGCTCGAGCGGATCGCCGCGCTGCTGCGCCCCGGCGGCATCGTGTGGCTGGCGCTGCCCGACGCCGGCAGCCTCGTCGCCCGCAGGCTCGGCGCGCGCTGGTGGTCGGTCATCCCGACGCACGTGCAGTTCTTCACGCGCAGCTCGATCCGCGCGCTGCTCGAGCGCCAGGGCTGGACGGTGCTCGAGATCGCGACGGCGCCGAAGGCCTTCAGCGTCCGCTACTACCTCGAGCGCGTCGGCGGCTACTCGCCGCGACTCGCGCGCGGCCTCGTCCGCGCCGCCGACGCCGCCGGCGCCGCGGACCGCATGTGGGCGCCGGACTTCCGCGACCGCATGGCGGTGGTCGCGCGCGCGCCGGGGAGCGACTGACGTGGACCTCGGACTCGGCGGCCGCGTCGCGCTCGTGACCGGGGCATCGCGCGGGATCGGGCGCGCGATCGCCGACGCGCTGGAGGCCGAGGGCGCTCGGGTGGCGCGCGCGTCGCGCTCGTCGCCGTACGCCTTCGACAGCGCCGACGTCGCCACGGTCGCGCCGCTGCTCGACGCGGTCGAGCGCGACCTCGGCCCGATCGACGTCCTCGTCGCCAACACGGGCGGCCCGCCGCGCGCCGACGACCCGCTGGAGATCGACGCCGGCGAGTGGGAGGCGGCGCACCGCGCGCTCGTCGTCTCGCCGATGGCGATCATGCGCCGCGTCGTGCCCGGCATGCGCGACCGCGGCTTCGGCCGCGTCGTCGCCGTCTCGTCGAGCGCCGCGCGCGAGCCGCTGCCCGGGCTGCAGCTCTCCAACGCCAACCGTCCCGGCCTGCTGGCGGCGATGAAGCTGCTCGCTCGCGAGAACGCCCGCCACGGCGTGACCTTCAACGCCGTGCTGCCGGGGCGGATCGCGACCGACCGGATCGTCGAGGCCCACGGCGGCATCGAGGCGGCCGCGGCGGCGGCGCGCGAGGCCGTGCCCGCCGGCCGGCTGGGCAGCCCGGAGGAGGTCGCGGCGGCGGCGGTGTTCCTGTGCTCGCAGGCGGCCGGCTACGTCACCGGGCAGTCGCTGCTCGTCGACGGCGGGCTGACGCGCTCGTGGTAGCGGGCCACTCGGGCCCGTGCGCCCGCGACGGCTCGCCGCCGGCGCATCGTTGCGTCAGGTGATCGTCACCGGTGAGCCGGGCGAGATGCGCGCTGCGAGCCAGGCGATGGCAGCGGTCCGCAGGCGTACGCAGCCGTGCGATGCCGCGGTGCCGAGCCGGCCGCCGATGTTCTCGACCCCGTGGACGGCGATCTGACCCGGCCCACCGGCGAATTCCTGGAGCACGGACGAACGGGCGCTCGTCGCCAGCGCGAACGGCGCGCCCGCGTGGTCGGCGGCCAGCCGCACGTTCTCCTCGACGAAGTAGCTGCCGCGCGGCGTCGGCGTGGAGCGCTGGCCGACGACCGCCGCATAGCTGCGCACGAGCCGGGCCCGGCGGTACACGCGCACGCGACGGGTGCCGACGTCGACGACGATGTGCCAGGCCCTCGTCGCCCGGCGCGTATGCGACGCGCGTATCCAGCCCGTTCGCGGAGGCGGCGTGCCGCCGAGCGCACGGCCGGGCAGCCGCACGCGCACCCAGCCTCGTCCGTGGTCGTCGACCGTTCGCCCGAGAACCGGCAGCACCGTCCGCGCAGCGGTGATCGGCCGTCGGGCCGCGACAGATCCCGTCGGTTGCCGCGCGAGCTTCGGCCGGCTGCGAACGTCGTGGCCGGTCAGCAGGGCGACGACCTCCTGCCGGGGCGCGATCGTGGACGCCGCGGCGTGCGCGGCAGGCGCGTGCGCAACAGCCAGCAGCAGGGCCGCGGTCGTCGTGACAGCCGCCTTCATCGGTGGCCGCGCGGCGGCCACGCCGGCGCGCGGACGAACAGCCGGCGGTTGTCTTCCGCTCCTCCACGCATGCGGCGATCAGCCGGTGAGCCCGAACGGGTTGCGAGGCGGGCGCGACGGAGACCGCGGTCGCGCCCCTTGGGCCGTCCGGGCCGCCGCGGAGCACGCGCGGAAGCGCATCCTGAGCGTCGCCGCAGGGGTGCCGTCGGTGAAGGTGACGCGAGCGGTGACCAGGTGAGTTCCGCGGCCGGCACGCACGAGCGCGCTGAACGGCGATCCCCTCCTGCTGGACGCGAGGACGCGGCCGTCGATCGAGAAGACGACCCTGCGGATGAACAGCCCCGTCACGAGCGCCCGGAACCTTCCGTCCACGCAGCGGCGCGTGCCGAAGCGCGCAGCCGTCGTTGCCGCCGACCGGGGGGTCGTCGTGAAGAGCGCCGTGCCGTTCCGGCGGGCCACCGAACCGCTCGTGCCGGGGGCACCGCCGGCGTTCGGGGTGCCGGCCGTCGGCGCGCCCGCCGTCGGCCCACCGGCGGTGGGGGTCCCGGCGGTCGGGCCGCCGGCCGTCGGGGTGCCGGCGGTCGGCGTGCCACCGGTCGTGCCCGGCGCACAGCGTGCGGGCGTGATCGTGTCGTTGATGAGCGTCACCGCGCCGTTGCGCGCCAGAGCACGCCCCCGCACCGTCACGCCGTCGTTCATCGACACCGACGTCAGCGCGAGGATGTTGCCGCTGAAGGCCGACGACGCGCCGAGCGTCGCCGAGCTGCCGACCTGCCAGAAGACGTTGCACGGCTGCGCCCCGTTGATGAGGTTCACCCGGCTCGCCGACGCGGTGATGAGCGTCGAGCCGGCCTGAAAGACGAACACCGCGTTGGGATCGCCCTGGGCATCGAGGGTCAGCGCCCCTGTCAATCCGAGCGACGACGCGTTTCTGTAGACGCCGGCCGTGAGCGTCAGCCCGCCCAGCTCGGCGGGCACCGCCAGGGCCGGGACTCGCCCGGCGGCGTCGTCGTACGCGATCGTGAGATCCGATTGCGCGCGGGCCGCGACGGCATCGGCCGCGTGGATCGTGCCGTTGACGGTCGCGGGCGGCCCGAACCCGCTCACCGACGTCCCGGGGCTGACGCCGAGATCGCCGTTGATCGTCGACGGTCCGGTGTTCGTCACGGCGGAGCCCGCCAGCACGGCGAAGCTCTCGGCGGTGCCGAGACCCACCGGCGGCTGGGCGGCGGGCGCCTCACCCGCGAGCAGGGCCAGCGAGGCCACGCAGGAAAGGGCCAGTGGTCCGGCGGTGCGGCGACGAGCCCGGCGTGACGCCGGGCGACGACGTCTGTTGACGGAACGCATGTGGCTACCTCATCAGTCGATGCGGGCGACCTCCCGGTCGCTCAGGGCGTGTGCCGCATCGACAGATGGTCCCGCCACCCGTGATACGTGGGCTTCACCGTATCATCGGTGACGTCGAGGGCGGTGAATCGTGTCAGGCCTGCAGTAACTGATATGCAGTGCGCTTGTCATCGACTGATTACCCCCGAAAGTAGTGGTCAGCTCGCCGCCTTCCGCTGCGTCGTGCGTGATGCTCGCCGTCGGGTCGCGCGAGCACGGCCTCAGCGCATCAGGGCGGCCAGCGGCGCGCCCCAGGCCGACATCGACGTCGGAGGCGGGACCGAGTAGCCGAGGTACAGGCCGTCGCCGATGTCGCCGCTGGCCCACTTCGCAAAGCTCTCGGCGAAGCGCTCCTCTCGCACCGCGCAGCCGCCGCCGAGCCCGTTCTCGCAGCCGACGCCTGCCGGCGTCGCGGCGTCGAGCCGCCGCTCCAGGCCGCTGGGCACGAGAGCGCTGTCGACGACGTGGGCGAGCTCGTGCAGCACCAGGCGGCGCACCCCGCGCAGCCCGGCCGACCGGTAGACGCCCCCGAGGTCGAGGACGACCTCGTAGCCGCCCGCCGTGCGCCGCATCTGACCTGCGACGTCATCGTCCGGCCGCCCGAGCCGGATCGTCACGATCCCTGCGACGAGCTCGACGAGCCGGCGCGCCTCGGGCCGGGAGGACGCGATCGCTTCGCGGACGACCTGCTCGTCGCCGGGCGCGATGCCCGCGGCGAAGCGCAGCGGTCCGGGCGGCGGCAGCCGCGCGACGCGCGCCTCGCGCGCGGCGACCGCCGTCAGTCGGTAGCGGGCGCCGTCGACCTCGCCGTCGACCGTCGGGTGGCTGCGGGCGCCGGCGCCGACGATCCAAGCCCCGGCCGCGGCGAGTGCGAACACCGCCAGCGGCAGGAGGAGCGCGCGGGGAGCGGACACGCGTTCTCATCGGCAGGCGGCGGCTCGGCCGTGAGCGGTGGTCGGGCGGCCCCGTCGCTCACGCGGTTCAGCGCGGCGCGCGAAGGCCGAACGGCGGGCGCACGCCCGGCGCGCGCCTGGCCTGGACGACCGCGCGCCGCCGGCGCGCCGCGGGCAGCCCGCGCAGCGCGTCGGCGTAGGCGCGCAGGAGGTGGCGCTCGCGCAGCAGCACGTGGCCGAGCGCGAGCAGCTCGTAGAGCGCGATCCGGTGCAGATCGCCGCGAACGTCCGACCACGCGTCGTTCTTGGCGATCATGAGCAGCCGGTTGCGGAACTGCAGCCGGCGGTGCGCCTCGGGCAGCCCCGCGCGCGTCGTCGGCGAGTAGAAGCGCATGTGCCAGCCGACGGCGCGCGGCTCGTAGACGCAGCGCCAGCCCAGCAGCCGCGCGCGCCACGCGAGGTCGACGTCGGAGGCCCACAGCGCGAGGTCCTCGTCGAGCACCTCGCCGCCGACGGCTCCGGCCTCCAGGGCCTCGCGGCGGTACAGCACACAGGCGCCGTCGCCGCCGAAGACCTCCGCCGCCGCCACGTAGCGCGACGCCGGCTCGCCGTGGCCCACGAGCGTGTTCTTGCGCCGCCGATCGACGACCATCCCGGCCGCGTCGAGCACGTCGAGGCGGTCGGCGGGCCGCATCCCGGTCGCGCGCACGAGCCGCGGCGCGACCGAGCCGACGCCGCGCTCCTCCAGGCGCGGGCGCGCGGCCGCGAGGAAGCCGGCGTCCAGCACGCAGTCTGCGTTGAGCAGCAGGACCGCGTCGCCCTCGGTCGCGAGGATGCCGGCGTTGATCGCCGCCGCGTAGGAGACGCGCTCGCGCAGCGACACCACGCGCGCGCCGCAGCGCTCGGCGACCGAGGCTGTGGCGTCGGTGCAGGCGTTGTCGATGACGACGACCTCGGCGCCCGGCTGGGCGGCCGCCGCCGGCAGCGAGTGCTCCAGCAGCGGCGCCTCGTCGACGCTCAGCACGACGATCGTGGTGCGTCGCGGCGCGCTCAGCAGAGCAGCTCCTCGTAGACGGCGACGGTCAGCGCCGCGCTCGCCGCCCACGACAGCCGACCGGCGCGGGCCCGACCGCGCGCCGCGAGCTCGGCGTGGCGCGCGCGGTCGCCGACGACGCGCGCGATCGCCGCGGCCATGTCCTCGACGTCGAGCGGGTCGAAGTACTCGGCCGCGTCGCCGCCGGTCTCCGGCAGGGCCGTGGCGCGCGCCGCGACGACTGGCACGCCGCGCGCCATCGCCTCGACGAGCACGAGACCGAAGCCCTCGTACAGCGACGGGTGCACGAGCGCGTCGGCGCCGCGCATGAGCGCGTCCAGGCGCGCGTCTGACAGGTAGCCGGTGAGGCTCACGGGCTCTCCGTCCGCCGCCGCGCGGACGGCCTCCCCCTCGCCGCTGTCGACGCCGGCGAGCACGAGGCGGTGCTCGAGGCCCTGGCGGCGCAGCACGCGGAATGCGCGCACGAGGCGCAGGAGGTTCTTCTTCGGCCGCAGGTCGCCGACGGCGAGCAGGTAGGGGCCGTCGCCGGGCGGCGGCTCGTCGCCGACCGGCAGCGACGGCGCGTTCGGGATCACGCGCACGCGCGCCTCGTCGACGTCGTAGCGGCGCACGACGTCGGCCGCCGTGTGGCCCGAGACGCAGATCACCCGCTGCGCCGAGCGCGCGGCGCGCGGGGTGAACGTCCGGTACTTCCAGCCCGTCCGCCGCGAGAAGTCGCCGGGGAAGGCCTCGAAGGCGAGGTCGTGGATCGTCACGACGCCCATGCAAGGCCGCGCGAGCGGCAGGAAGCAGTTCGGCGCGTGGACGAGGTCGGCACGGTCGCGGCGCAGGCGCAGCGGCAGCCCGACCTGCTCGAAGAGCACCTCCGGCCCGCGCCCGCCGCGCGTGATGACGCCGTACCGCAGGCCCGGGCGCTCGGGCAGGGCGCCGACGAGCTCGCGTGCATAGCGCCCCCAGCCGCGCAGCTCGGGCGCGAAGGCGTCGCGCGCGTCGATGGCGACGATCGGCACGGCTGGAACCTTCGCACGCGCCGCGCGGATAGGTTCCCGGCCGCATGCCCCGCGGCCGGCCGCACCTGTTTCGCACCGACGACCGCCGGTCGGCGCTGCGGCGCGCGCGGCGCCTGGCGCTGCAGGCCTGGAGCCTCGCGCGGCTGCCGCGGCCGGTCGCCGCGTTCTGGCTGCGCGCCATGCGCCGTGCACAGACCGCCGGCGACACGTGGAGCATCGACGTCGCGTGCCGCCCCGCCGAGCTGCGGGTGCTGCTGCGGGCGCTCGGCGCGGCGCCGCGGGTCGCCGAGGTCGGGACCGCGGCGGCCTGGACGACCGCCTGCATCGCGCTCGCGCGGCCGGGGCGCGAGGTCCACAGCTGGGACGTCGAGGCGCATCCCGAGCGCGAGCGCTACCTCGCGCTGCTGAGCGCCTCCGACCGCGCCCGCGTGCACCTCCACGATCGGCCGGGCGGCCTCGGCCCCGACGACCCGCCGGCCGTCGACGCCGTCTTCATCGACTCCTCGCACGAGTGCGAGGAGACCGTCGCGACGTTCCGCACCTGGGAGCCCGTGCTGTCGCCCGGAGGCGTCGTCGCGTTCCACGACTGGGACGACGACGCCTACCCCGGCGTGACCGAGGCCGTCCGCGCGCTGGGCCTGCACGGCCAGGCGCACGGGCACCTCTTCGTGTGGCGCAAGCCGCCCGGCGGCTGACGCGCCGCAGCGTCGTCGCGCGCCGGCGACCTCACCAGCCTCTCGCTGCGGCGCCGAGCGGCTACGATCCTCCGGTCGTGCCCGAGGCCACGGAAGCCGCCACCACGCCGTCCGGTCCGCGGCAGTCGCGGATCTTCGAGCTGCCGATCGAGCTCGGGCCTCCCGACGAGCTGCTGTCGCGGATCATCGGCTGGGTCGGCGACGGGCGACCCGCCAGGCGCGTCATGTACGTCAACGCGCACGTGCTCAACCAGTCGCGCGAGGACCCGGCGCTGCGCGCCGCGCTCGAGGAGGCCGACCTCGTCTACTGCGACGGCTACGGCGTGCGCCTCGCCGCCAAGGCGCTCAGCGCCGAGATTCCGCACCGCATGACCGGCGCCGACTGGATCTGGGACCTCGCCGCGCTGTGCGAGCAGCGCGACGCGTCGGTCTACCTGCTGGGCTGCGAGCCGGGCGTCGCCGCGCAGGCCGGCCAGCGCCTGCGTCGCGCCCACCCGCGCCTGCGCGTCGTCGGCACCCATCACGGCTACTTCGAGGTCGGCTCGGGCCACGACGAGCGCGTCATCGAGGACATCAACGCCCGCCGGCCTGACATCCTGCTGGTGGGCATGGGCACTCCGAAGCAGGAGATCTGGGCCCAGCGCACCGTCGACCGCCTGGACTGCAGCGTCCTGTGGGGGGTGGGCGCGCTGTTCGACTTCGTGTCCGGACGGGTGCCGCGGGCGCCCGCGTCGTTGTCGGACAATGGACTGGAATGGATCTTCAGACTGGCGATCGAGCCCCAGCGGATGTGGAGGAGATACCTGGTGGGCAACCCGGTCTTCCTGACGCGGGTCCTGGCGCAGGCCCGCCAGCGCCACGCCCCCCGCTGACCGCGCGCGCCCAGCGCGCGCTCGCGTGGCTCGCCGTCGTCGCCGCCGGGGCGCTCGCGCTCGGCCTGGCGACGTACGCCGGAGTCCAGGGCCGCGGCGGGCTTGCGGACGCGCTGCGCGCCGGGGCGGCCTGCATCGCGGTGTTCGGCGTCACCGGCTTCGGCCTCACGCGGCTGCTCCTGCCGGCCGGCCTGCGCCGCCACGAGCTGCTGTGGGTGCTGCCGGTCGGCGCGGTCGCGACGGCGCTCGGGCTCGCGCTGCTCGTCTACGCCTTCGTGCCGTTCGACGTCGCGCTGGCGATCGTGCTGGCCGGCGGCGTCGCGCTCGGCGTCCTCGCCTGGCGCCGCGATCCCGGCCTGCCGGCGGGCCGCTCGGCGCCGGCGCGGCCGGCGTCGTGGCGCACGCTGCTCGTGCCGCTGTACCTCGCGGCGCTCATCGCGGCGATCGCGCTCGTGCCGATGTTCCGCGGCGGCTTCGTCACCGTCATCGGCAACGGCTCGGACGCCCACCTCGCCGTCGGCACCGCCGAGTTCCTGCAGCGCCACCACCCCAACGCCGTGGCGCCCGAGGAGGCCGTCGACCGCGTGCCGCTCGTCTGGCGCTCCAAGCCGCCGATCTACCTCGCGTTCGGCGCGGTGGCGCGCGTCGCCGGGATGGAGGCCTATGCCGTGATCGCGACGCTGCAGGCGGCGCTGCTGGCGCTCGCCGCGCTCGGCTTCTGGCTGCTCGCGCGCGAGCTGCTCGGCGCCAACCCATGGGCGGCGGGGGCCGCGATGGGGCTCGTCGGGCTCAACCGGATCGAGCTGTTCACGACGATGCACCCCTACCACAACCAGACGTGGGGGTTCATGGCGATGCCGTTCGCGATCGTGCTGGCGTGGCACGTCGTGCGCCGCCGCAGCCCCGGCGGCGTCGCGCTGTTCGCGGCCTTCCTCGGCGTGCTGTCGTTCGCCTATCCGCTGGCGATGCCGATGCCGCTCATCGCGGCGCTCGCGTTCTGGGCCGTCGAGCGCCGCCGCCAGGGCCGCTCGCTCCTGCGGCTGCCGCGGCTGCGCAGCAGGCGCCAGCTGCTGTGGATCGTGCCGCTCTTCTTCGTCCTGCTGCTGCCGCTGCAGGGAGTGCTCGAGAAGACGGCCTCCTCGACGCGCGTCCTCGCGCCCGGCTACTCGCTCGTCAACTGGGGCGGCGACCTCACCGCGTTCTTCCCGGAGCGCTACTTCCTGGGCTTCGGCGACGCGGCGGCGGCGGCGGTCGGGATCGTCGCGCTGGGGATCGGGCTCGTGCTCGCGCTGCGCCTCGCGCCGCGCGACATCCGCTCAGGGCTCGGCGCGGTGCTCGCCTTCGGCCTCGTGGCGGCGCTGTACTTCCGCTCGCGTGACTTCGGCTGGTACTTCCACTTCAAGGCGCTGGCGTTCGTCGCGCCGCTGGCGGTCACCGTCGCCGCCGTCGGGCTGTCGCGGCTGCGGTGGACGTGGGTCAGCGTCGTGGCGCTCGTGTTCCTCGTCGGCGCGACCCGCGACGGCGCCGCGCAGGAGATCGGCGCGACGTTCGACCAGCTTCCGAAGAGCCTGCTCGAGCTCAGACAGGTCGACGCGCGGCTGCCGCCGGACGCCTCCGTGCGCCTCGACATGCCGGCCGACGGCCGCATGCTGTGGGCCGGCGTCATGCTCGCCGGCCAGCCGCTGTGCTCGCAGCGGCCGGTGCTGGAGACGAGCTACCCCCACGTGCCGGTGTCGCGGGCGGCCGACTACGTGCTCGTCGACGACGACTGGCGCACGCCGTTCGACGCCGTCGGCGCGCCGCTCATGACGCTCGACCGCTACCGGCTGTTCCGGCTGAGGCCGGGCCTGCCCGGCGGCGATCGCTGCTCGCGCAAGATGGTGCTGACCGTCAAGAAGCTGCACGCCGGCGGCAAGGACGTCGAGTAGCGGTGAGGGTCCTCGTGGTCGACGACGAGCCCGGCGTGCGCGCGGCGCTGCAGCGAGCGCTGTCGCTCGAGCGCCACGACGTCGAGCTCGCCGAGGACGGCCAGCAGGCGCTCGACGCGCTCGCCGAGACGACCGTCGACGCGGTGGTGCTCGACGTCATGATGCCGCGCGTCGACGGCCTGGAGGTCTGCCGGCGCCTGCGCGCGGCCGGCGACCGCACGCCGGTGCTCATGCTCACCGCGCGCGACGCGGTCGACGACCGCGTCGACGGCCTCGACGCCGGCGCCGACGACTACCTCGTCAAGCCGTTCGCGCTGCGCGAGCTCAACGCGCGCCTGCGCGCGCTGCTGCGGCGCGTCGATCCCGGCGGCCCGACGCTCGCGTTCGGCGACCTCGTGCTCGACCGCGCCGCCCGCGAGGTCCGCCGCGGCTCGCGCCGCATCGAGCTGTCCAAGACCGAGTTCTCGCTGCTCGAGCTCTTTCTCGAGCACCCGCGCCAGGTGCTGACGCGCTCGACGCTGTTCGAGCGCGTCTGGGGCTATGACTTCGGCGCGACGTCCAACGCGCTCGGCGTCTACATGGGCTACCTGCGACGCAAGACCGAGGCGGGCGGCGAGCGGCGCCTGCTGCACACGGTGCGCGGCGTCGGCTACGTCCTGCGCGAGCCGTGACCGCGCGCCGTCGCTCGACCGACGCGTCCGCGCGACCGGAGGACGGGTCCCCGCGATGATGGCCCTGCGCCACCGGCTGACGCTGCTGGCCGCCGGCACGGTCGGCGTCACGGTCGTGCTCGTCTCGGTCGTCGCGTTCCTGGTGCTGCGCAGCGAGCTGCGCGGCCAGGTCGACGACGCGCTCGCCGCGCAGTACCAGCAGGTCGCCGGCCGCGCCGACCGCCTCGGCTTCGGACCGCACCTGCGCCTTCCCGCGCCGCCCGCGCGCGGCGGCGCGCCGAGCGGCCCGGTCCAGCTGCTTGACTCCGACGGCGACGTCGTGCTGCGCGCGCAGAGCGACCTGCCCGTACCGGTCGACGCCGACGACCGCGCGGTTGCCGCCGGCGAGCGCCGCGCGCTGCTGCGCGACACGCGCGCCGACGGCGAGCACCTGCGCGTGCTGACCGTTGCCGTCCGCGGCGGCGGCGCGATCCAGCTGGCGCGCAGCCTGCGCAACGTCGACGCGACGCTCGGGCGGCTGCGGATCGTGCTCGCGCTGCTGTGCGCCGCCGGGACGCTGCTCGCCGCGGCACTCGGGCGCATCTTCGGCCGCCAGGTCATCCAGCCGGTCACCGAGCTGACGGCCGCCGCCGAGCACATCACGCAGACCGAGGACCTCGCGCGGCGCATCGAGGTGCCCGGCGACGACGAGGTCGGGCGCATGGCGCAGCGCTTCAACACGATGCTCGACACGCTCGAGGGATCGCGGCGCGCGCTCGACGACTCCGTCCACGCGCAGCGCCAGCTCGTCGCCGACGCCTCGCACCAGCTGCGCACGCCGGTGACGGCGCTGCGGACGAACATCGAGGTCCTGCTCGCCGAGGGCGAGCTGCCCGACGACGACCGCCGCCGGCTGCTCGAGGACGTGCGCGCCGAGACCGAGGAGCTCGGCGCGCTCATCACGGACGTCATCGAGCTCGCGCGCGGCGATGCGCCGCTGACGAGCGTCGAGGAGGTTCAGCTCGACGCGCTCGTCGCCGAGGCCGTCGCCCGCGCCGGGCGCCGGCGGCCCGCGGTCAGGTTCACTGCCGAGCTCGAGCCGACGGTCGTCTCGGGCATGCCCGACCGGCTCGGGCGGGCTGTCGACAACCTGCTCGACAACGCCGCCAAGTACAGCCCGGACGGCGGCGTCGTGGAGGTCGGACTGCGCGACGGCGCGCTGACCGTGCTCGACCACGGCCCCGGCATCCCGGCGGCCGACCGACCGCACGTCTTCGACCGCTTCTATCGCGGCAGCGGCGCGCGCGGGCGGCCCGGGTCCGGCCTGGGGCTGGCGATCGTGCGCCAGGTCGCCGAGACGCACGGCGGGACGATCACCGTCGACGAGGCTCCCGGCGGCGGCGCGCTGTTCACCCTGCGGCTGCCCACGCTCGCCGTCGACGAGGGGCTCGCGGAGCGGCGAGCCCTTGCCAGGGCGCACCGCGGACCGCTATAACGTTCGAGAAGACGGGCCGCGTGTCGCTGTCGCCCAGCGAAGCTCGACCGTCGTTACAGCAGAGACGGCGGCTCACATGGCGGAGCCAGCCGGATCGTCGCTCACACAGACCTCCCAATCGTCATGACCGACCCCGCCGCCTCCGACCCGCTGCGCGCCGACGACGTGCGGAGGCTCGGCGCGCTGACGATGAGCAGCACGCGCGAGGGCACAGAGCACGTCATCGCGCTGGGCGGCGAGCTCGACCTCGGCAGCGCCGACGTCGTGCAGGCCGAGCTGCTGCGCGTGGAGGCCACCGACGCGCGACAGATCGTGCTCGACCTGCGCCGGCTCGAGTTCCTCGACTCGACCGGCATCCGCCTCGTCTACATGGCCGACATGCGCTCGCGGCAGGACGGCGAGCGGCTCGTCATCCGCCGCGGGCCCGACAGCGTGCAGCGCATGTTCCGGATGACCGACCTCGCCGACCGCCTGCGGTTCGTCGACTGACGCGCGGAGGGGCTAGCCCACCGCCGCCGCGGCGGGACGGTCGCCGGCGATCGCCGGCACCGGCACGGTCGCCGGGCGCCCGGGCGAGATCGTGACGCGCCGGCCGTCGCTGACGATCGCCAGCGGCCCGCCGTCGAGCAGGCGGTAGGTCGTCTCGCCGGGGCGCATGTCGACCTCCATGCGGCTTCCGCGGTAGATCAGCCGGAAGCGCATGCGCGTCCAGTCGGCCGGCAGCCGCGGGCAGAAGCGCAGGTCGCCGCCGTCGGTGTCCCGCAGCCCGGCGAAGCCGTTGATGAGCGCCATCCACACGCCGCCGCACGACGCGACGTGGATGCCGTCGCTCACGTTGCCGGCGAGGTTCGCGAGGTCGACGGCCGCGCTGAGCAGGAAGTAGTCGTAGGCCGCCTGCAGGTCGCCCACCTCGGCCGCCATGACGCTCTGCACGCACGACGACAGCGACGAGTCGCCGGTCGTCAGGGGGTCGTAGTACTCGAACACGCGGCGCTTCTCGTCCGGCGTGAAACGGTCGCCCGCGAGGAACGTCGCGAGCACCACGTCGGTCTGCTTGATGACCTGGTGGCGGTAGATGTTCAGCGGGTGGTAGTGCAGCAGCAGCGGATAGTGCTCCAGCGGCGTGTGCTCGAAGTCCCACGGCTTGCGGTTGAGGAAGTGCTCGTCCTGCAGCAGCACGCCCGAGCGCTCGTCGTAGGGCACGAACATCCGCTCGGCCGCACGCGACCAGTTCGCAGGCTCCTCGGGGTCGACTCGCAGGCTCGTCACCAGCCGGTCGTGCGCATCCGGATCGGTGCGGCGCAGCAGCTCCAGCCCCTCGACCGCGGCGACGAGGTTCTCGCGCGCCATGAGGTTCGTGTAGGCGTTGTTGTCGACGACCGCCGAGTACTCGTCCGGGCCGGTGACGCCCTGGATGCAGAACTGGCCGTCGCGGCGCGCCGAGAAGAAGCCGAGGTCGGCCCAGAAGCGCGCCGTCTCGACGAGGATCTCGACGCCCTCGCGGGCGAGGAACTCCTGGTCGCCGGTGAGGCGCACGAACTGGCGCACGGCATAGGCGATCGCGGCGTTGATGTGGTACTGCGCCGTGCCGGCGGCGTAGTACGCCGACGCCTCCTCGCCGCTGATCGTCCTCCACGGAAACAGCGCGCCGACGTGCCCGAGCTGCCGCGCCCGGCGCCGGGCCGCCTCGAGCATCTCGTAGCGGAAGTGCAGCAGCCGGCGGGCGACGTGCGGCTGCGTGTAGGTCAGCACCGGCAGGACGTAGACCTCGGTGTCCCAGAAGTACTGGCCCTCGTAGCCGCGCCCGGTCAGGCCCTTGGCCCCGATGCCGTGGCCCTCGACGCGGGCCGACGCCTGGCGGATCTCGAAGAGGTTGAAGCGCACCGCCTGCTGGATGTCGTCGGGCCCCTCGATCTCGATGTCGCTGTGGCGCCAGAAGGAGTTCATCCGCTCGCGCTGGACGGCGGCGATGCGCTCGAAGCCGTCGACGGCGGCGCGGTCGAGCGTGCGGTTCACGCGCCGGACGAGGTCGCCGGCCGGCGCGCTGTCGGCATGGTGGTAGCCCAGCAGCTTCGTCACGCGCGTCGGCACCTCGGGCTCTGCGTCGAGGAAGAAGACGACGCGGCCCTCCTCCGACTCGACGCTGGACTCGATGCTGTGGCGCAGCTCGGTCTCGATCGCGTGGTCCATGCCGCAGGCCAGGCCGATGCCGCTCGAGCGCGTGCGCAGCTCGAGCAGGACGCGCGTGCCGTCGCACGTCTGGTCGACCGGCTGCAGCGCCGACTCGTCCATGCGCACGCCGACGCGGGGATCGTCGTGGCCCTTGGGCCGCGGCAGGTGCGTCACGAGCTCCGAGGCGATCGCGAGGTCGGCCATCCCCGACACGAGCGTGACCTCGTAGGAGATCGCGGCGAGATGGCGCCAGTGCAGCGACACGAGGCGCTTCGTGCGCAGCGCGACCACGGCGCCGCGCGCCGTGCGGAAGGTCACGTTGCGCTCGAGGGTGCCGCTGCGCATGTCGAGCACGCGCTCGTAGTCGAGCACCTTGGACTCGGTCAGGACGAGTGGCTCCTCGTCGACGTATAGGCGCATGACCGTCCCGTCGGGGGCGCTGACGATCGTCTGGCCCGTCGTCGCGAACCCGAACGCCGCCTCGCCGTAGGGAATCGGCCAGGTCTCGTGGAAGCCGTTGAGGAACACGCCGGGGTCGTTGGACGGGACACCCTCCTCGTGCGTGCCGCGCATGCCCATGTAGCCGTTGGCGACGGAGAACAGCGTCTCCGCCTCGGTCGGGCTCTCCAGCGAGAACCGCCGCGACACGAGGCGCCACGGATCGATCGGCAGCGCAGCGCGCAGCGCGGGCGCCTGCCGGCTCTCGCGGATGCGCGTGAGCGCCGCAAGTCGCGCGTCGCGCAGGCTCATCGCAGCATGTCACCGAGACGGGCGTCGGTCATAGACCGCAGCTTATCGCCGCGCGACGTCGGCGCGTCGTGGTGGAGCGTCCATGCCGCGGGACGGCTGCGATCATTGGCGCGACCATGCCGGCCGCCCTCCGTCAGCTGCGCCAGGAGCTCACGGGGCGGATGCGCAACGGCGCGACGCACGTCATCACCGGCATGCCGGAGGACCGCCGTGCGGCGCTCGCGCGGCGCGCGCGGGAAGGGCGTGCGTCGCGCGCGCTGCTGCGCACGGCAGCCGGCTGGTACGCGCGCGCGCCGGTGCCCGTCGCCGGCGGGCTCGCGCACCTGCTGCGCGTCTCGACCGCCGACCTGCCGCTCGATCACGCGCACGCCGGGCTCATCGTCCGCGGCACGCTCGAGCCGCCCGTGCAGGAGGCGCTGCGCCGGCTGCTGGCGCCCGGCGCGGTGTTCTACGACGTCGGCGCGAACATCGGCTTCTTCACCATCCTCGGCGCCCGGCTCGTCGGCCCGCAGGGACGTGTCGTCGCGTTCGAGCCCGTGCCCGCCTGCGCGCGCGCCGTCGCTCGCAACATCGCGATCAACGGCTTCGAGAACGCCGACGTCCGCGAGCAGGCCGTCGGGGCGGCGGGCGGCCGCGAGCGGCTGCTCGTCGTCGGCGAGGCGAGCTGGTCGCACCTCGCCTCGACCGGGCGCCACGCCGACGTCCGCGACGAGCTCGACGTCGCGGTCGTCGCGATCGACGACCTCGTCGGCGCGGGCGCGATCCCGCCGCCCGACGTCGTGAAGATCGACACGGAGGGCGCCGAGCTGCAGGCGCTCGCCGGGATGCGCGCCACGATCGAGCGCCACCGGCCGGCGATCGTCTGCGAGCTGCACGACACGAACGAGCCCTTCGCCGCCCTCATGGACGAGCTCGGCTACACGACGACGAACCTCGACGGCCCCGCCCCGGTCGCGACCGCCGGGCCGGTCCACGCGCTCGCGCAGGCGCGCGCGAGCTGAGCGCGCGGCGCACCGCGACCAGCGGGCGTGGCGCGCTGCATCGACATGCATCAGCAGCGCGCCGCGCGCGGAAGGCAGCGCTCATGCGTCGGACGCGACGAGGCCCTCGATCGCTGCGCGCAACTTGCGCGCGGTCGGCTCGGGCGCGTAGGCGGCCACGCGGGCGGCGCCGCGCTCGCGCAGGGCGGCGCGCAGCTGGCGATCGCCGACGGCGAGCGCGAGCAGCTCGGCGACGACGCTCTCGCCGTCGGCGGCGTCGAGCAGCAGCGCGGCGTCGCCGGCGACCTCGGGGATCCCGCCGACCGGCCGCGCGACGACCGGCACGCCGAAGTGGAACGCCTCCAGCAGCGGGATGCAGAACCCCTCGTGCTCGGAGAGGCAGAGGAAGGCGTGCGCCGAGCGCCAGCGGGCGGCGAGCGCCGCGGGCTCGAGCCCGGACTCGATCGTCACGCGGCCGGGCGAGAGCTCGTCGGCGAGCGCGCGCATCGCGGCCTCGTAGCGGGCGTTGATCGGCGCGCCGACGAGCACGAGGCGGGCGTCGGGCGCGTGACGGCGGCGGTACAGCTCGAAGGCGCGGATGACGGCGTCCTGGCGCTTGTGCGGCGCCAGGCGCCCGACGAAGAGGATCGTCGGCGGGCCGGGCGGCTCGGCGCGCGCCGGCGCGCCGAGCGCCGCGGGATCGAACAGGATCGGGATGACGGTGTCCGAGCCGAGCTCGCGGGCGTTGTAGCTCGACACGCCGGCGGCGAGGTCGGCCGCGGCGGCGAACTGCGGCAGCTGCTTGCGCCCGAGCGCACAGACCACGGCGGCCTGCGGATCGTGGTCCCAGAACCAGCGCGCCGGCGTGATGTTGTGCGAGAGGAGCAGCTTGCGCTGCGGCATCTCCACGACGCCGCGGAGCTTCGGGGCGTACGCCGAGTAGTGGATGAGCAGCACGTCGCCGAGCGCGAGGGCGCCGCTCGAGAGGGCGCGCAGCGGCGCGACCCGATGGCCGACCCGCGGGTCGATCTCGGCGGCGACGTCGCGCCCGCCCCAGCCCCAGCGGCGAAACAGCTCGCGAAACGCGAGCGCCTGCGTCGTGACGGCGTCGTACGGGCCGGCGCCGCTGAGGACCTGGTGGACGTTCAACGCTCGGGGGTTCGGGCCGCGCGCTCCTCGAGGCGCGCGACGCGATCCTCGAGCTCGGCGACGCGGATGAGGACGTTGAGGTTGAAGCGCGTCTGCTGGGACTGCAGCTCGCGCAGGTACTGGCGCAGGACGTGGACGAGCTGGCGCTTGGCCCACGTGATCGGCGCGCCCAGCCGCCGCGTGGAGCGCATGAGGTCGGGGTCGGGCTCGATCGCCGCCCACTCCATGAGCTGCTCGATCGAGACGCGCTCGGTCGGCTCGATCGTCGTGCCCGGCGGCAGGCTGTCGTCGCGCCGCGCGGCCGCCGCGCGCGCGGCCTGCAGCGCCTCCTCGGGCCTCATGGCGAGCGCACCGGCTCGGCCGTCCCCATGAGCCGGTGGTAGAACGGCATGCCCTCCGCGACGGGGCCGTCGAAGACCTTCTCGCCGCCGTCGAGCACGACGAGCCGCTCGCACGTGCGCTCGATGAGCGCGGCGTCGTGGGAGACGAGCACGAGCGTCGCTCCGCCGGCGATCTGCTCGGCGATGCGCGCCTCGCACTTGCGCTGGAAGGCCTCGTCGCCGACGGCCAGCACCTCGTCGATCAGCAGGACGTCGGCGTCGAGGTGCGCCGCGATCGAGAAGCCGAGCCGCAGGAACATCCCCGACGAGTACGTCGCGACCGGCGCGTCGATGAAGTCGCCGAGCTCGGAGAACTCGACGATCGCGTCCAGCCGCGCCTCGATCTGCTCCTTGTTCAGCCCGTGCAGCGCGCCGTTGAGGAAGATGTTCTCGCGCCCCGAGAAGTCGCGCCCGAAGCCGGCGCCGAGCTCGAGCTGCGAGACGACCTGCCCGCCGCAGCCGACGCGGCCGGAGTCCAGCGGCACGATCCCCGCCAGCACGCGCAGCGTCGAGGACTTGCCGGCGCCGTTGCGCCCGACCATGCCGACGGTCTCGCCCGGTTCGATGTGCAGCGAGACGTCGCGCAGGGCCTGCACCGGCGGCGGGCCGCCCGCGCGCCTCTTGCCGATCAGCAGCTCCTTGAGCGTCCGCCCGCGGTCGGCGCGCACGCTGAACGACCGCGACGCGTGCTCGAGGACGATCTCGCCGGGCCGCAGGCCCTCGATCTGCGTCACACGACCACCGCCAGCTCGCCCTGCAGGCGGCGGAACAGCGCGCGGCCACCGAGCAGCACGAGCGCCGCGACGACGACGACGTATGCGAGCTCGGCCAGGCCGGGGGCCGTGCCGCCGTAGACGACGTCGCGCACCGCGCCGATGAACGGCGCGACCGGGTTGACCCACTCGAGCACGAAGCGCGCCGCCGGCTGCTCGGTGATCGACTCGGGCCGGAAGAAGATCGGCGACAAGAAGAACCACGGCAGCAGCGCCGCCGACAGGATCGGCGCGACGTCGCGGAAGTACGCGTGCAGGATGCTGACCGCCAGCGCGAAGCCGAGCACGAACGCGAACAGGCAGGCGAGGATCAGCGGCAGCAGCACGAGCGCGACGTCGAGCGTCCCGCGAATCGCGAGCGTGACCGGCGCCAGCAGCGCGAGCAGCGCGAGGAACGTGACGCAGTGCACGGTGACGACGGACGCGGGGATCGTCTCGCGCGGGAAGCGCGCCTTGCGCACGAGCGCCCCGTGGTCGAGCAGCGACGGCGCGGCGCTCAGGACGGCCTGGCTGAAGAAGACCCACACGACGAGTCCGACGAGCAGGAACAGCGGGTAGTCGGGCTCCGACGCCGCCTTGAAGATGACGCCGAACATGAGGTAGTAGGCGCCCATCAGGACGAGCGGGTTGATGACGTACCACAGCACGCCGAGCGCCGAGCCGCGGTACTTCTGGCGCAGCTCGCGGCGGACCATCTGCTCGAAGAGGTAGCGGTGGGCCATCGGTCCGCCGATTATGGCCCGAACGCCTGCGCGATCAGCTCGTAGGAGCGCACGCGCGGCTCGTGCGCATGCGTGACGGTCACGACGAGGACCTCGTCGGCGCGATAGCGCCGCGCGCGCGCCTCGAGCTCGGCGCGAACGCGCTGCGGCGAGCCGGCGACCGGAGCGACGCGAGGCGGCGGCGAGCCCGCCGGGCGCGCGATCGAGGCCAGCCGTCGCGCCTCGTCGTCCGTCTCGGCGCAGATCGCGCTCACGCAGATCGCCAGCCACGGCGCGGCGAGCCGCTCGGAGGGCCGGAAGACGCGCCGGTACAGCTCAGCGGGCTCGGTGCCCGCGCGCGTGATGAAGTCGCCGAAGGCGTACGGCAGCCCGAGCCGCGCCGCGCGGGCGGCGCTCTCGCTCGTCGAGCCCAGCAGCCACGGCTGCGGGCGGCCGGGATGGCCGGGCAGCCGCGGCAGCCCGGCGAAGCGCGGATCCGGCGGCGGGCGGCCGTCGAGGTAGGCGAGCAGCTCGTCGAGCTGCTCGGGGAAGTCGTCCGGCGACGGCTGGCGGCGATCGCGCTGCAGCGCGTGGATCGTCGCGGCGTCGTCGGTGCCGGCCGACCGGCCGACGCCGAGGTCGATGCGGTCGCCGAACAGGCCGGCCAGCATGCTGAAGCTCTCGGCGACCCGGCGCGGGCTGTGGTGAGGGAGCATGACGCCGCCGCTGCCGACGCGCATGCGCCGCGTCGCCAGGGCGATCGGGCCGATCAGCACCTCCGGGGTGGCGCTGGCCAGGCGCTCGGTCTCGTGGTGCTCGGCGATCCAGTAGCGATGGAAGCCGAGCCGCTCGGCGGCGCGCGCGAGCTCGAGGCTACCGCGCAGCGCGCCGGCGCCGTCGGAGCCGCGCGCGATCGGCGACTGGTCGAGCACGCCGAGTCGCGGCGGCGAGCGTGCGGCCGAAGCCGTCAACGCGACACGACGGCGTCGGCCATCGGCGGATTATGGCCGCCGCGCGCGGCGACCGTGGCGGCTCAGGCCCTGCGCGCGACCACGACGACGTACTCGTAGCGCAGCTCGGCCGGCCCGCCGGGCGGGCCGCTGTTCGCGCGCGCGGCGAACGCCACGCCGTCGCGCTCGAAGGCGGCCAGGCGCTCGGGGTCGGCCGCGAGCGCCCGCCGGAGCGCGACGACCGGCCCGAACGTCTCCTGGTAGAAGCCCCAGTAGCCGGCGGGCCCGCCCGGATGGCGCTCGACGAGCTCGCGCCGGCTGACCTCCAGCGACGTCACGCGGTCGCCGAACAGCTCGCGCAGGTGCGCCTCGTCGCCCCACAGGATCGGCGGCTGGGCGCCCGGCGCAGGCGGCGGCGCGTACGGCGCGAACAGCTCGAAGAACTCGCGCGCGAGGCCCTCCGGCGAGAAGTTGATCATCCCGATCCTGCCGCCGGGGCGGCAGACGCGCACGAGCTCGCCGGCGACCGCGCGGTGGTCGGGCGCGAACATCGCCCCCGCCGACGACGTGACGACGTCGAACTCGGCATCGTCGAACGGCAGCGCTTGCGCGTCGGCCGTGACCCATTCGATCGCGAGGCCCTGCTCCTGCGCCGCGCGCCGGCCCGCCGCGAGGTTCTCCGGCGCGATGTCCGACGCTGTCACCTCGGCGCCGGCGGCGGCGGCGCGCAGCGCGACGTTGCCCGTGCCGGCGGCGACGTCGAGCACGCGGTCGCCGGGGCCGATCGCGCAGGCCTCGACGAGCACCGGCCCCCATTCCCAGATCATCTCCGTGGCGAACCGGTGCAGATCGCCGGGCGCCCACATCGCCCGCGCGCCAGCCGCGTCCTCGACCACCTCGTGCGTGCTCATGACGCTCCTTCCCAGTCGCGCCAGGGTCGCGAGCCGGGCCATCTCCGGCATCGTCGCCGCCTGGCTGTCCATGCCCGGACGGTAGACCGCGCGGGCGCGCGCAGCTTCGCCAGGGGCGGCCATCTTCGCGCGCGGCGCATGGCCCGGACGGGCTATTCGAGCAGCCCTGAGCGCGCGGCCTGCGCCGCCGCCGCGGCGCGCGTCGGCAGCCCGAGCTTGCGCAGGACGTTCGCGACGTGGCGGTGGACGGTGTGGGGGCTGACGACGAGGCGCTCGGCGATCTGCGCATTCGTCAGGCCGTCGGCGACGAGCCGCAGGACCTCCGTCTCGCGGCGCGTCAGGCCGGCCGTGACGGCGGCGCCGCCGGGCGGTCCTCGGCCGGCGGCGGGCCGGGACTCGCGCGCGCCGAGCCCGGCGAGCGCCCGGCGGCCGGCGGCGGCCTCGCGCGCGGCGTCCTCCTCGCGCCCGAGCGCGAGGAACGTCGCCGCCAGGGCGAGCCGCGCCCGCGCGGCCTCGTAGGGCGAGCCGCAGGCCACGAGCACGTCGACGGCGTCCTCGAACAGCACGCGGGCGTGCTCGTGGTCGCCGTCCGCGGCGGCGAGGACGCCGGCGGCGTGCGCCGCCGATGCGCGCAGCGGCGCCGTTCCGACGAGCCGCGCGGTCTCCTGCAGCTCGCCGAGGGCGACGCGCGCGGCGTCCGGCTGGCCGCGCTGCGCCCGCGCGGCGACGAGCAGCTCGACCGCCGCCGCGCGGCTCATGCGGGCGTCGACCGGGCATGTGCGCAGCAGCCGCTCGGCGAGCTCGGCCGCCTCGCGCGGATCGCCGCGGTCGAGCGCGAGCGCGGCGCGCGTGAGCATCGCGCGGCGCTGCCCGGGCACGCGCTCTGTGAGCTCGAGCGCCTCTTCGAGGCGACCCTGGCGGCGGCGCAGCTCGGCGAGCCACGCGATCGCGTCGCCGGCGTACGGCGGGCGCGACCGCTCGAAGTCGGCGACCGCGGCGACGAGCTCCGCCTCGGCCCGCTCCCAGTCGCCGCGATGGACGTGGACGGCCGCGTAGTGCGTGCGGCAGATGCCGAGCAGGTACGCGCTCTCGTGGCGGCGGGCGAACTCCGCGACGCGGTCGCACCACTCGCGCGCGCGCTCGAGGTCGCCGACGCGCTCGCACGCCGCGATCAGGAAGCAGCACGTCCAGCCGGCCGCGATCGGCAGCCGCGCCTCGCCCGCGAGCGCGCTGCCGGCGG
>Ga0247713_1000209_pt1 | contig 41975 bp, 44 predicted proteins | sample 21E_NmetaG_FD_189936 | JGI IMG/M metagenome (GOLD analysis project Ga0247713, IMG submission 189936) | Soil microbial communities from hillslope of Landscape Evolution Observatory, University of Arizona, Oracle, AZ, United States - 2-1-E_N | ecosystem: Engineered > Artificial ecosystem >...
CGGTCGTGCTCAACGTGACCGTCACCCAGCCGACAGCACAGAGCTTCCTGACCGTGTACCCCAACGGCGCGGCCCGTCCGCTGGCCTCCAACCTGAACTTCGTCGCCAACCAGACCGTGCCCAACCTCGTGGTGGCCAAGGTGGGCGCCGACGGCAAGGTGGCGGTCTACAACAACGCCGGCTCCGCCCACGTGGTCCTCGACGTGGTCGGCTGGTTCGGGTCAGACGGAGCGGTAACCGGGGGCGGCATGTACAACGCCCTCCCACCGGCGCGGCTCCTCGACACCCGCAACGGCGCTCCTGTTGCCGCGGGCGCCACGATCACACCCACTGTCACCGGCGTGGGCGGTGTGCCGGCCACCGGGGTATCGGCGGTCGTGCTCAACGTGACCGTCACCCAGCCGACAGCACAGAGCTTCCTGACCGTGTACCCCAACGGCGCGGCCCGTCCGCTGGCCTCCAACCTGAACTTCGTCGCCAACCAGACCGTGCCCAACCTGGTGGTGGCCAAGGTGGGCGCCGACGGCAAGGTGGCGGTCTACAACAACGCCGGCTCCGCCCACGTGGTCCTCGACGTGGTCGGCTGGTATTCGGCGTGACGATCGAGCGGCCCAGACTGGAAGGCCCCTCGAGGAACTGAGGCGGTGCTCGTACGACACCCCGCCTGGACCGGTCTACCGCTGGCACCCCTGTTCGTCTTCGAAGGCCATGCGCTGCTCATCCAGATGGAAGACCGCGGCCGGTACTAGCCTTGATTTTTCGTCCGGCGGCATAGCGGTCGACGAACGATGCGTGTTCGGGTCCGCTGACGGCCACGACGTGTGACCGCCGATGCGAGGCCGCACTCGACCAGGAGCTGCAGTCCTTGTTGGGAGTTGGTGCGCTGCAGTACCTCGCCCGCGTCGTGACACTTGGCGCCGTCCTTGTCGTGTCGTTCACCTTGGTCACCGCCCGGCTGTTCGTCTGGCCGTCCGCTGCTGAGCCGGCGGGTGCGGACGCCGTCGTCATTTTCGCTGGAGGTCGTGGTGAGCGACTGTGGTCGCGGAGCGGCTCATGGCCGCTGGGCTGGCATCGAGCCTCGTCATTCCCAGGACGGCGCCCGAATGGCCCGCTGGGATCCGTGATCCAGGCGTGCGACGGGAGATGAAGCTGAAGCCCTTGGCCGCGGTGCCCGTGGTCGTGGGAACTGCGGTGGCGGCGTGGCGTGTCTTGGTTTGGGCCCAGGGCGACAGCGAGGTGGTGTTCGCGTCCGATGAGCTTTGCCCGGCGCCCGGCGCCCGGCGCCCGGCGCCCGGTCGCTGGGGGGCGAGATCGTCCTCACCAACCGAGGTCGCCAGCTTGCGGTCGTGTACAGGGTGGAAGGACGGGTGGCCGGGGGGAGCGGGAGGTCTTTGTCACCGCAAGGGCATCTGCCCTCATGAGCGGGGTTTCTGGGTCTCCAACCTCCTGAAGCCGGGGGAGTCGGGCGTGGCGGAGGCCGAGGTCCAGCTGGAGGAGGCCCAGGACGCACCGGTCGTCATCGAGCTCGACATCCACGAAATCGGTCGCACCTTGCTGGTGCACCGCCGACGCCGTTTCCGCCTACCCATGCCGGCGGTTAAGAGGGCGGGCGCCGGGCTCAACCGCTGACGATTCCCGGTTGGCCTCGGTCGGCGCAGCGTATGGCAGAGTATGGCCGCACGGTGTGGCATTGTCATGGGCTGGCGCGAGAGCGGGGGTGTCCACGATGGGTCTTGAGATCTACATAACTACGGGCGTAGGAGAGGGGAGCACGCCGCTCGCCGCGTTCGATCGCGCCCTGTTTGAAGCGGGCATCGGCAACTACAACCTCATCCTCCTGAGCTCCGTGGTACCCATCGGTGCCAAGATCCTGCGCAAGCAGTGGTACGCCGAGGACGAGGAGTGGGGCCACAGGCTGTACCTGGTGCTCGCCGAGCAGCGCGCCGACGTACCGGGTGAGGAGGCATGGGCCGGGCTGGGCTGGGTGCAGAACGAGGAAGACGGCCGCGGCCTCTTCGTCGAGCACCACGGAGCCAAGCGCCAACAGGTCGAGAACGACATCGAAGCGAGCCTGGCGGCGATGTGCGCGTACCGGACGGCCCCATTGGGTCCCCCGCAGGCTGCGGTCGTCGGGGCCTCCTGCACCGGGCTCCCGGTCTGCGCCGTCGCCGCCGCGGTCTACGAATCGAGGGACTGGAGCTCGAGCGGGCAATAGCGGTGGTTCGGGGCGGGGTCTCGGCGGCCTGGGTCGGGCCGGTCGACGGCTTTCTCTGTAGCTGCGCTACACCCGGGCCACGGCTTGCCCGACCTTGCGCTCAAGGCGCTCCTTGCGGCGAGGGAGACGTGAGCGACCTCCCGACGCCCCTGACCGAAGCTGCGAGCGCAGTCACCGCGGCGTTGACGGACGAGGAGGTGGCCGCCGTCCGTCGCTACCAAGGTCTGGACCGGAGCTACGAGCTTGTGGCATCGGTGCTGCGCGGCCTGCGCTCCCGGGGACCTGACCGGCCATGAGGCGGAGCTCGTCACCATGATCCTCCGGGCGCTCCGGGTGTCCATCGCTCGCTGGCGCGTCCCTGAAGCACTGCCGGTCTACCGAGGCCAGCGCAGCGTCGGCCGCTTCCTCGGATCGGGCGCACGCAAGGAGCGCGTCCTCGTGGCCGACTCGTTCCTGTCGACGACGATCTTCGGGAGGTGGCGCTCGAGGAGTTCACGAGACCTGCGGGCCCCGACGGTCCTGCTCTCCTTGGGATCAGCGTGCCGGCCGGAACACCCGCCCTCTGATCGAGGAACCACCCGACCACGCCGGCCCAACGCTGACGGAGTGCGGCCAGCGGGCCCTCGTCGGACCCCGCGAGCGTGGGGGCGACGTCGGCGCGAGCGGCAACTTCGAGCAGCATGGGCATAGCGGGGTGGAGCGAGGCGACGAGCGTCTGCACCGCGGGCAGGATCTCGTCGAAGCGGGCCATGAAGTCGCTGAGGTAGGCGAAGACAGCCTGTTTGTAGGAGACGAACCGGTCGTCGTCGCCGGTGAGCTCGCTCACCTGCACGGCTAGGTCGCTCATGTAGCGAGCTGAGTTCTCTGCCAACTCGCCAAATGCGCCGAAGAGATCGACGACAGGCGGAGAGCCGGCCGGTATCGGGCTCGGCGTCGGCGGCGGCGACCCGCACCGCTTCCAGTCGTTCGAGGATGCCCGGGAGGAGCACGCCCGACAGTCCCCCCCAGCGGCGAGCCCGGCGCGTTGCGCGGCGCGAACTCCATCGTGGGCCGCCGATCCGCGGGGGTGAGCTGGTAGAGGTAGCGCTTGTTGTAGAACTCCGCCAGCGTTTCGGGCGCGGCGCTGTCGGAGAAGCGGGACAGGTTGCTCCAGTCGGCGAGCTGCTCGAGCAGCAGGCTGACCTGGTCTGGTCAAGGTCGGTGCCGGCGGCGCGGACGTCGGCTGTCACCTCGCCCGGGCGCAGCTGGAGGCGGAAGCGCTCCCGGCTGGAGACCAGCGCCTCAACGACCGCGACGTACTGCTGACTTTCTCGGCGCCACCGGATCGTCGCGGGTCCGGCTGCGCACCAGCCTGTCGCACACCTGCTACGATCGTAGCAATGGAAGCGGCGTCGAGAGAGCTTCGTAACAACACGAGGGCCCTTCTTGACCGGGTGCGTGCCGGGGAGAGCATGACGATCACTGTCGACGGGATGCCCGTCGCCGTGCTTCAGCCCATCGGTCGAAGACCCCGATGGCTGTCACGGGAAGAGTTCGCGCACCGCGTCGTCTCACACCAGGCCGACGCAGACCTCACCCAACAACTCCGCAATCTCGCGCCGGATACGACCGACGACCTGCGATTTGCGTGACCCGCGGCCTTGCTGACACGACGGTGTTCATCGCGCGGGAGTCCGGCCGGCCGCTCGACGAGGATGCTCTCCCCGACGAGATCAGCGTGTCGGTGATGACGATAGGGGAGCTACGCGCCGGGGTACTCGCCGCCGACGACGTGGAAATCCGCGACCGTCGTCTGGCAACTCTGACCCAGGCGCTGATCATGGAACCCGTGCCCGTCGACGGCAGGGTGGCAGATTCTTGGGCCTTGCTGCGCGTCCGGCTCCGCGACAGTGGCCAGAGGATGCCCGTCAACGACTCGTGGATCGCGGCGACCGCGATGTCACTGGGCGTGCCCGTGGTCACGCAAGACGACGACTGCGTCGAAGTCGACGGCCTTCAGGTGATCAAAGTCTGATCGGCGCGGCTTAGCGCGTTCCGATCCCATCGGTGACGCCGGCCAGGCTCTGGGCTGCCTCCCGCAGCCGGGTCCTCGGCAATCGCGCCAACCCGAGGCTTCCGGCCGCGAGCAGCAGAAATCCGCCCAGCACGTACACGGCCCGGATGCCGATGGCGTCGGCGAGAACCCCTCCGATGCCGATGCTCAGGAGCCGGGCCGCCTGCCACACCACGTCGTAGAAGGCGAAGATGCGTCCCCGTAGCCGATCGGGGACGGTCGACTGCAGCACGCTGTTGTAGGTCACCATGCCTGTCGAGGTGCCGACCCCGTAGGCGCCCAGGGCCACAACGGCGATGCCGAAGCTGGAGGACGCGGCCAACGTGAGGTCGACCCCACCCCGCAGCAGGTAGGGCCCGAACAGCAGGGCGGGACGGAGCGGGTCGACCAGGAGGCGCCGCAGCACCAGCGGCCCAAGGCCGGCGCCGACGCCGATCGCTGCGATGAGCAGTCCGTAGCGCGCCGGACCTACCTGGAGGTGGCTCTCGGCCAGCACCACCAACAGGGCCGAGGTCGCGCCAGCCGACAGCGCGGCCAACACCTGCACCGAGGCCAGAGTGGCGAGCAAACGGCTGTCTCTGATGATGCGGAGTCCCTCGGCGACGTCGCCGAAGCGCCGGTGGGCAACTGGTGCGGCGGCCGGAGCAGCGGGCAGCCTGGTCAGGAAGACAGCAGAAAAGAGGAAGGAGATGGCGTTGAGGGCGAAGGCCGCTTCGGCGCCGGCGACGACCACCAGCGCGCCGGCCAGGGGAGCCAGGACGATCTGGGAGATCACCGCCGCGGACCACAACGCCGAGTTGGCCCCCACCAGCTCATCCGGTTCGACCACCGACGGCAGCACGCTGGCGGCGGCGGGGTTGAAGAAGACGGTTCCCACAGACAGGGCGAAGGCGGCCACGTAGAGCACGGCGAGGCTGTCGCCGAACGCGGCCAGGCCGATTGCCACCGCCGCCCGTCCCAGGTCGGCTGCGATCATGACGCGGCGACGGGGATGGCGGTCGACGAACGCGCCGGCGAAAAAGCCGAGGAGCAGCACGGGGGCGATCTCGAGGGCCACGGTGCCGGCGACTCGCAGGCCGGAGCCAGTGAGCTGGAACACCACGATGACCAGGGCCACCGCGTTGAAGGTGTCGCCCCATCGGGAGATGGTGTGCGCCGCAAAAAGGCGGCGGAAGTCTCGAGAGCCGAAGAGCTGTCGAAGAGTACGGGTACTGCGCACCGGTCGACCGTAAACCTTCCGATCGGCTGCGGATCCAACCGAGGCGGCGCAACGCGATGATGTCCGGCGTGGACGGCGACCAGCTGGTCGGCTCAGGAGTCAGGTTGACCGAGCTGCTGGCCGCGCTGTCGCTCGGCACCGACCTGGGCATGGGCCATCCCATGGAGCATGTGCTGCGCCAGAGCTTCATCGCCTTGCGATTGGCCGAGCAGGTCGGGCTGGACGCTTCTGATCTGAACGTGAGGTCGTCTACTACTCGTCGCTGTTGGCCTGGGTCGGTTGTCACATCGACGCCTACGAGCAAGCGAAGTGGTTCGGCGACGACCAGGCGGTGAAGCACGAGATCCGCTGGATCGACGAAGGGAAGCCGATCGAGGCGGCGGCGTTTCTCGTCCGCCACATCGGTGTGGGGAAGCCGCTGCTGGAGAGAGCACGGCTGGCAATCGGGTTCCTCGGCGAGGGTCGCCGGGTGCTGCTGGACATCGCCGAGAACCATTGGCGCACGGCGGACGCGCTGATGGAGCGCCTCCGGCTGAGCCAGGTGATCCGCGACAGCGTGTACCAGTCGTTCGAGCGCTGGGACGGCAAGGGGGACCCCGATGGGGTCAAGGGGGAGGCGCTCCTGCTGACGACCAGGCTGGTGAACCTGGCCGACGTGGTGGAGGTGTTCCATCGGGCCGGCGGCCTGGAGGCCGCGCTCGGCGTGGCGCGGGCTCGCAGCGGCACCCAGTTCGACCCGGCGTTGGTGGAGTTGTTCTGCGGCTGCGCCGAGGCCATCTTCGCCGAGCTCGAATCGGTCACCAGCTGGGATGCGCTGATGGCCGCCGAGCCTGCCCTGGAGCGCGAGTTGTCCGAGGCGGAGCTCGATCAGGCCTTGGAGGCGGTCGCCGATTTCGTCGACCTCAAGTCCCCCTACACGATGGGCCACTCACGAGGCGTCGCCGAGCTGACCGCCGACGCGGCCGCCGACATGAAGTTTCTCGGGCGCGACGCCACGGCCGTCCGCCGGGCCGCTCTGGTCCACGACCTGGGTCGCCTGGGTGTGTCGAACGCTATCTGGGACAAGCAGGCTCCCCTGACTCAAGCCGAAGCGGAGCGGGTCCGGCTCCACCCGTACCTGAGTCAACGCATGCTCGCCTCTTGCCCGGCGCTGGCGCCGCTGGCCGCAATTGCCATCCAGCACCACGAGCGCCTCGACGGATCGGGCTATCCCCAAGGACTGTCGGGCGACGCCATCACGCCGGGCGGGCGGCTCCTGGCCGCGGCCGACATGTACCGGTCCAAGGTCGAGCCCCGCCCGCACCGTCCGACCGCGTCGGCCGACGAGGCGGCCGTCATGCTGCGTGACGACGTTCGCGCCGGCCGACTCGACGGTGACGCGGTCAACGCCGTGCTGCGGGCCGCCGGGCACCGCGTCCGCCGGCGCCGCCAGTGGCCGGCCGGGCTCACGGCTCGGGAGGTGGAGATCCTCCGACTCGTCGCTCGCGGCTTGTCGCACAAGGAGATCGCCGAGAGGCTCGTCATCTCCCGCAAGACCGCCAGCAACCACGTCGAGCACATCTACGCCAAGATCGGCGTCTCCAACCGGGCGATGGCCAGCCTGTTCGCCGTCAAGCACGGCCTCATGCTGGTCGACGACGTCGACGCCGAGCCCGCCGGTCCGTAGGGCCCAAAAGATGGGGTGCGCGCCCCATGACGGCCGGCGAGGCGATCCGTAGGGTCGTCACCATGACGACTACGACCAATACCGTCGAAACCCCCTACCAGACGACTATCGACGAGCAGGCGGTGGAGGAGTTCACCGGCCGGCTTTTCGGCCTGTTCACAGGAAGTGCGTTGAGCTACTCATCGAAATCGGTCACCGCACACGCCTTTTCGACGCGCCACCCATGGTCCGGCCACCAGTGCGGAGCTCGCCGCCCGTGCCGGGCTGAACGAGCGCTACGTCCGCGAGTGGCTGGGGGCCATGGCGGCCGGCGGCATCTTCGAGTACCAGGCGGCGACCAGGACCTACTGGTTGCCCCGCGAGCACGCCGCCTGCCTCACCGGCTCCGGGGTGGAGAACCTGGCGCCAGTGGCCCTTCTCACGACGATGCTGGGCAAGCACCTGCCCGGCGTCACCGCCGCGTTCCGCGACGGCGGCGGGGTCCCCTACAGCGACTATCTGCCGGAGATCCACGAGGTCATGGACGCACTGTGGCAGCCGATGTACACCCGTCTCCTCGTCCCGGCCATCGTGCCCCTGGCGCCCGGTCTGGCCGACCGCCTGGCTGCCGGGGCGCGGGTCGCCGATGTGGCATGCGGCTCGGGCAACGCCTTGCTGGTGCTGGCGGCGGAGTTCCCGGCGTCGACGTTTGTCGGCTACGACATCGATGGCGACGCCCTCGCACGGGGGCGGGCGCAAGCGGCGGAGCGGGGCCTGCACAACCTGAGCTTCGAGGAGTGCGACGCAGCGTCGCTGACCGTCGAGCACCCTTTCGACGCTGTCTCGTGTTCAACGCCATCCACGACCAGGTTGCCCCAGCGGCCGTGCTGGAGCGGATCCATGGCGCCCTGGCCCCCGGCGGCGTCTTCGTGATGAACGAGCCCCGCGTGTCGACCAACCTCGAGGACAACATCGGCAACCCGGTGGCTCCGTTCACGTACGCGGTGAGCACCCTGCACTGCTTGACAGTCTCTCTGGCGCAGGGCGGCGCCGGGCTCGGCACAGCCTGGGGTGAACAACTGGCCTTGCAGATGCTGGCTGACGCCGGCTTCGGACCGATCGCCGTCCACGACGCCCCCGGCGACCCCGGCAACGCCGTCTTCATCACTCACCGGCCACAGGTCTGAGCTGATACGTCGGACGACAACGGGATGTTGTGATACTTCGCCTCGCGATCTGAATGACCCTGGATCCCGTTATCCGCCGATCGCGGCCGTCACCGTCATGGCGAGCAGGCGACGGAACGCCGGCTCCGGCAGCTCCGGGTAAACCGGGATACAGACCACGCGGGACAGCATGTCGCGGGCCACGACTGGATCTGCCTCCGGCCACCCGATCGGCGCTGGTACGGCTGCGAGGGCACTCGTCGCCGGGGAGGCGTCGAATCCCAAAGCTCGGAGCCGGCCGACGAGATCTGCGGGGGACTCGACCGCCACCGCGAACAGCCACCACGTCCTGTCATTTTGATGCCTGCCCGGCACGTCGACGGCAGCCGCCAGCGCGGCGACGGCCTGCTCACCCCGAGCCGCCCGGCGGGCGAGCCGTCGCCCATCGAAGCGCGCAAGGCGGCGGTGGAGGACCGCCAGCATGGGAGCGGAGGGCTGGCGGTACGGGCTGGACCCATTCGGGCATGATCGAGCCGCGCCAGCGACCATGGCGTCGAGCGGGTGCCCGAGCCGGTCAGCCACCATCGCCACCAGGCCGTAGAAGAGCGGGTGTTGCAAGGCCACCAGCGCTCCGCAGCGGATGACCCGACGGGCGAACGCCCGACGAGTCTGTAGGGGCCAATCGCACTGCAGCCGACGCATACGGGACAGCACTTCAGGGTCCCTGACTCGAACCAGCCCGCCTCCGAAGGCGGTGGCCGTCTTGATGGGGCCGAAGCTGAAGAGGGAGGCGTCGGCGGCCGGGGTGCCGGTGTCACCCAGCCCTCGGAACGACTGGGCGCAGTCCTCGATGAGCAGCATGCCGCGGCGACGACACAGTCCGACGAGGGGCGCCAGGTCCTGTCGGCCGCCGAACAGATGGGCGACCAGCAAGGCCCGGGACCGGCTCGTGACGAGCTTGTCGAGAAGGTCGAGCCGGGGGGCGAGGGTGGCAGGGTCCAGGTCGACCGGGACCGGTACCAGCCCGTGTTTCCGAAGGATCGCGACCATGTCCGGGATCGTCACCGCCGAGACCAGCACTTCGCTGCCGACGGGAAGATCGAAGGCCGACAGCAACAGGTCGAACCCCGACCGAGCAGACAGGCAGGCCACAGAGTCGCCCGCGGCCGACCAGGTACGTTCCACGCGCTCGGCCAGCCTCTGTGGCCGGAACGCTCCGACGCAGGCCCACATAGCGAAAGCCACATCGGCTGCCGCTGCATCGATCCGATGGCGGGGATGCAGGCGCACGTGGGCAGTGTGGCGCACCTGACCTCTTGTGCCTATGCGGGATTGCCCTCACGTTGCCATCGGGAACCACCTGGAACCGTAGAGAGGGGTGAGCGCCCTGTCCGGTGCGAACAACCTCCGCCTGAAGGATTGCGGAGGGGACGTCCCCCGCGTCGCGCCAACGCCGTGTAAGCGTTGGGGGACAGCCAGGCCGACGGGCCGAGGAGGCAGCCAGTGAGTTTCTTTGAAGGGTTCGACCTCGGGAATGCCGACGGCTCAGGCGGTCGTGGCCAGGCTCAACCGTCGACTGCTGGCGCAGCGGGGCGAGGAACCGTGACCTTCACCGATCGCACCTTGGCTCCGGTGGCGTGTTCGAATAGCTCGCCCAGAGCGGCACTGTCGCCGCGTGCGATGCGGTCGACAAGGTCGTCTCGCTCGTCGACCCGAGCCTCGACGTCAAGGGGATCAGGCTGGTCCACGCCCTCGACGATAGACCGAAATCGTTGACAATGATCCACCTTCGGTGCAAACGATCCGCTACAACCCGTTAGAAGCTTTTTGTGGCCGGAGAGCCGTGAGCGTCGCCGGCTCGGGCTGATCCGGGGCTGGGGCGGGCGGAGTCGCCCCGGTCGACGTGGGATGCTCGGAGGAGGACCAGCCAGACGTGCGCCGGCTGTCCCGCGACGCCACGATCCCCGTGTCACTCGATCGCCGGACCGCGCCCGGCAGGAGCTCCCGCCTTGACATCAACAAACGACGAGCCGGTCCCCGGCAACGACCCGGGCACCGGTGAGGACGGGGTCGTTTTCGGCGACCTCGGCCTGCGGCCGGAGCTGCTCACAGCCCTGACCGGGCTCGGGTACGAGGAGCCCACGCCCATCCAGCGCGAGGCCATCCCGCCGCTCATAGAGGGGCGCGACCTGCTGGGCCAGGCGGCCACGGGCACCGGCAAGACGGCCGCCTTCGCACTTCCGGTGCTCCAGCACCTCGTGACTGGCAGTCGTTCCAAGCCGCCCGCCGCCCTCGTGTTGGTGCCGACCCGGGAGCTGGCCATCCAGGTCTCCGAGGCCGTGCACCGCTACGGGCGAGAGCTGGGAGCCCGTGTCCTTCCCATCTACGGCGGTCAGCCGATCGGCCGGCAGCTGGGCGCGCTCGACCGCGGGGTCGACGTGGTGGTGGCCACCCCCGGCCGGGCCCTCGACCACATCGGCCGGGGCACCCTGCGACTGGACGGGCTCAAGGTCGTGGTCCTCGACGAGGCGGACGAGATGCTCGACATGGGCTTCGCCGAGGACATCGAGGCCATCCTTCAGGCCACGCCGGCCGAACGGCAGACCGTCCTCTTCTCGGCCACCATGCCCTCCCGCATCGACGGGATGGCCCGTCGTCACCTGCGGAACCCGGTGCGGATCCACATGGGCCGGTCGCAGGTCGACTCCGGACAGGCCCCGCTCGTGCGCCAGGTGGCCTACGTCGTCCCCCGAGCCTTCAAGACCGCCACCCTGGGGCGGATCCTCGACGTGGAGTCGCCTGCGGCGGCCATCGTGTTCTGCCGCACGCGCGACGAGGTCGACCAGATAGCGAGCACGCTGAACGGGCGTGGGTACCGGGCCGAGGCCTTGCACGGTGGCATGACCCAGGACCAGCGCGATCGGGTCATGGGCCGGCTGCGCTCTGGGACCGCCGACCTGCTGGTGGCCACCGACGTCGCCGCCCGCGGGCTCGACATCGATCAGCTGACCCACGTCGTGAACTACGAGGTCCCCTCGGCGCCCGACTCCTATGTCCACCGCATCGGTCGAGTGGGCCGGGCGGGCCGGGAGGGCGTCGCCATCACCCTGGTCGAGCCCCGCGAGCACCGGATGCTCAAGACGATCGAGCGGGTCACCAAGCAGCGGATCGTCGTCGAGAAGGTGCCGACCACCGCCGACCTCCGGTCCCGGCGGCTGGAGCTCACCCGCGCCGCGCTGGAGGAGTCGATCCTGGAGGACGACTTCGAGAACTTCCGGGTGGTGGTGGAGACCCTCACCGACAAGTACGACGTGATGGAGGTCGCCCTGGCCGCAGTGAAGCTGGCCCACGAGGCCGGCGGTGTGGTGCACAACGACGACGAGATCCCGCAGGTCACCCCGTCCTCGGACCGGGACAGTCGGGGCCCCAAGGGCGCCGGCACCCGGCCGCCTCGCCCACCCCGCTTCGCCGGGGCGGGGATGACCCGTCTGTTCGTCGGCGCCGGCCGCAGCGCCGGCATACGTCCTCAGGATCTGGTCGGGGCCATCGCCGGGGAGACCAGGCTCAGCGGGCGCGACATCGGCGCCATCGAGATCGCCGACCGCTTCACGCTGGTGGAGGTGCCGGAGTCGGCGGCCGACGAGGTGGTGGCCGCCCTGCGGGCCAGCACCATCAAGGGCAAGAAGGCAACGGTCCGCCGAGCCCACGAGGACCGCTGACAGTTCATGCGGAAGAAATAATTCAGCAGTAAAGCCGACACATTCAGTGTTCAGACTCAGGCCGTGGCGGCGCTGCGGGCCCGTCCCTGACACTGGAGGTTGTTCTCGTGCCGGAAATCGATACCGGTGATACCGCCTGGGTGCTCATCTCTTCGGCGCTCGTGCTGTTCATGACCCCCGGGCTCGCCCTCTTCTACGGAGGGATGGTCCGGAGCAAGAACGTGCTGGCCATGCTGATGCAGAACTTCTTCGCCATGGGGATCGTGACGATCTTCTGGGTGCTGTTCGGGTACTCGCTGGCCTTCGGCGACCTCGGCAACGCCGGGTGGATCGGCAACTTCGACTTCGTCGGGCTCAAGGGTCTGACGAACGGGGTCACGGACACCATCCCGACCCTTGCGTTCGTGGCCTTCCAGCTCACGTTCGCAGTCATCACGCCGGCGCTGATAACCGGCGCCATCGCCGACCGAATGCGCTGGGTGGCCTGGGTCGGGTTCATCGCCGCCTGGTCGGTGCTGGTGTACCTGCCCGTCGCCCACTGGGTGTTCGGCGGTGGCTGGCTGGCCGACCGCGGCGCCCTCGACTTCGCCGGGGGAACGGTCGTGCACGTGAACGCGGGCGCCGCGGCCCTGGCGTTGGTGATCCTCCTCGGTAAGCGGAAGGGCTGGCCCAAGGAACCGATGCCGCCGCACTCCCTGCCGCTGACCCTGCTCGGCACCGGCATCCTCTGGTTCGGGTGGTTCGGCTTCAACGCCGGGTCCGCGCTCTCTGCCAACGGCGTCGCCGCCCAGGCGTTCCTCAATACCTTCGTGGCCGCTGCGGCCGGCATGATCGGCTGGCTCATCGTCGAGCGCATGAAGTCCGGCCACGCCACCACCCTGGGCGCGGCGTCCGGTGCGGTCGCCGGCCTGGTGGCCATCACGCCGTGCGCTGGTTTCGTCGGCGGGCTCGCCCCTGTGGTGATCGGCCTCGTGACCGGAGGGGTGTGCTTCCTGGCCATCCAGCTCAAGTTCAAGTTCGGCTACGACGACTCACTCGACGTGGTCGCCGTGCACCTGGTGGGTGGTCTGCTTGGATCGCTGATGGTCGGGCTCTTCGCTGACGACGCCGTGAACGAGGCCGCCACCGACGGCCTCTTCCTCGGGGGGGGAAGCGAGCTCCTCGTCGAGCAGGTCATCGCCGTGGCTGCGGTCTTGGTCTTCTCCTTCGTCGTCTCCTACCTCATCGGCCTGCTGCTCAAGGCTCTCCTCCCGAAGGGGATCAGGGTCTCCGATGGCGAAGAGGACACAGGCCTCGACCTGACGCAGCATTCCGAGACCGGCTACTCGCTCGAGCGAGTCTGAGAGGGGAGTGGACATGAAGCTCATCGTTGCCATCATCAAGCCCTTCCGGCTCGACGAAGTGAAGACCGCGTTGATCGGTATGGGAGTCCAGGGACTGACCGTGACCGAGGTGCGGGGGTTCGGCCGCCAGCGAGGCCACACCGAGGTGTACCGGGGGGCGGAGTACAAGATCGACTTCGTGCCCAAGCTCCGGCTGGAGATCCTCGTCGACGAATCCGACGCGCAGAGGGTGGCCCAGGAGCTGATGGAGCATGCCCGCACCGGCCAAATCGGTGACGGCAAGCTCTGGATCGTCCCGGTCGACGCCGTCTACCGCATCAGGACCGGCGAGGCGGGGACGGACGCCATCTGAGGCCACTGGAACAGTGGTGACGAAGCGGCGGGGCAGGTTGGCCCCGCCGCTTCGTCACTCGCCGAGCCCGCCCACGATAGGACGGCGCCGAAGACGAAGAACGACACCGCGGCTCCGATCCTGATGGCGCGGGCGGGGAAGCGGGTGCCCAACTGGCGGCCCACCACGATGGCGAGGGCGTCGGCGGCCACCATGCCGAGCGTCGATCCCGCCCACGTTCCGAGCGCTCCCTCGGTGGTGGCGAGGGTGATGGTGGCCAGCATGGTCTTGTCACCGAGCTCGGCGAGGAAGAAGGCGAGGCTGGCGGCGACAATGGCCGATCGGTTCGACCGGTCGGCCTTGGCCTCCTCGTCGGCGGTCAGCGAGTCGCCCCGCAGAGTCCATAGGCCGAAGCCGAGGAACGCCAAGCCGGCGAGTACGGAGATGGCCGCGGTCGGCAGCGCGGCGCCCAGGGACATGCCGACGACCACGGAGATGGCGTGCACGACCGCAGTGGCCACCGTGATCCCGACGAGCACGGGCAGCGCCCGGTAACGGGCGGCGAACGCCAGGGCCATGAGCTGGCTTTTGTCGCCCATCTCGGCGACGAAGATGACGCCGAAGCTCAGGAGGACCGCATGCATGGACCGGTTCTCTCCGCCCAGGGCCAGCGAGTACCACCCGCCGGTAGGGCTACTCCCCCTCGCCGCCGTTCACTGTCCCGCTGGTGACAACCTCGTACCATTGGCGATGGCTCAGGAGCCCGAGATGGCGTCATCATTCACGGCATGAGTGAAAACTTCACCGCCGTGTGGCCCATCCTTGCCTTCCGCGACGCCCCCGCGGCCATGGCCTTCCTGGTGGACGCGTTCGGATTCGAGCAGCAGGCGGTCTACTGCCGAGAAGACGACGCCTCGGTGGTCGAGCACGCTGAGCTTCGGTGGCCTCTGGGCGGGGGGATCATGTGCGGGACGGCAGGCAAGGACGATTCTGCCTTCGGTCGCCGTGCCGCGGGCAACGACTCCGTCTACGTGGTGTACGACGACCCCGACACCCTCTTCGAGCGGGCCACGGCGCGAGGCGCCGAGGTGGTACGCGGTCTGGCCGACGAGGACTACGGCTCCCGGGGGTTCACCGTCCGCGATCCGGACGGCAACCTGTGGAGCTTCGGCACCTACCGGGGCGAGTCGTGACGCCGGGCGTCGTCCGCCGCGTCGTCCCCCACCTGCACGCCGAGAGCTTCGAGAAGAGCCGGGAGTTCTGGGTCGGGGTGCTGGGGTTCGAAGTCGTCATGGACGTGGGCCGGATGGTGACGCTTGCGTCGCCGTCCAACCCCACCGCCCAGGTGCACCTTATCCGCAGTTCCGATGACTCCGGCTTCTGGCCTGATCTGACCGTCGAGGTCGGCGACGTCGACGCGGTCCACGCAGCTGCGGTCGATCGAGGCGAGAACATCGTCTATGACCTCACTGACGAGAGCTGGGGCGTGCGACGCTTCTTCGTCATCGATCCCACGGGCGCGGTGCTGAACGTGATGAGCCACAGGCCGGGTCACCACTAGGACGCCCGTTCGGCCACCGAGCGACGCGTCGGCGAAATCCTGGATCGATGAGCCGCGGGTCGGACGACATCGGATGTTCGGGTTGACGAAGACTCTATCTTAGGGCACCCTAACACCACAAGCCACCTAGGAGGACTTCACCATGAGAAGGGTCGCGACCATGACCGTCGGACTCGCTTACCTTGTCGCCGTTGGCTGTGGCGGCGGTGACGACGGGACCGTCTCGGCCCAGCCCGGGGGCACGGGGGCCACATCGTCGACCGTGTCGAGGACAGAGGTTGGTGAGGGCTACAGCCCTGTGTCCGCCGTCGACGCCCACGCCGCAATCGGCGACGACGCCAGCCGTATCCGCGAAGCTCTCGCCCAAGCGAAGTCGGGAGCGGTCGACTGGGCTGCGGTGCGCCGCCACTGGCAGGAGGGTGGTGCGTCGAAGAAGGGCGACGGGTCGACCCGAACGCTGGCGGCCCTCGTGCCTGCCGCCGACGTTGTGCGATCCGTCGAGGAGGCCATAGACGGCGCCGGATCGTCGACCGGCGCGTCCGACACGGTCCGGGCTCAGCGGGTCGACAAGGGGATCACCGTGATCCTCGCCCGCAAGGTCGTCGACGAGCTGTCCGCCGCCGAAGGGAAGGTCGGCGACGGCAAGCTCGACCGCCAGAGCGGAGCGCCTCACAACGTCGATGAGGCGTGGGCCTTCCTCATCGCCAAGGGGCAGGGGCCGGCGGCGACCGCAGAGAAGCGGGCGGTGGACTTCAACCGCCAAGGAAAGGTGCTCGAGCCGATCCTCGCCGGGCTGGCTTCCGCTCAGCAAGCGGCGATCGCGGGAGACCGGACGGCGCTTGCCGACAGCGCCCGGTCGGTGCGGGAGGGACTCGACTACGTCTTCTACCTGGCTACGCAGAAGTACCTGGGGTCCGACAACGAGGCCGGCCGGGCCGAGGGCGCCGCCTTCTATCTGGGTATCTCGCCACGTGTCGGGCAGGCTTCGTCCCAGGCAGACGTGGCGATCACCAGTGCCTTCGCGACCGGCGATGCCGATGCAGGGAGACGAGCGCTCCACGACCCCGCCGTGCTCTCCGCGCTCGCTGTCGACGACCAGGAGCGGGTCGACCGACCCTGACCGCGATCTACCGATCGAGGACTCGGCCGGCTTCCTCGGGCTCGAGCCACCAGAACACGAACCAGCCGGTCGCCTCGGCGGCGGTGACGGCGACCAGTTGGATGCCAACCCAGAGGGCCACGACGGGATACCCGCGGTCGGCCAGAGAGGCGTGTTCGTCGGCGAAGCCATGGAGGACTGCGATGAGCAGCAGTGTCGCGCCCAGCGCGAGCACGACCAGCGAGTCGACGGCCGCGATCCAGAGGTCGGCTCTGCGGCGGGCCAGCCGCTCCTCGGAGCGCAGCCTCCACCAGGCGAGCACCGCGTGGGCTGCGCCGATGACCGTACTGGCCACGATGAGGTCGATGCCCTGGCTGCCGCCCAGACCGGCGCGATCAGCGGTCACCTTCAGATAGAGGGCGGGGGCCATGATGGCGGCGAAGTCGACGGCGGCGTAGACCGGCGGCGCGAGCTGGTCCACAAGATGACGCCTCATCGGCCCTCTCGCGCCATCAGGGAGAAGCGGTCGACGACATCGCCGTCTGCTCGGATGCACGTGCCCACCAGGCGGTCGCCGGCGATGTCCACCAGGATGAACTGCAGGGTCGACTCGGATACCGCAGTCAGGCGGCTTCGTCGCACCGGTGTGGTCTTGCAGCCTCCACCGCTGACCACGTACGTGATGCCGTCGATGGGGTGGGTGCGTTCGTAGTGATGGTCGTGGCCGGCGAGCACCAGGTCGACGTGATGGCGGGCAAGGATCGGCTCGAGGCGTTCTTTTGCGCCGGGCGTCGAGCCGTGCTTGCCCGACGAGTAGGGCGGGTGGTGCAGGACCACGATTTTCCACTGGCTCGACGAGGTGGCGAGTGCGTTGTCCAACCACTCTCGCTGTTCGGAGCGGCCCTGGGCCAACAGTCGCCCGGGGGCGCTGGAGTCGAGGTAGAAGAACTGCGCGGGACCATGGGCGGTGGAGTAGTAGAGGCCTGGAGTGCCGAGCAGGCGCAGCTCCGCCTCGATCTCTGCCATCCCTTCGTCGCTGTGGCGGAGATCCTCGTCATGATTGCCTATGGCCAGCTCGAACCCCACTCCGGCGTCCAGCAGTGGGCGCATCGGTCGGGCGAACACGTCGTCGAAGCGATCCTCGAAGTTGCCGTAGTAACAGATGTCGCCGAGCAGCGCGACGAGCCCGAACGGCACGCTCTCATAGGTCTCCGCCATGCGCGCCGCCACGGCCATCGCCTGGCGCCCGCCGCTGCCATTGTCGCCGATGGCGGCGAAGGTCAGCCGCTCGTCGGTCGTGGCCCACGCGCCCGCACGTAGCCGCGCATCCGGCGCTTTGCCCGGGACCAGGTCTTCGCGGGCGAGGAACGGCCACACCTGGTCGGCAAGCCCCGCGCCGGCGAGAAGAGCTCCTGCGCCGCCCAGGCCGGCGGCCAGGAACTGGCGGCGGTTCAGCATGTCACCGGGCCGGACACTGGCCGTCGAGGCTTTCCGAAGCCCTAGGCGAGGACGCTCCGCAGCAGGTCCAGGCGGCACGGCACGGCCCGGTACCAGACCCACCGGCCGCGCTTGTCGCCCTCGATCAGGCCTGCGTCGGCGAGGATCTTCAGATGATGGGAGATGGTGGGTTGGGAGCGGCCCAGCGGCTCCACCAGCTCACAGACACAGGCCTCGCCGGCCTTGGCTGACGTCACCAGGCTGAGCAGTCTCAGGCGCACCGGGTCGGCCAGGACCCCGAAGGCCATCGCCAGCTCCTCGGCCTTCCCTTCGGTCAGGGGAGAGGACAGCACGGCCGGACAACACTCCTCGAGGGCACGTACCGCCGGGTCGGTTCGGGTCTTCATCGCCACCAACCTTCCACCAACCTTCCATTGACATTCATCGATGCATCCTGCAGACTCATAGACGTACCTCAATCTATAGCAGGAGAGTGACGCCATGTCCCGTGTCCAGCTGGCCCTCAACGTCGACCACCTCGAAGAAGCGGTGGACTTCTACTCCAAGCTCTTCGACACCACGCCCGCGAAGGTGCGCCCCGGCTACGCCAACTTCGCCATCGACAACCCTCCGCTGAAGCTCGTCCTCTTCGAGCAGCCGGGCCAGGGCGGGACGATCAACCACCTCGGCGTCGAGGTCGAGAGCCCGGAACTGGTCGGCGCGGCCCAGCAGAGGCTGGCGAGACAGGGTATGGCGACGGCCACCGAGGACGGCGTGGCCTGTTGTTATGCCCGCCAGGACAAGGTGTGGGTCGACGGGCCCTCGGGGGAACCGTGGGAGATCTACACCGTTCTCGCCGATGTCGAGATGCCCGGCGGCCAGCTCCGCACTGTCGAGCCGGGAACGGGTGACGTCTGTTGCGCCGTTGCAACTGACGACGGTGTCGTCGCCGGCTCCTCGGCATGCTGCTGAGTCTTTGACACCGGACCTCGCCCGGCGGGCCGTCGCCGAGGCGGTCGGCACCGCCCTCCTGGTGCTGGCGGTGATCGGGTCGGGCATCGCCGCCTCCCGGCTGTCGAGCGACGTCGGACTGCAGCTGATGGCCAACGCCGCGGCCACGGCCGGCGCACTGATTGCCATCATCCTCGCCGTAGGCCCGGTGTCCGGCGCCCACCTCAACCCGGCCGTGACCATGGCCGACCGAGTGTTCGGCGGTCTGACAACTTCCGAGGCGGCCGTCTATTGCGCTTCGCAGGTGGTCGGTGGTGCGGTCGGCGCCCTCGTGGCCAACGTGATGTTCTCGTTGCCCGCCGTCGCGTTCTCGAGCCACTCGCGGAGCTCCGGAGCCCTGTGGACGAGCGAGGTCGTGGCCACGTTCGGACTGCTGCTGGTGATCTTCGGCGTGGTGCGCTCGGGCCGGTCAACGGTGGCTCCGTTCGCCGTCGGCGCGTACATCGGAGGCGCCTACTTCTTCACCTCGTCGACCAGCTTCGCCAACCCCGCAGTTACTCTCGCCCGCACCCTGTCCGACACGTTCTCGGGCATCGACCCCGCCTCTGTGCCCGCATTCGTCCTCGCCCAGCTCGCGGGCGCTGGGCTGGCGATCGCACTGGTCCGCCTGCTGTACCCCTCCATCGCCGAAGTGGCGTCCGCCGTGGTGCTGCCCCGCGAGACGTCCGTCACCCAGCGGGGGTCGGACTGACCGGTCCGCCATCTCCGCGCCGGAGACTGGCAAGGTTGTCCGCACATGGCGAACCGCCGCCGGCCCACCCGCAATTTCCTGGCCCAAGGAGTCCACGCGTGACCTCGCCCGCGACCGCCGTCCCCGCCCGCGTCGTCGAGGAGCTGACCAAGACGGTGGTCCTGGACACCTCCGTGCTGGTGGCCGACCCTGGAGCAGTCCACGAGTTCAGCGAGTGTGCGCTGAAGGTGCCGCTGACCGTGATCGAGGAGCTGGACGGGCTGAAGACCCGCGGCGATGGCGTGGGCCAGACCGCCCGGGAGGCGCTGCGCCGGATCGAGGCGCTCCGGGTGTCGGCGGGCGGTTCTCTCGTCGAACCGCTGACTTTGTCCCACGGCGGCACGTTGGCCATCGTGCTCAACGGGGTGAACCAGCCCTTGTTGGCCGAGCACTACCTGGATCCCGGCAAGCCCGACAACCGCATCATCGGTACCGCCCTCGGCCTCCAGAATCGCGGAACCGCGGTCGAGGTGGTTTCCAACGACGCCGCCTTGCGCATCAAGGCCGCCCACGTCGGCCTGGCCGCGAAAGAGTACGTGCCGGTCCCGGCCTACGGGCGCGACGGAGACACGGCGGGGTGGCAGACCATCGACGGGTTGCATGGTGGCCTCATCGACCGGCTGTTCGACGAGCGCAAGATCGACATGTCCGAGTTGGACCCGGCGGTGGTCTTGTACGAGAACGAGTTCGCAGTGCTGCGCGCCGGCAAGCAGTCGGCACTGGCCAAGCGGCGGGGCGACCAGCTCTTGCTGCTGCGCCAGAACCAGGAGGCCTTCGACCTCAAGCCCCGCAACATCGAACAGCGCCTGGCGCTCGACCTGCTCCTCGATCCAGCAGTCAGCGTCGTCGCCCTCGACGGCCCGGCGGGCACGGGCAAGACGCTGCTGGCCATCGCCGCCGGCCTGGAACAGGTGTGGAACCACCCGGCCACCCGGCGCTACGAGCGTATGGCGATCTACCGGCCGCTCGTCGCCGTCGGCCGCCAGGAGGTCGGCTACTTGCCGGGGACGCTGGAGGAGAAGCTCGACCCCTGGATGGGCGCCATCCACGACGCGGTGGTGGCCATGAGCGACGGCCGGCGCAAAGGCGCGGCCGACGAGACCATCACCCAGATCACCGCCGAGGGCCGCCTGACGATGGAGTCCGTGACCCACCTGCGGGGTCGGTCGTTGCACGGCGCATGGATCCTGCTCGACGAAGCGCAGAACCTGGAGCCGAGCCTGGCCAAGACGGTCCTGACCCGCGCCGCCGAAGGGACGAAGGTCGTGTTCACCGGCGACACCAGCCAGATCGACGCCCCGTTCCTCTCGGCCCACAACAACGCAATGTCGGTGCTCACCGCCGCCATGGGTAGGGGCCGGGGAGGGCCGCTGTTCGGCCACATCCGCCTGTCCCACGGCGAGCGCAGCCCCCTCGCCGCACTGGCCGCCGAACTGCTGTAGCGGCCAACCAGCTATGGGGAAGGGCGATGCGGCGGGTGAGAGAACCTCGGCCTCGACGCCGCTTCTCACCTTTCCGGTAGCGACGTCCGCTAACCAGCGACCGTGGCCCATACTTGGACCCATGCTCTTCGCGCGGCACAAGAGCCGCATGACGACGGCCGGCGACGCGCTCCCCGGCCGAGACGACCCGATGCCCGTGCCGGAGCGACACCTGGTGAAGGGCACGCCCCTGCGCCCTCCCTTCCCGGACGGCATGGAGACGGCGATCTTCGCCATGGGTTGCTTCTGGGGCGCGGAGCGCAGGTTCTGGACCGAGTCGGGCGTCTACACGACCGCGGTCGGGTACGCCGGGGGGTTCACCCCCAACCCGACCTACGAGGAAGTGTGCAGTGGTCGCACCGGCCACACCGAGGCAGTGCTGGTCGTCTTCGACCCGGCGGTGACGTCGTACGACGCCCTGTTGCGGGTCTTCTGGGAGAGCCACGATCCTACGCAGGGAATGCGGCAGGGCAACGACGTGGGCACGCAGTACCGGTCCGCCATCTACGCGTCGTCGCCCGCCCAGCTGGCGGCGGCCGAGGCCTCCCGGCACACCTACCAGCAGGTGCTGGAGAAGGCCGGCTACGGAGAGATCACCACGGAGCTGGCCGAGGACGGTCGCTTCTTCTACGCCGAGGACTACCACCAGCAGTACCTGGCCCGGCACCCCAACGGCTACTGCGGCCTGGGCGGCACCGGTGTGAGCTGTCCCATCGGCTTGGCCTCGGCCGACTGACCCGGCGGATGCAGCGGCACGCGGTCATCGTCCTGGCTCTGGGGCTGCTCGCCGCCGCCTGCTCGGACAGCGAACCCTCCGCCACGACGCCCACCACGGTGACGCCGGACGCGCCGTCACCGAGCACCACCAGCGAACGGTCGAGCACCTCTTCGCTGCCGCCGGCGTCGCCCGTCGAGCTGGAGGTCACCGAAGTGGCCCGCGGGCTGCAGGTGCCGTGGTCGCTGGCCTGGGATCCCGATGGCGCCCTGTGGTTCACCCAGCGCCCGGGAACGCTCACCCGCCTGAACGGCCCCTCGCGTGACATCGCGGGCGTCACGCCGGTGGGCGAGGGCGGCCTCATGGGGTTGGAGATCGACCGCCGGGGCCGCATGTTCGTCATGTACACCTCGGCGCAGGACAACAAGATCGTGCGCCTCGAGCCTGACGGATCACAGAAGGTGCTCGTCTCCGGCATCGCCCGGGCGCCCGTCCATGACGGCGGCCGGCTGCGCTTCGGACCGGACGGCGCCCTCTACGCCGCCACGGGGGACGCCGGCCAGCCGAACCTCGCCCCCGACCCCTCGTCGCTGAACGGCAAGGTGCTCGAGGTCGACCCGGACAACGGCGGGGCTACCGTCTTCAGCCGGGGCCATCGCAACCCCCAGGGCCTGTGCTTCGAGCCCGGCGGGAGGTTCCTGTCCACCGAGCACGGCCCCACCGGCAGGGACGAGGTGAACGTGCTCTCCCAAGGGTTCGACGGCGGCTGGCCGGGGACGGCGGGCAACGGCATCCGCAACTACTCGCCCTCGGTCGCCCCCGCAGGCTGCGTGGTCTACTCCGCCGACCTGATCCCCCAGTGGAAGGGGTCGATGCTGTTCGGCACGCTCAGGGGTGAGGCTCTGCGCCGCATCACGTTCGCGGCCGACGGCTCCGTGGCGGCCGAGGAGGTGCTGTACGAGGACACCTACGGCCGCATCCGCGATGTCGCCGTGGGGCCCGATGGCGCCGTGTACTTCACCACTTCCAACCGGGACAACCGGGGAACCGTCCGCTCCGGAGACGACCGGATCCTCAAGATCGCCCCGTCCGGGTAGCCGCTCCGGTGGCCGCTTCGCCACGCACACCCCGCGATCGGTAACCTGTGGAAATCCCGGCGCCACTGGCGAGGCGCCGACGCGACCACATGGCCACTGACCTACGACGCATTCCGGGTGTGGCCCCCAAGGGGCGCAGGGGCATCGGCGCGCGCCATCGCGACACGTGGGCCTTCGGTACGGCGTCGCCCCGGGCGGGCCGTCGCATGTCCCTGCCGCCCCGGCGGCGTGGGTCGCAGGTCCGGCGGAGGCAACGCCTTCCCGCCATGACCGTACTGATCGCCCTGGGCTACCTGGCCGCCGGCGTCTACGGGGTCAATGCCATGCGCTCCTTCATGCGGGTCGAGGTGACCGTCGACGGCCTGGCGGACAACGCCGTGCTCACATCGGGCACGCTCGCGGCCCAGCCCGTCCGATTCTCGGTGAAGCCCGGCACGAACGTCGGACGGAGCTCGCTGGAGCTCGACGGTGTCACCGTGCCCGACAAGGGGCGTGACATCGACGGGTCCACCGTGGTGTGGCGGCCGGGCGCCATCGGCGAGGGCCGCCACCAGATCGTGCTGTCGATCCCGCGGCCGGGAATGGGCGACGCGCGCATCCACCGCAGTTTCGTGATCGACGACACGCCACCGGCCATCGATGTCCCATCGCTGCTCGGAGCCACCGGCGTGTGCGAGCCGGTCACCGTCCGGGGGAAGGTGGAGCCGTCGGCGACCCTTACGCTCGGCGGAGCGCCGCTCGCCCACACCAACGGGTCGTTCACCCTGAACTACGACCGCCCCCCGGCAATGCCGCTTCACCTGAGCGCTACCGACACGGCCGGGAACGTGAACCACTTGGAGGTCATCGCCCCCGTTCGGTACCCCGGCGGCCAGGGCGTCCACGTCACCGCCGCGGCCTGGGGCTACGAGCCGCTGCGCAAGGGCATCCTCGCCCTGATCGATGCCAAGCTCGTGTCGGCCATCGAGCTGGACCTCAAGGACGAGGGCGGCATCGTCGGGTACGACTCCCGCAACGCCATGGCCAACCAGATCGGCGCGATCCGCCCGGAGTACAAGCTGAAGGAGACGGTGGCCGACCTGAAGGGCCGGGGCGTGCGGGTGATCGGGCGGGTGGTGGCCTTCCGCGACGCCCCCCTGGCCAAGTGGGCGTGGGAGAACGGTCACCGGGACTGGGTGATCCAGACGCCCGGCGGCAAGATGCTCGAGACCTACGGGGGGTTCAGCAACCCGGCCCACCCCGACGTGCACCGCTACAACCTCGACATAGCGCTCGAAGCCGTCGACGCCGGCGTCGACGACATCCTCTGGGACTACGTGCGCCGACCGGAGGGCGACCCGGCGTCCATGGTGATCCCCGGCATCCCCGGTGTGGCCGACTCGTCGTCGACCGCCATCGTGAACTTCCTGGCCATGACCCACGCCGCATTGCGGGAGCGCTGCGTGTACCAGGGCGCCTCCGTCTTCGGCATCGCCGCCGACCGGCCCGACGCCGTCGGCCAGGACATCCCGCGCATCGCCCGCCACGTTGACTACGTCGCGCCCATGCTCTATCCGTCGCACTGGGTCAACGGCGAGTACAACGTGGAGAACCCCAACAAGCAGCCGTACGACATCGTCAAGGCCACGCTCGCCGACTTCCAGGCCAAGACGGCCGGCACGGGTGTCGCCCTGGTGCCCTGGCTGCAGGACTTCACCATGGGGCACCCGTACGGCCCCGCCGAGGTCCGGGCGCAGATCGACGCGGCCGCCGCGCTGGGCGTCCCCGACTTCCTGCTCTGGAACGCCAGCGCGGTGTACACCGCCGGTGGCCTCGACGCCTCGCGCGTGGCCGTCCGCAAGTAGACGGGGAAGAGCCGCTCAAGTTCGGCCCCGGCCCTGCCGACGACGCGACCGCAGGAGAGTTCAGAAGGGGCCGCTTTGAGAAAGAGCAAGAACCTCGGCTTCGCCATCATCTGCTTGGGGATCGTCCTGATGGTCGGTGCCGCGGTGCTGCCCGTAAGCCCGGCCACCCAGCGATTCGGACCCTTCCGCATCGACGTTCGGGGCGACAACTGCGGACCGGCCGGCTACGTGGCTTTCCGCGACACCAACGCGGCGTGCCGGCACGACGCCCAGCGACGGCTCCTGGTCACGACCGGCATCGGCGGGCTGATCGTCGCCCTAGGGATGGCGATCTTCGCCGGTGGCGACGACCCGACGGGCTCGAGAATCGCCGTGCCGAGCCGGCGGGCCACACGACGGGCGATGCTTCGCAGTCGAGGCAGTAGACGTTATAGGCCCGGCTGATCACGGGCTGGGCCACGTTCCGGACCTGGATGCCCCCCGGGGTGAACCCCTTCTCGGTTTCGCCATGGGAGTGGCCGTGGATCGGCAGGTCGGCCCCGGCCCGGTCGACGGCCTCCCCGAGCAGATAGCTGCCCAGGAACCCTGGCCCATGTTTGGGAGTTGCCCCCGCCCGGGAGGTGCAAACTGGCACAGAAGCGACCGACCAGGAGAACCATGAGCGACCAAGAGGTCCCCAAGCCCGACGCCGTCGAGCAGGCCCAGCCCGTAGCGGAGACCGCCGGCTTCGTGGAGCCGACCATCGAACCCGAGGTGCCCGAAGCCGACGCGCTCGAGCAGGCCATGGAGGCCCCGGTCGACGAGGAGGAAACCCTGCGCTGAACCGCGCCCGTCACCACTATTGAAAGGTGCCGGGTTTCCGCTCGGGCCATTCTGGCTAGGAGTGGAGCCAGCCCGACCAGCGCCGCCGACCGGACGAATCGGCGCCACACGAACGAGCGCCGGAGACCAGTCTGCGTACCGAAGTCATCGAGGAGCTGTTCCCGCCCGGGAGCAAAACCGAGGAACCTCCGTCGGCGATCCCGTTCATCGGGTCCTTCGAGTCGACCTACCAACCGGCCCACGACGTCGACGTGGCGGAGACCACGGGCCACATCGACCGCTTCGAGCAGGACCTGGACCTCATCGAATCCTGCGGGATCACCCGCCTCCGCTACCCGGTGCGCTGGCATCGGATCGAGGCTGCACCGGGCGAGTTCGACTGGCGGGCGACCGACGCGGTGATGGACCGCCTTCGAGAACGGGGCATGAGCCCCATCGTGGATCTCGTCCACCACACCAGCTATCCGAGATGGCTGACCGACGGCTTCGGTGACACGCGCTTCCCGACCGCCTACCTCCGCTACGCCGAGGCGGTGGCCCGCCGCTACGGGTGGATCGAGGAGTACACCCTCTTCAACGAGCCGTTCTCGACACTGATGCTGTGTGGTCACGAGGCGATCTGGCCGCCGTACCGACAGGGCCTCCACGACTTCCTGGGCCTGGTGCGCAACGTCCTGCCGGCCGTGGCGGAGGCCAGTCGGTCGTACCGCGAGCTTCTCCCCGACGCCAAGCACGTGTACGTGGACAGCTGCGAGCGCCACACGGCGGCCGGACCGGAAGGAGTGGGGATGGCCGAGCTTGCGAACGACCGCCGGTTCTTCGTGGCCGATGTCTTCCTCGGGCGACACCTCGATCGTGACCGTCCCTTCGTGCGCCAGGTCGTCGATGCCGGCTTCGAGGACCTGCTGACCATGCCCCCGGGACGGATCGACGTGCTGGGCCTCGACTACTACGCGCACTGTCAATGGGAGTTCAGCGCCTGGGGTGTCGGGCTCGTCCCGACGCCCCGGCCCGCCAGCCTCTGCGAACAGATCGTGGAGTACTGGAACCGGTACGACCTTCCGTGCATGCTCGGCGAAACGAACATCAGGGGCTTCGGCCCCGACCAGGCGACGTGGCTCAAGTACACCCTGGAGCAGTGCGCGCGAGCCCGGGACGCGGGTGTCCCGTTCGACGGCTTCTGCTGGTTCCCTTTCGTCGACAGCGCCGACTGGGACTCACTGCTGTACCGCTGCGACGGCAACCTCGATCCCGTGGGGGTCTACTCCATCGACTGCAATCTGGACCGGCAGGCGACATCGATGACCGAGTCGTTCCGGCTGGCCGCATCCGGGGCCCCGGCCAGCGCTCTGCCGGCGTTCGAGCTGCAGGAGCCCGTCGCCACCTGGCTCAAGGGCTACCGCCCCCAGATGGCCCACTGGCGATGGAAGCCGCCGCCGCCGGAGGAAATCGGACCCGTCCAGGATCCCGACATGCGGATCGAGCTGAAGATCGTCGACCCGGACGAGACGAACGGCGCCTGCGACGACCGAGGTTGAAGATGGCTGAGGAGGCCGCCCTACCGGCTCGCAGGATCGGCGACACGGCCGTCAGCTCAATCGGCCTCGGGGCGATGCTGCTGTCGCTCTACGGCCGGCCCGACGAGGAGCAGGCGGTCCCCACCATCCATGCGGCCCTGGATGCGGGCGTCACCCTGATCGATACCGCCGACGCCTACTGCCTCGACGGCTCGGAGACGGGGCACAACGAGCGGCTTGTCGGCCGGGCGGTCAGGTCCTGGACGGGGGACAGAGACGCCGTCATGATCGCCACCAAGGGCGGCCACTACCGCGACCGCGACGGCGCCTGGCTGGTCGACGGTCGCCCCGAATATCTCAGGAAGGCCTGCGAGGCCAGCTTGGCCGCTCTCGGCGTCGACACCATCGCCCTCTACCAGCACCACCGCCCGGACCCGTCCGTCGCCTACGAGGACTCCATCGGCGCCCTCCGGGACCTCCAGACCGAGGGCAAGGTCCGGTTGGTCGGGATCGGCAACGCAAGCCCGGCCCAGATCACCGAGGCGATGAGCATCGTCCAGGTGTCCAGTGTGCAGAACGAGCACTCGCCCGCCTTTCGCAGCTCCGCTTCCGAGATCGAGCTGTGTGCCCGGCAGGGGATCGCCTTCCTGGCCTGGGCGCCGCTGGGCGGGCGGGACGCGGTCGGCACGTTCGCCGACCGTCACCCAGAGTTCGACGAGGTGGGCCGGTCCCGCGGAGTGTCGGCCCAGCAGGTGTGCCTGGCATGGCAGCTCGCCCGTGCGCCGGTGGTCATCCCCATCCCGGGCTCACGTCGGCCGGAGACCATCCTCGACAGCGTGGCGGCGGCCCGGCTCCAACTCGATACCGACGAGCTGGCGTTGCTCGACGGCGCCGCGGCCGCATCCGCGCCGTCGCCAACCGCCCGATAGGAGCTACCCCTCCACCAACAGGAAGTCCAGGGCGTAGTCCTGGACGATGGGCTCGAGCTCGTCCACCACCGTCGCCCGCCGCAAGTGGCTCTGGACATCGGCGGGAAGGCTCTGATAGTAGCCGCGGGTCATGGTGAGCTCATGATCGGCAAAGGTCTCGTACTGGGCGCCCATGACACCCACGATCATCACCGGCCGGCGGCGGGACGACGTGTTCGGCGTCCCCCGGTGGATGGTGAGGCCGGTGCGCACCGAGACGTCGCCCCGCCTGCCCATGCGCTGCTCGATCCGGTCGTACCGCCCGTACAGCTCTTTGGGCACGCGCATGCCACCGTGCTCCAACTCGGCGCTGTCGTCGAACTGCGAGCCCGGTGCGATTTCGAGGGGTCCCATGTCGGGCGTGACGTCGACGCATGAGGCGTTGATGGCAAGGGAGCTCAGCCGGCCGGTGGCCAGGGTCTCCTCCGGCGTCGGGAAGTCCCGGTGCAAAGGCTGCCTGACCGCTCCCGGGAGAGCGACGTCGAAGCCGACCTCCACGTACTGGTAATCGTCACCGAGCACCTCCCGGCACACGGCGTCGACGAGAGGGTGGGTGACCAGGTCGCGGAAGCCGGCCACCCGCTCCGGGTGCACGGCAAGGTAGTAACGCCTGGCGTCGTCTCCCGGGCCGCGGGCGACACGTCCCCTCGCCGAGCCGTCACCGGACTCAAGGTCGCGCCGCTCGGCTTCGCCGTAGAGGATCTCGAAGTCGGCCAGCACCCCGTCGGCCCACTCGGGGGGTAGCGCACCCTTCAGGGTAACGATGCCGTCGCGGTAAATGGCCTCGGACAGGGCTGGTGCACTCGGTGTGGCGGTCATCCTGCCCTTCGTTCGTTGCTGCTGCTGAGGCTTCAGAATACCCCCGGGTGGTTCCCTCCGAGGCCGTCGCACGGCGTTCCGCCCGCCACTCAGCGGACCGTCACACCCGCGGCCTCCATTGCCTCGATCGCCGCCTGTTCATCACCGGGTGAGAGGTTCACCGCTCTCGTGGCCTCGCGTAGCACCGTGGTCTCGTAGTCGAGGCGGCGCGCATCGACGGCCGTCTCCTTGACGCACACGTCCTCGGCCAGACCGACGATGACAACCCGGCGGACCTCGTGCTTACGCAGGATGGCATCGAGCTCGGTGGGCTGCTCTGCGCCGGTACCGACGTCTCGAACCGCGAATCCCGAGTACCCGTCTTCTCCGCCGCTGCCTTTGCGCACGACCGGCCCGGCGACGTCGAGATCGGGGTGGAGCTCGGCGCCCCACGTTCCCTGGACGCAGTGGACCGGCCAAATCCCCCCCTGACTCTGGAAATGCGGTGTGGTCGGAGGATGCCAGTCCTGGGTGTAGACCACGACGGCGCCCGACTCACGTGCAGACGCGGCAAGCTGGTTCACCGCGGGGACGATCTGTTCGCCTCCGTCCACGTACAGGCTGCCCTTCGGATCGGCGAAGTCGTTCTGGACGTCGACCACGACCAGCGCGGTACGCGCGTCGAAGGTGACCGTCTCGGGCATGGTCATGGCTCGCCTCCCTGGTTGCGGGTGTCGATCTCCATGGCGGCCTGGCGCAGGCCGGCCGAGACCCGGACGGGGTGCCGGTCGGGGCCGCGGAGCCGGCGGAGGCGCTCCGGGAAGGCCTCCCATTCCTGCTCGAAGTGCTCGTTGGCCCGTGGAAGTGGCCGGCTCCCGGCGCCGGTGCGACGCCCGTCGAGCATCACCGTGTCCAGGAGGGGCTGGTAGTCGCCTCCGGGCGGTGGCTCCTCGGCCAGCGCCACGACATCCTCGCTCCAGTCGCGGGCACGCCACACCTGCTTGGCCCCGGGCCACGTCTCCTTGCCGGTCGAGGTCTTGCGCACGGGGCGGCCGTCGTAGGCGACCAGCTTGTAGACACCGTCGAGGGTGGGCGCGTCGGCGGAGACCCCCAACGAGGAGCCCAGGCCGAAGCCGTCGATGGGGGCACGCTCAATGTCGACGAGCCGTCGGACCTCGTGCTCGTCGAGGCCCCCGCTGGCGAAGATCCGTACGTGCCGGAAGCCGGCGTCGTCGAGGCATTGGCGAGCGTGGCGGGAGAGGGCCGCCAGGTCGCCGGAGTCGAGCCGGATGCCCCGTAGCTCCACACCGTGGCGGCGCATCTCCCCGGCGACCTGGACGGCCCGACGGATCCCGCGGCGGGTGTCGTAGGTGTCGACCAGGAGGACGGTGGCCTCGCCGAAGGCGGACGCGAAGGCCCGGAAGGCGTCGAGCTCGTCGTCGTGGGCCTGCACGAAGGCGTGGGCCATGGTGCCGGAGACAGCCAGGCCATAGCGGTCGGCGCCGGCCACGTTGCTGGTGCCGTGGAGCCCCACCAGGGCGCCGACGCGGGCCAGCTTCATGCCGGCGTCGATGCCGTGGCAGCGTCGGAGGGAGAAGTCGATCACCGCCCGCCCGGCGGCGGCATGGCGACACCGGGCGGCTTTGGTGGCCAGGGTGGTCTGGACGGTGACCTGATTGAGCAGGAAGGTCTCCGCCAGCTGGGCCTGGGCGATGGGGGCGTCGACCTCGAGGATGGGCTCTTCGGCGAACACGACGGTCCCCTCGGGGACGGCCCGGACCACACCGGTGAAATGCAGGGTGCTGAGCCAGTCGAGGAACTCGGGGCTGAACAGGCCCAGACGCTCGATCACAGTGAGCTCCTCCGGCCCGAAATGGAGCTGCTCCAACCAGGTCAGCGCATCGTCGAGTCCGGCGGCGACGAGATAGCTCCGCTGTGGGGGCAGGGCCCGAACGAACAGGCTGAACGTGGCCGGACGGTGGGCCATCTTCTCTCGGCGATAGGCGTCGACCATGGTGAGCTCGTAGAGATCGACGAGCAGGGCTTGGGCGACGTCTCGGTTCATCGCCCCCCCGCCGCGGGATTGTCGTCGGGTGGCACGGGGCTACCGCTGTCGAGATGCGCTCTCAGCCGGCCGGCATCGCAGGTGGAGCACAGGTAGATGGTCCGCAGGGCGACAGTCGTGAGCTGGTTGCCGCGTGCCTTCTCCCACACGGCCTGGGGCACCGGACGCATGTCGGCGCCGGCGCATGTCGGACACCGGGGCGACGGGTCACGGTCCCAGATGAGATTGCATGCCGAGCAGGTGATGCGGATGACCTCGCCATGGCGTTCGCCGGTGAGGTGCTCCTCTACGCCGCAGTTCGGACACATGATCTCGCTCACTGTCACCTCGGGCCGGTCAGGATGCGCTCCAGGCACCAGTCGGGATGGTCGGCTTCCACTCGTTGCAGCCAGTATTCGCTCTCGAACAGTCCGAGCGGGACGCCGTCACGGCGGACCAGCACGAGGACGCCGCTCATTCGCCGCAGGTGCTCAGCAGTGTCCTCGTCGGTCCGACGGGCCACCTTGAAGGGCATGGGCGACAGCTCGACGGCGGCTCCGAACTCGTGCTCCAAGCGGTGGGCGAAGACCTCGAACTGCATCTGGCCGACGGCGGCGAGCACGGGCGTGGGGTCGCCGTCGGGGTCGCGCAGCACCTGGACGACGCCCTCCTGCTCCATCTGGTCGAGCCCGCTGCGGAACTGCTTGTACCGACTCGTGTCCCGGGCCCGGGCACGGGAGAACAGCTCCGGGATCAGGGTGGGGATGGTCGGGTAGGTGACCGGCCCGGCCTCGTAGAGAGTGTCGCCGATGCGCAGCTCACTGGCGTTGACCAGGCCGATGACGTCGCCCGGGTAGGCCTGGTCGATCGTGTCGCGCTCGGAGCCGAAGACCGAAGCCGCGTACTTGGTGGAGAACGGCCGGCCCGTCGCCGAGTGGGTGACGACCATCCCGCGCTCGAAGCGCCCCGAACACACCCGGACGAACGCCACGCGGTCTCGGTGCGAAGGATCCATGTTGGCCTGGACCTTGAACACGAAGCCTGAGAAGGGGGCGTCGAGGCGCCGGGCGACGCCGTCGGCGTCGACGCGGGGGGCCGGCGGTGGCGCCATGTCGATGACCGCGTCGAGGAGGTGGCGGACGCCGAAGTTGGTCAGGGCCGAGCCGACGAAGAGTGGGCTCGTCTCACCGGCGAGGAACGAGGGGGCGTCGACATCGGCACCGACTTCGTCGAGCAGCGCGCACTCTTCTAGGGCGTCCCTCCAGGCCGGGCCCTCCTCCTCGGCGGCGCGACCGGCGTCGACCCGCTCCTCCGGCGCCGCGGTGGCGCCCCGGGCGGTCCGGGTGAAGCGCACGAACTGGCCCGTTCGACGATCGATGACCCCCCGGAAGTCCCCCGGGATGCCGACTGGCCAGGTGACGGGGGTGGGCCGCAGCCCGATGCGGGCCTCGATCTCGTCGAGCAACTCGAGCGGATCGCGGCCCGGACGGTCGTACTTGTTCAGGAAGGTGAGGATGGGGATGTTGCGGGCCCGGCACACCTCGAAGAGCTTCAAGGTCTGGGCCTCGATGCCCTTGGCCACGTCGAGGACCATCACGGCGGCATCGGCGGCGGCCAGCACCCGGTAGGTGTCCTCGGAGAAGTCGCGGTGGCCCGGGGTGTCGAGCAGGTTGACGACGTGACCCCGGTAGGTGAACTGCAACGCGGTGGAGGTGATGGAAATGCCCCGCTGCTGCTCCATGGCCATCCAGTCAGATGTCACCCGGCGACGGCCGGCCCGCGCCTTGACCGCCCCGGCCTCGGCCACCGCGCCGGCGTAGAGCAAGAACTTCTCCGTGAGCGTCGTCTTGCCGGCGTCGGGGTGGCTGATAATGGCGAAGGTGCGCCGGATCGCGGCCTGCTCGGCGAGCCCGTCGACCGCCGGCATGGCGAGGGTCATGGTCGGGAGCCGGAAGCGCGGCGCGACCGGGAGACTTCGCGTCGCAGGCTCGCAGTGATCGCCTCGGCCGACTCCACCTGGGAGCGCAGCGTTTCGCAGCGAGCTTGCGCGGCCGCCGCGTACATGGCGAGGCGGCCGACGAGGGACTCACGCTCGTCGACCGCGACATCTCCGGCCAGCCACTCGCGCACCTGAAGCAGGTCGCGCATCTCCTCCAACGTGAAATCCAGGGGCTTCATCTGTTTGACAACCCTCAGCCGCTCGACGTCGTCATCGGTGTAGAGCCGGAAGCCCCCAGCTGTTCTCCCGGAGGGAGGGACGAGCCCGACCTCCTCGTAGTGGCGGATGGTGCGCAGCGACAGGCCGACGGCCTCGGCGACCTCGCCGATCTGGTGCATGACGCGCTCCATTGGCTTGACTCCCTTGCTCACCTAGCCACTATACCGTCACGTTACGGTAGAGTCGAGTGTGGCGGGTGCTGGAGCGTTCAGTGGACTCCCAAGCCCCCTGCCGCGTTCGGCTACTCTGCCGTTACGTTAGAGTAGTATTGGGAGGCCAGTCCAGTGTCGACAGGGCCATACCGATCGCCGTCCCGATGAGGAGGAACATGAGCACCCATACCGCCGACCACGCCGTAGCCGGACCTGAGGCTCAGCCCGTCACTCGCGTCGAGATCATTGATCACCTGGGCTCCGCCTTCACCGGCGCATGGGTGGCCAAGACGGAGCTGCTGGCTCAGGTCGAGCGGGGCGGGGCCCGCCCCGAGGTCCTCGATGTGCTGGAAGACCTGCCAGACCGCAGCTTCAACAGGCCCCAGGACCTCTGGCCCGAACTGCCCGATGTACCTATTGAGAACTGAGCCACTGTCGACCACCGCCTGGTCCGGACATGAGCCGCGATGGCGGGCCGGGGTCGTTCGCTCCTCGGGCCAGAGCGCCAGGCTGGCTGCGGCCGAGGCGGTAGCTCAGCTGCGGGCCGCCGGGTGGATGGCCACCGAGATCGACGTCACCCGCACCGACCCATTCATCGACCACCGCATGGAGTGGACCGGGCGCGCCCACCCTGACGCCTATCAAGTGATCACAGTCGTCCACGAGCCTTCGCCCGCAGTCGTGGCGCTGGCCGTCCTGGTGGGCGCACCCCTGGTCTGCCTGCCCGTAGGCATCGTGGAGTCACTACCCACGGCCATCGAGGACGCCTTGGCCAGAGGCCAGGCGGACCTGGTACCCGTCGCTCTGGTCACGGTCGATGGTCAGCAACGGTTCTGCACCGGCCCCGTAGGGGTCACGCCCGACATCGAGACCGAGGCGCGGTGGCTCGAGGGCTCGGCCCGGCGGCGAGCCAGCACCACTGAGTGTCAGATCACTCCCACCGACGAGCCCGACGGTGGCGCACTTGAGCTGCTGTTCGCCGACGCTGTCCCGATCATCTGCGGACAGGTCGAACTTCATGGCGGCGAGGGCAGCCTTCGCGTTGACTTCGATGGGCGCTCCGGCCGGGCCAGCCGAGTCGTCGTGGAGTGCCTCACCCAGATCCTGCGCGTCGTGCGTCTCGCGAACAGGCCGTGACCCAGGTCGGCGGTGCTGGTCCCGATCAGGTCGACGATCTGAAGCGTCGCTATCGCGGCGCCCTCCTGGGCGTGGTCGTGGGCGACGCGCTGGGCGCTCCTTTCGAGGGCCACGCCGGCCCCGTGCCCCCAGCCTTCCTCGGCCGCATCGAGGCCGGAGAGGCCCCGTTGCGGTACACCGACGACACAACTATGACGTTCGCGCTGGCCGAGTCACTGCTGTTCTGCGGCCGCCTCGACCTGGACCACCTGGCAGCCACCTTCGCGTCCACCTACCAGCGCGAGCCGTATAGGGGCTACGGCGCGGCCGTAGCCCAGTTGCTCAGCCGGGTGGCGGCTGGCGCAGGGTGGGCTCAGGCAGCCGCTTCCCTCGCGGGGATGCCGCCGGGGAGCCCGCCGTCTGATGTCGCGGCGGCGACCGGTACCGGCATCACCGGTATTGAGGCGGTGCCTGCGGCCATCGCAGCGGCGGCACTCAATCTCGACTCCTTCGCCGACACCGTCCGTTTCGCCATCAGCCTTGGCGGTGACACCGACACCATCGCGGCCATGGCCGGCGCCATCTCCGGCGCCCGCCTCGGCGAGGATGCCGTCCCGGCGGCGTGGCTCCGGCGCGTCGAGGGCGTGGAGAAGGCACGGGATCTCGCGGACCGCCTCGCGGCCGCACACACGAGAAAGGTGAGTTGGACGGCGGGCGACCACTCGCTGTCCGATCAGTGAGCGCCACGTCTCGCCACTGCCAGGATGGCGTGGTTCTCGTCCCTCTTGCACTGAACGGAAATCCTTGACCACCTCTGACAGCCCCGTCCGCATCACCTTCCTCGGAGGCCTGGGCGAGATCGGGCGCAACTGCGCCGTTTTCGAGCAGGACGGCCGCCTTGTGCTCCTCGACTGCGGGCTCATGTTCCCCACCGCGGAGATGCCCGGCATCGACCTGGTACTGCCCGACTTCACGTGGCTGCGCGAGAACGCCGGCCGGGTGGAGGGTTGCATCATCACCCATGGTCACGAGGACCACATGGGTGGGCTGTCATTCCTCCTGCGGGAGCTCTCCTTCCCGATCTACGGCTCGGCGCTCGCCCTGGGACTGGCGCGCAACCGACTGGAGGAGGCCGGCCTGCTGCAGCGGACCGAGCTGATCACCCTGGCCGACGGCGAGCGCCGCCAGATCGGTCCGTTCGACTGCGAGTTCATCCCCGTCACCCATTCCGTGCCCGACGGGTTCGCCACCGCCTTCCGGACCTCTCAGGGCATCATCCTGCACTCCGGCGACTTCAAGATCGACGTCACACCCGTCGACGGCCGGGTGACCGACCTGGCCCGCATCGGAGCGCTGGCGTGTGAGGAGGGCGGGATCCGCCTCCTGCTGGCCGACTCGACGAACGCCGAGGAGGCCGGCCACACCGCCAGCGAGAGCTCCGTGGGCAAGGTCCTCCGTGAGCTGTTCGCCGCTCACCGGGGCAAGCGGATCATCACCGCCTGCTTCGCCAGCCACATCCACCGCATCCAGCAGATCGCCGACGCGGCCATCGCCAACGGGCGCATGCTGACCACCCTGGGCCGCTCCATGATGAAGAACGTGGCCCTGACCCGCCAGATGGGGCTCCTCAACATCCCCGAGGACCGGATGGTCGACATCGAGAAGCTCCCCAACCTCGATCCTGCCAAGGTGTGTGTGATCTCCACCGGCTCCCAGGGTGAACCCATGTCGGCGCTCTCGCTGATGGCCGCAGGTGAGAGCAGGTGGATGACCGTCGGCGAGGACGATGTCGTCATCATCAGCGCCCACGCCATCCCGGGCAACGAATACGGAGTAAACAAGGTGATCGACGGCCTGTACCGCCGGGGCGCGGAGGTAGTGCACGCCGGCGTGGCGGATGTCCACGTCACCGGCCACGCCATGGCCGACGAGCTGAAGACGCTCCAGTCGATCGCCCGGCCCGAGTTCTTCATTCCCGTGCACGGTGAGTTCCGCCACCTCACCCACCATGGCCGCCTGGCCATGGAGATGGGTGTGCCTCCCGCTAACGTGTTGTTGGCCGAGGACGGCGACGTGGTCGAGCTGTCCGGCAAGGGGCTCGATTTCGTGGGCACCGTTCCCTCCGGCTACCTGTACGTCGACGGCATCGTCGGCGACGTGAGCCATGGGGTGCTGCGCGACCGCAAAGTCCTCTCCGACGAGGGGGTGATCCTCGTCGTAGTCGCCGTGGACGCGGGCACGGCCGAGCTCATCAGCGGTCCGGAGATCATCACCAAGGGCTGGGTGTTCGCTCCCGAGGCTGAGCCGCTTCTGGAGGAAGCCCGCGAGCGGGTCCGCCGCGATCTCGAGCCCCCCGCCGGCGGAGGTCTCGTCGATCCCGAGGCCCTGAAGCGCCGTATCCGCCAATCGCTCGGCAAGTTCGTGGCCGAACGCACCCGCCGGCGGCCCATGATCGTCCCTGTGGTGATGGAGGCCTGAACCGAGAGCGGCGCACGGTGCAAGCGGTCACGGGCGAGCTGTTCTTCGCCTCCACCATTCGGGGCTCGAGGCATCAGTGCGGAGATCGTCGGGCTCAACGAGCACAGTTCGAAGCCCCACACACGTCTCACCGGGCCACCTGTCTTCAAGTCACTGAGCGTGGGCGGCTCGGCTCAACCAAGTTGTGCCCGGAGGAACTCCAGCGTGCGGATCCAGGCCTGGCGGGCCGCCTCGTCGTCGTAGACATCCGGCCGAGTGTCGTCGAAGAACGCGTGGCCGGCGCCGGGATAGGTGAACACCCGCACGTCCTTGCCCAGGTCACCGAGCTGCTTCTCGAAGGCGGCGACCGCATCGGCGTCGGCCAGGTCGTCGTGCTCGGCGTAGTGCCCCTCGACCGCCGCCGTCATGACCGACCAGTCGGGGGACGAGCCCCGGGGCGCGATGCCGTAGAACGGGACGACGGCCCGCACCGCGTCGGGGCGCAGGGTGGCCAGCCACATCGCCAGCCCGCCGCCCATGCCGAAACCCACCACCGCGACGCCGTGGCCGCGCACCGACCGGTGGGCCTGTAGGAAGTCGACCGCACCGGACAGATCGTCGGCGGCCCGCTCCAGGTCGAGGGCCCTGGCCGCCTTCGCCGCCCCGTCGGGCTCGCTGTTGGGCACGGTCCTCCCGTGGTAGAGGTCGGGCGCCAGGGCGGTGAACCCCTCGGCGGACAACCGGTCGCAGACGTCGAAGATGTGGTCGACCAGGCCCCACCACTCCTGGATCACCACTACGCCCAACCCGGCGCCCTCGGGCGCGCGGGCCAGGTAGCCGCCACCAGTGCTGCCGTTCCTCGGGAAGTCGACCAGTTCGCCCATCGCCCGGTTCTACCCCGATGTCCCTCCAGTGAGCTCCGGTGCGTCCGGGCAGTCGCCCCGGTCCAGCGCCTCGGCCGGCGGCTTGGGACCGTCGGGCCCGACCACGGCCGTGGCCAGCTCGATGGGCACGACCTCCCAGCCGGCGTCCCACGGATGGCCGAGCGCTGTGACCTTGTCCACCAGGGCATCCCACAGGCGGGCCGGCAGGACCCGGCCCACGCCCGCCACGACCCACACCGGGATCTGCTCGGTGTAGGCGACGGCGGCCGCGGCACGTGAACCGGTGACGGCGAGGAAGCCGCCGGGGCCCACGGCGGACGCGTCGAGGAGCACCAGCGCGCTGGCCGCGACCGCGGCGGCGGTCCCGGACTCGGGAACCAGCGTGGCCACCGACCCCGACCGATCAAGGGCGGCCACCAGTGGCGAGCCGTAGCCGAGGGAGTCGACCACCAGTACCTGGGCGTCGCCCCGGCGACGGAGCGCCTCGGTGACCTGCTCCGGCCACCCGAGCACCGTCACGACCACGTCGTCCGGCAGTGACGCGGCCATGACCGCTGGCGTCTCGTCGACCCGTAGCGCCTCGGCCGACCTCCAGGCCTCGGTCTGCGGGTCGGGCGATGCCACGACGCGGGCGGCCAGCCACCACAGGGGACCAGACGTCGGCTGGCGGTCGACCAGGCGCCGGCAGGCCATGACCAGGGCTCGGGGGTCGTCCGCACAGCCGGCCAGCGCCGCCGCCGCCTCCCCGGCCAGCAGGCCCGGGTCTTCGTCCGACGCCCGGGCGACCATCCGGAGGCGCTCCATCGGGTGCACGGTCAGCTTTCCTGTTTCCTGAGCGCTCAGTGCCCCGGCTTGAACACCATGAGGAACAGGATGACCACCCAGAGCAGGTTCACGATGCCGCCGATCGTGGCGGCCTTCTTCCCGAGTGCCTGCATCTCCGGGGACGGGTCGCCTTCCGCGCCGCGGCGCAGGGCCACGATTTTGCGGACCGTCGGCACCTGGATGCCCGTAGCCAGGCCCATCAGCACGATGTAGAGCAGGAACGACAGGGAGATCCACGCCTCGCTGAACTTCCAGGTGTCGTCGCTCATGAGGATGAGGAGGATGCCGAGGATCGGGACGGCGCAGACGGCCACGGTCGGGACCGCGCCGGTCACCTTCAGCGTGCTCTCGGCTACGGCCAGCCCCTCGGGTCCGGGGCGATTCCTGGCCTCGTTCCCGTAGAAGGGGGCGATGAACATCCCGCCGAAGCCGATGATCACCGCGAGGAGGTGCAGCACCAGCACCAGGTTGTAGAGATCGGTGTCGACTCCCATGGCCCCTCTCCACTTCGCTCACCGGAACATAGTTGGGTTACCTTCACCCCGCCGTGGCAACCAATCCTGCTCCTGATCTGGCGCTCGTTCCGGTCACCGGCCATTCCCGCACCGTCCGCGAGTGGCTGACCACGTTCCATCTGCTGTTGGTGGCCGTGGATCCGGCCAACGTCCGCAGCCGGTGGATCGTGCCCACCGCGGCACGGGTGTTGTTCGAGTACGAGGGGGCCGACTGCCGGGTGGCGTGGCTGGTGGCGGGTGACGCCACCGACGCCCGCAAGCTGCTGGGCCGGTGGGCCACCGACATCATGACCTTCGTCGACCCGGAGCTCACGGCCATCAAGGGCCTCGGGATCTCTACGCTCCCCGCCATCATCCACGTCGGCATGGATCTGGACATCGTGAACGCGGTGGAGGGGTGGGACCCGCCGGCGTGGCGGGAGCTGACGATGGAGCTGTCGCGACAGATGTCCTGGAGCCGCCCGCACATCCCCACGTCGGCCGACCCCGGGCCCTTCGAGGGCGCACCGCTGCCTCGAGTTTGACCGTTAGCGGCGCATCTCCGTCCTGCTGGTGAGGGAGAGGGCGGCCAGGACCAGAAGAGACGTGGGCGCTTCCCGGAGGTCGCCCAGGATGTAGGTCGAACGGTTGACCGTTTCGAGGGCCGACGTCACGGAACGGGCGCCGACCTTGCGGCGTCTGAGCTCCGTCGCCAGCACTGTCGCATGGACCTGCACGAGGGGGGACCTCCCTTGCCCAACCGTGTCCCTTACCCTCCGCCTTAGGGCCTGTGGAGCGCAAGAGCGCAAAGCTGTGGACGGCCTGCTTACAACACGCCACCCCGCGTCATGGCGGCGACGTCGAGGATGCGATCGACCTCCCCAGGGCGGAGCAGGCCCCGGTCGAGCACCACCTGGCGCAGCGTCTTGTCCTCGGCGGCGGCCTGGTGGACGACCGCGGCGGCCTCCTCGTAGCCGATGTGCGGTGTCAGCGCCGTGGCCAGGGCCGACGACGATTCCGCGTAGGCCCGGCAGCGCTCCACATCGGCCTCCAGCCCGGCCACGCACCGGTCGGCCAGCAGGCGGGAGACGGTGGACAGCAGGCGGACGGACTCGAGCAGGTTGCGGGCCATCATCGGCATGGCGGTGTTGAGCTCGAACGCCCCGGCCGTGGCCCCGAACCCGATGGCGGCATCATTCCCCACCACCTGGGCGGCCACCTGGTACACCGCCTCGGGGATCACGGGGTTGACCTTGCCGGGCATGATCGAGCTGCCCGGCTGCAGGTCGGGCAGGCGGACCTCGGCGATGCCGGCGCGGGGCCCGCTACCCATGAGTCGCAGGTCGTTGGCGATGCGGGCCAGTGACAGGGCGATCGTGCGCATGGCGCCGGAGGCCTGGATCACCGCCTCGCGGCCTCCCTGGGCCTCGAAGTGGTCACCCGCCTCCCGGAAGGGCAGGCCGGTGGCCGAGGCCAGCCGCTCGATGACGGCGGCCGCGAAGAGTGGCGGCGCGTTGATGCCCGTCCCGACCGCCGTGCCTCCCAGGGCCAGCTCGCACAGGTGGGGCAGGCAGCTCCGGGCCCGTTCCACCCCGTGCTCCACCGCGGTGGCGTAGCCGGCCAGCTCCTGGCCGAGGGTGACCGGCGTGGCGTCCATCAGGTGGGTGCGGCCTGCCTTCACGACAGAGGCCATCTCCGCCGCCTTGTGCCGGAGCCCGCTAGCCAGGTGCTGGAGGGCGGGGACCAGCTCGCGCTCGATGCCCAGGGCGGCAGCCAGGTGGATGGCCGAGGGGAACACGTCGTTGGACGACTGCGACGCGTTGACGTGGTCGTTGGCGTGGACCGGGCGGCCCAACCGCTCCGACGCCAAGTGGGCGATGACCTCGTTGGCGTTCATGTTCGACGACGTGCCCGAACCGGTCTGGAACACGTCGATCGGGAAGTGGTCGTCCCACCGGCCGGCAGCCACCTCCGCCGCAGCCGCCACGATGGCATCGGCGACGTCGCCCTCGATCACCCCGAGGCGGGCGTTCACCACCGCGGCGGCGCCCTTGACCGACGCCAGGGCGGCGACCAGCCGGGGGTCGATGCGGATGCCGGAGATCGGGAAGTTCTCGGTGGCTCGTTGGGTCTGGGCGGCCCACTTCGCCCACGAGGGGACCTGCACCTCGCCCATGGAGTCGTGTTCTGTGCGGCTCACCGGATCCTCTGGCACGTTTCGGACCGTACCCCCTGCGGCCCGGCTCCTTGCGCCTGTGCGTGGTCGGGTCTATGGTTCGGCGGACCGAGAAGCCCCCCGGCGACAAGTGAGGCGCATGACCCCACGGCACCGGCGGCTCGGCGTATTCGTCGGGATCGCGTTGTTAATCCCCATGGTGACGGCGCCGGCGGCCTTCGGTGACCCTCTCGCGGACAAGCGGGCGGAGGCGGCTCGCATCCAGGAGCAGCTCGAGCGCCAAGGGGAGAAGGTGAGCGTGCTGGCCGAGCGCTCGAACCGGGCCAAGCTCAAGGTGTCCGAGGTCGAGGGCTCCCTGGCCAGGACCGAGGCCGACGTGGCCCGGTCCGACGAGCGCCTCCGGGAGACCCGCAGCCGCCTGGCCGCCGCCGCCGTCGTCGCCTACGTCCACGGCGGGAGCAACTCCATGATCGCCAAGCTGGCCCGGGGTAGCCAGGACGACATGGTCGTGCGCACGCAGTACCTCCGGGTCACCGTCGCCGACCAGCGCCGGGTGATCGGCGACGTCCGCTCGGCCAAGCAGGACTTCGAGCTCCACAAGAACCGGCTGGAGTCGGAGCAGAAGGCGGCCTCCGAGGCCGCCGATGAGGCTTCAGCGGCCAGCGACGCCGCGGTGGAGGCCGAGGACGCCCAGCGAGCCGTCCTCGGGCGGGTGACCGGTGAGCTGGGCGAGCTCGTGGCCGCCGAACAGGCCCGTAGGGAGGCCGAGGCTGTCCGCGACCGGCCGGCGCCGGTGGCCGTGGCCGAGGCGCCGCGGTTCAACGACACTCCTCGGGTG
>Ga0247713_1000210_pt1 | contig 41867 bp, 41 predicted proteins | sample 21E_NmetaG_FD_189936 | JGI IMG/M metagenome (GOLD analysis project Ga0247713, IMG submission 189936) | Soil microbial communities from hillslope of Landscape Evolution Observatory, University of Arizona, Oracle, AZ, United States - 2-1-E_N | ecosystem: Engineered > Artificial ecosystem >...
CTCCTCCACCGTCCGGCGGGAACCCAGCCCCGCCCGCGCCAGGACCTTCTGGAGGCGCTCCCCCTCCGGGTGCGGCCGGCCCCCGCCCGGAGCACCCACGCCTACGCGTTCGGCGAGAGCTTGGCTTCCATTTCCTCCACCGACTCGGCGTCGGGCATGAACTCACGAAGGGGAGGTAGTTCGTTTGCGTTGCGCAGCCCCATCCGCTCGAGGAAGCGATCGCTCACGACGAACAGCAGCGGCGCGGCCGAGCCACCATCCCGTCCCGCCGGAACGATGAGCTCGCGCTGCAAAAGGGTCTTCACGACCCCGTCGGAGTCCACGCCGCGGATCTCGGCGATCTGCGCGCGCGACACCGGGCCCCGATAGGCAACGATCGCCAGCACCTCGAGCGCGGCCCCGGTGAGCCGGGTATGGCGATGGCCGCGGACGAACCGCTCGAGCCACGGAGCACACTCGGGATCCGAGTACAACCGCCATCCGCCTCCGGCCTCGCGCAGCACGAAACCGCGGTCGTCGCCGGCGTACTCTTCGGCGAGGCCTGCGAGGATCGCCTCGACCTCCACCTTCGGGCGCTCCAGGACCTCGCCGATGAGCCGGGCCGGCACGGGCTCGTCCGCCAGCAGCAGGATCGCCTCGACGATCTTGCGTTCCGGGGTGATCATCGTCTCTCCTCCGTCGCCGCATACTCGTCGGTTTCTTCGATCGCGGCCGCGGCCGCCACGTCTCCCGTCCACCGCGCCCGAATGTCTCCGAAGCGCTCGGCCTGCTGCAGATCGACTGCGCCCGCCTTGAACAGCTCGAGCAGGGCCAGAAATCGGACGACGATACCGATCTTGTCCGAGGCGGCGCCGCACAGGTCGTCAAAGCCCACCGTGCCGGCATCCTCGACCACACGGGCGATGTCGAGCATCGCGTCCCGAACGGAGACGGTCGCGGGGGCGATATGCGATATGTCGAGCTCCGCCTCCGGCTGCGGCTCGAGGAGGCGGGCGGCGGTGAGCGCGAGCGCCTCGGTCGAGACCCCCGCGAGGAAATCGGGCGCGAGCCGGGCGAACTGCGGCTCGAGCGCTGCATCCCGCGGGAAGAAGCGCTCCCCCGCCGCGAGCCCCGCGCGCAGCCACTCGCCGGCGCCCCGATAGGTCGCGCATTCGACCAGGCGGCCGAGTAGGAGATCTCTCTCCTCCAGAAGAGCCCCCCGATCGCCGTCGGGGTCGAACCGCGCCGGCAGCAGCCGAGCCGATTTGAGCTCGAGCAGGGTCGCGGCAACGACCAGGAAGCCCGTGGCCGATTCCAGATCGAGCCGCTCCATCTGCGAGATCACCCGGAGGTACTCGTCGGTAATGGCGGCGAGCGACACCTCGTAGATATCCACCCGCTGCCGGGTGATGAGGTTCAGCAACAGATCAAGGGGCCCCTCGAACACCTCGAGCCTCACCTCGTGTTGCACGCTCGCTCCTCATGTTGTTGATTTGTCTCTTTGTCGACTCGGCCGGGCCGCGCCGACGCCCCCAGGCTAGCGGGGGGCGGGCCGCTTTTCACGGCAATGTCGTCGATCAAGGGCGGGGGCCCAGCCCCGCCCGTGCCCACACCGCGGTCATCGTGCCTTCGGCGACCTCCCGCGCCCGGTCGGCGCCGGCGTCCAACAGCTTCTCCGCCTCCGCCGGGTCCGACGACAGCTCCTGGTAGCGCCGCCGTATGGGGGCGAGATACTCCACCAGGACCTCGGCGAGCGCGTTTTTGAACGGCGCGTAACCTCCTCGTGCGAAACGTTCCTCGAGCTCGGGGACCGCCACGCCCTCGATCAGCGACATGATCGACAGGAGGTTGCTCACTGCCGGCTTGTCGGCGCCCGACCGCACTTCCGTCCCCGAGTCCGTGACCGCCGCGCGAATTCGCTTGACTATCACGTCCGGTGGGTCGGTCACGTAAATCAGCGATTTCGGCCGCCCGGCCGACTTGCTCATCTTCTCGCTCGGGTCGTCGAGCGCCATGACCCGGGCACCGGCGTCGGGGATCCACGCCTCCGGGACGACGAACGTGTCGCCGAACGTCGAGTTGAAACGAATCGCCAGGTCCCTCATCAACTCGATGTGTTGGCGCTGGTCCTCCCCGACCGGGACCCCGTGGGCCCGATAGAGCAGCACGTCGGCCGCCTGGAGGACCGGGTACGTCAACACGCCCGCCCCCGCCGCCTCGACGTCGCCTTTCGCCTTCTCCTTGAACTGCACCATTCGGCGCAGCTCTCCCATCCGGGCGATGCAGGTCAGGATCCACGCGAGCTCGCTGTGCTGGTGAACGTGAGACTGGCGGAACAACACCGCCCGCTCCGGATCGACTCCGGCTGCGATCAACGTCACCGCCAGCTCGAGCGCGCTCCGGTGGAGCGTTTGGGGGTCCCACCGCAGCGTCATCGAATGAAGGTCGACGATGCAGTAGAAGGCGTCGTACTCCTCCTGTCGCGCCACCCAGTTCCGGATCGCGCCGAGAAGGTTGCCGAGGTGGGGCGCGCCGTCCCCCGTTGGTTGCATCCCGCTGAAGACCCGGCGGCGACCCATGCTACTCCTTACCTAGACGTTTAGTGTTTGTTTCGCCCCTCGGCGACGGTGGCCCTACAATACCCGCATGCTGGAACTGCTTCGGGATGACCCGCTCGCGTTCGTGTTCGTGGCGGCGGCGCTCGTCGGCGCCATCGCCATGCACGAGTTCGCCCATGCACTCGCCGCCGACGCCCAGGGGGACCGGCTTCCCCGGGCGATGGGGCGTCTGACGCCGAACCCGGCGCGCCACCTCGACCCCCTCGGTACGCTGGCGCTGCTCCTCGTCGGCTTCGGCTGGGGAAAGCCGGTCGAATTCCGCGCCACCGCGCTTCGGTCCCAGCGCTTCGGGGCCGCCCTCGTGGCGCTGGCGGGCCCGTTCATGAACCTCGTGCTGGCGTTCATCGGCGCCCTCGTAACCGTGTTGCTCGGCGGCCCCGACGGGTCGCTCGGGTCGTTCCTCGCCTACTTCGTGGGGATCAACGTGCTCCTCGGCGTCTTCAACCTGATCCCGCTGCCGCCCCTCGACGGTTCGCGCCTGCTCACGATCTTTCTCCCGCCCGGCAAGCAGCAGGTGATCTTCTTCCTGGACCGCTACGGCTTCCTCATCCTGCTCCTCCTGGTATTCATCGGCGGACTCGGGTTCCTGTACCCGATCGTCGAGGCGGTTCAGCGGTTCATCCAGGGCCTCGCCGGAGGATAGACTGGTCTACTTATCGACAAGTCCCCTCCGGCCCGGGGCACGGCCCGACGAGCCCCATCGGCGCGTCGAGTCCCCGCGCGGCCATTCATTTATCGATAAAGACACAACTCGACATGACGACTCCGCCACCGGGGCCGAGGCAACCGTGTCCGGCGCGCCCCGTCCCAGCATGCATCTCAGCGTTTTAAACGACCAGACGCGTACTGAGAGCGCGCCGGCGCGCTTAAAACGCGGTCGGTGCACAATTTCGGCGGTCGACGGGCTGGAGCTCCGAGCATGCCGACCTACCCGCGGGCGCCCGGTCACCGGTGGACACCGGATCCGTGGTCTCGATCCGTTTCCGCGACATCCCAGATGCCCGGCAAGACACCTAACTATCTAGCTGAGGTTTAGCTGAGGCACCCGGGGCCGCGGCTCGCTCAGCCGCCCAGGCGGCGCAGCAGGATCGAGTCCTCGGCACGCGCCTCGAAGTCCTCGAGAACGTACGAGAGCGCGGCCCGCACGATCTTGCCTCGGTCGGCCGCCACCCGGTGGTCGGCGCGGAGCTTGAGGCGCGTCCTTTCGAGCGCCATCAAGTCGTCCGCGGTGCAGTAGAAAGTGACCTTTTCCTCGTGTCTCGGCCCCTTCTTCGCCTCGGCCGGCTCGGGGGCGACCGCATCGGCCACTTGAAGATTTGTCGACTTGGCTACTTGTCGCTCCTCAACCGGCTCCCGCGGCTCCCGCGGGCGCTCGTTACTCGTTCTCCGGAAGAGCTCGTCAGCTCCGGGCAGGCTCGCGCGGCGCGACACGGCTCATCACCTCCTCGGCGACTTTGCGGTACGCCACCGCTCCGGTGGAGGTGGGGGCGTAGGACAGGATCGGCTCCCCCACTACGGGAGCCTCGGCGAAACGAATCGTCTTTCGGATGACGGTGTCGAACAGGCGCGGCCCGAACGCATCCTTCACCCGCTCGTGAACCTCCCGGCCGTGCAGGGTGCGGTTGTCGAACATCGTGGCGAGAATTCCATCAATGTGAAGTCGAGGGTTAAGCCTCTCCCGCACCCGCTCGATCGAATCGAGCAGCAAAGCCATTCCCCGTAACGCGTAGTACTCGCACTCGAGAGGGATGATCACGCCGTCGGCGGCGGTGAGCGCATTGATCGTCAGCAGGCCGAGCGACGGCGGACAGTCGATGAGAACGAAGTCGTAGGTACCGCGCAGCGGGGCGAGGACCCGCAGCAGCGTCTGCTCCCGGGCCACTTCCTGGACGAGCATCAACTCGGCCGCCGCGAGGTCGATGTTGGACGGCAACAGGTCCAGATCGGGGACCGACGTCTTTTGGATCGTGTCCTCCACCGCGCAGCGGCGGTCGAGCAACGCGTCGTAGACCGACAGGTCGAGGCTTCCGGGTTCGATGCCGAGTCCGATCCCGCAGCCGCCCTGCGGATCGAAATCCACTATGAGCACCCGCCGGTCGAGCTCCGCGAGGGCCGCTCCGAGGTTGATCGTGGTGGTCGTCTTGCCGACGCCCCCCTTTTGGTTGACGACCGCGATGATGCGGGCGGAGCGAGACGACGTAGAGGGCGCGTCGGCGGCCGCCACCGTTGTTGCCCCTGCGAGTCCCGTCTCCTCCGGAGCGCTCGACGCAACTGCGGCCGAAGCGGGCGACGCGGGTGCCGCGTCGGGGACCGGCATCTCGGTCGCCTCGCCTGCGGGCTGGTGCTCGTGGTCCATGCGGCCTCCGTCGCGTTCGAGAGACAAGAACACTTGTCGACAAGTCACCGGGGGGCGGAGAGCGTACACGATGATCGTCGATGCGCACAAGCCCCAGGCGCCACAACAAGAACAGGGCGGAGGAATCAGGGTGAGGCGGTGACCAGAATCGCACCGGCGAACGAGGTTCCCGCGGCGCCGCTCGAGACCCCGAGGAGGTCGGCAATAGTGGCGCCGCAGTCGGCAAAGGAACTCCTGACGCCGAGGTCGGTCCCGCCGGCTACCCGCGCTCCGCTTACCAGCAGGGGGACCCTCTCCCGCGAGTGATCGGTGGAAAGGGTTGTGGGGTCGTTGCCGTGGTCGGCGGTAACGATGAGGACGTCGTCGTCGTCCAGCGTCGCGACGATCTCGGGGACTCGGGCGTCGAATTCCTCGAGAGCGTGCGCGTATCCGGCCGGATCGTTCCGATGACCGTAGGACTGATCGAAGTCGACGAGGTTGGCGAACACGAGGCCCCGCTCGATCGCGGCGGTTTCGGCGATGACGGCGTCGATCCCGTCGGCGTTGGAGCGGGTCGGCCGCGAGTGTGAGACGCCGCGACCGGCAAAGATGTCGTGGATTTTCCCCACCCCCCTCACCTCCAGGCCGGCGCGGACGATCTCGTCGAGAACGGTGTCGGCCGGTGGAAGGCGCGAATAATCGTGCCGGTTCGCCGTTCGTTCGAACGATCCGGGTGCGCCCACGAAGGGGCGGGCGATCACGCGCCCCACCTCATGCGGACCGGACAGGATGGCCCGAGCAGCACGGCAGATCTCGTAGAGCTCGTCGAGCGGGACGACGCCTTCGTGCGCCGCGATCTGAAAGACGCTGTCGGCGGACGTGTACACGATCGGAGCTCCGGTGCGCATGTGCTCCTCGCCGAGCTCGTCGATGATCTCCGTTCCGCTCGCTACCTTGTTCCCGATCGTGGGTCGCCCGGTACGTCGCTCGAGCTCGGCGATGATGTCGGTGGGAAAACCGTGCGGGTAGGTGGGGAAGGGGTCGTCGAGGACGACGCCCATCAGCTCCCAATGTCCGGTAGTGGTGTCTTTTCCGGCCGAGCGCTCGGTAAGGATCCCGAACGCGCCCCGAGCGGCGTCCGTCGGCGGAACCCCATCCACCCGGGCGAGGTTGCCGAGACCGAATTCGGCGAGGTGAGGAAGGGCGATCCCCCCGACCGCGGAGGCAACGTGGGGAAGGGTTGCGGATCCGTGGTCGCCGTAGGCGGCGGCGTCGGGCGCGCCTCCTATCCCGACGGAATCGAGGACGATGAGGACGACCGCGCGCGGGAAAATGTCGGCGGACGCGCCGCCGGCCATGCTCCTACGCTCCCGAGCGCTGCTTGCACGTGACGCACATGGTCGTCGCGGGACGCGCTTCGAGCCGCTCGAACGGGATCTCCCTCCCGCACTGATCGCACTTCCCGTAGCTGCCCTCGTCGATCCGCCCGAGGGCCTCCGACAAGCCCCGCCACGCATCCTGGAGCTGTTCGACCATCCCGAGGGATTGCGAGCGCTCGGCGGTGGCCTGGCCGGAGTCGGCAAAGCCGTCGTTGCCCTCGACGTGAATCCCCTCCTCCCCCGGGAGCGCACCGTATTCCTCGAGCGTGCGTGCGATGGAGGCCCGCTCTTTTTGGAGGATGTCCCTCAGCGCGTCTAGTTGTGCTTGCTCCACTTTCCCCCCAGTCAAAATCAGCCGCTCCACGCCCTAATCGCCGGCCGGAGCCTTCGCCCGCGGATGAGAGGCAAAGTACACCTCACGCAGACGCCGGTCGCTAACGAGCGTATAGACCTGCGTCGTCGCCAGGCTTGCGTGGCCGAGCAGCTCCTGTACCACCCTGATATCTGCTCCGGCGTCGAGCATGTGCGTCGCGAACGAGTGCCGCAGGGTATGCGGTGATACCCGTTCTTCCAGTCCGGCTCCTCGAGCGTACCCCTTGAGGATCTTCCAGCAGCCCTGGCGGGTGAGGCGGCTCCCGCGGGCGTTGACGAACAGCCCGGCCGCGGCCCGCCGGGCTCGTCCCCGTGCCACCAGCTCCGGGCGCGTCCTCACGAGATAATCGCCGATCGCGGCCCGGGCGGCGCGCCCGAGGGGAACCCGCCGGGACTTGCTGCCCTTGCCCGCACGTACCAGGACGGTCCCGCCGTCGAGATCCACATCGTCGACGTCGAGCGCAACCAACTCGGAAATTCGCAGGCCGCCTCCGTAGAGAGTCTCGAGGATCGCCCGGTCGCGACGGCCGAGGAGATCGTCGCCGGGAGCTTCGAGCAGCCGCTCGACGTCCTCCACGGGGATCGCCTTCGGGATCGACCGCGGTTTTTTCGGGCTGCCTACGCGCGCACTGGGATCGCGATCGAGGTATCCCTCGCGCGCGACGAACTTGTACAACGCTTTAACCGAGACGAGCATCCGGGCGACACTCGACGCGGCAAAGGGGTGGTCGAACGGCGGCGTCCCTGCTCGAAGGGATTCGAGATACCGGGTGAAATCGTCGTCATCCACCGTCGCCGGATCGACCTCTTGAGCCGCCAGATACCGCCGCCACAGGTTGAGATCGCGGTGGTATGCCTGGACGGTATTGCGCGCCAGGCCTCGCTCCAACTCGACGTGACCCAAGAACTCGGTTATCCAGCGGTCCAGCACCCCACCGTCCGGGCCCGCTCTCCGTTCTTCGGTCAAAGAAGGTCGCCGAGGGCCACCGGGTCGAGACGGTGTGCGGCGGCGACGGGCTCGTACACGACTCCACCCCTGAAGACATTGACACCCAGCGCGAACGCGGGGTCGTCCCGCACCGCGGCCTCGAGTCCCTTATCTGCGAGAGCAAGAACGTACGGAAGCGTGGCATTGGTGAGGGCATACGTGGACGTATGGGGAACCGCACCCGGCATGTTTCCGACGCAGTAGTGCACGACATCGTGAACGAGGTAGGTGGGATCGGAATGAGTGGTCATCTTCGAGGTCTCGAAGCAGCCGCCCTGGTCGATCGAGATATCGACGATGACGGAACCCGGCCGCATCTCCTTTATGACGTCCTCCGTCACCACCTTCGGCGCAAGTGCACCGGGAACGAGGACCGCCCCTATGACGAGATCCGCGGACGTCACCGTTTCTTCGACCGACAATCGGTTCGACGCCAGCGTGTTGATGCGGCCCTGGTGGATACGGTCGATCTCGCGGAGCTTGTTGATGTTCTTATCCAGGACGACGACCTCGGCCTCCATACCCTGAGCAATCCACGCCGCGTTCATTCCGGCCATACCCGCGCCGATCACCACCACCTTGGCGGGACGCACGCCCGAGACTCCGCCCATCAGAACGCCGCGGCCGCCGTTCTCCCGTTGTAGATAGTGCGCCCCCACCTGCGGCGCCATGCGGCCCGCGACCTCGCTCATCGGAGCCAGAAGCGGAAGAGAACGATCGGCAAGCTCGATCGTCTCGTATGCGACTGCGGTTGTGCCCGACTCGATCAACGCCCGCGTCACCGGCTCACTCGCAGCAAGATGAAGATAGGTAAACAGAACCAGCCCCTCGCGCAGGCGGTGGAACTCCTCGGGAACCGGCTCCTTCACCTTCAGGACCATGTCTGCATCGGCGAACACGGCGTCGGCGTCGGCGATGATCTGAGCTCCGGCTCGTTCGAAGTCGGAGTCTGCGATGCTCGAGCCGACACCGGCGCCTTGCTCGATCAACACATCATGCCCGCACACGCGCAGCTCGCGGACCCCCGCGGGTGTGATCGCGACCCGGTACTCGTTGTCCTTGAGCTCCTTCGGGATCCCCACCCTCATGATGGGGAGAGCCTAGCCCGTGAGTTTCGAAGCCGCGGCGATCTCCGGCGGTGCCGCGGCCTGGTCTTTCTCGGCGCGCCCCAGAGACGCGCCTACGAAATCACGGAACAGGGGCTGGGCCCGATCGGGACGGCTCTTGAACTCGGGATGAAATTGTCCGGCTACGAACCACGGATGATCCCGCAATTCGACCATCTCTACCAACGTCCCATCCGGAGACTCGCCCGAGCACACGAGACCGGCCTCCTCGAGCCGCCTGCGAAAGCGCGGATTGACCTCATAGCGGTGGCGGTGACGCTCGAAGATCAGCTGCCCGCCGTATGCCGCCTCCGCTTTGGTCTCGGGCGCGATCTTGCACGGGTAGGACCCCAGCCTCATCGTGCCGCCGAGCGCCCTCAGATCCTGCCCCGCCAGGATGTCGACCACGGGATAGGCCGTCTTCGCATCGAACTCGCTGGAGTTCGCACCCTCGAGGCCCGCGACGTTGCGAGCAAACTCGACTACGGCACACTGGAGCCCGAGGCAGATTCCCAAGAACGGGATGTCGTGTTCGCGCGCATACCTAATCGCATTGATCTTGCCCTCGACTCCCCTGACGCCAAAACCGCCGGGAACCAGAATCCCGTCGAGCCTTCCGAGCCGCTCGTCGAGGTCGTCGGTTTCGAGTTCGTCGGACGCAATCCACTCGATATCGACGTTTGCTGCGTGCGCAAAACCGGCGTGGCGCAGGCTCTCCACGACCGACAAATACGCATCCGGAAGACGCACGTACTTGCCGATGAGCCCGATGCGACAACGACGATCGGCGGCTTCGATCCGCCCCACCAACTCGCGCCATGCAGTCAAATCGGGAGCCGAGACGTCCGGCATGTGCAGATGCTCGACGACGAATTGGTCGAGGCCCTCGTCGTGGAGAACGAGCGGAATCTCGTAGATGTTTTGGCTGTCGATTGCCGACACGATCGCCTCTTTCCGGACGTCACATAGAAGGCTGATCTTGCGCTTGAGGTCGGTGGAGATCGGGCGATCCGATCTGCAGACGATAACGTCCGGCTGAATTCCGATGCTCCGGAGTTCGCTTACGGAATGCTGCGTGGGCTTCGTCTTCAGCTCGCTTGCCGCCGCCATGTAGGGAACGAGCGTGACGTGGACATAGCAGGTGTCGTCCCGTCCCAGCTCTTGCTTGAGCTGCCGGATCGCCTCGAGAAACGGGAGCGACTCGATGTCACCGACGGTCCCTCCGATCTCCGTGATAACGACGTCGGCGCCCGAATCCTCGGCGAGCATAAGTATGCGTTCTTTGATGGCGTTGGTTATGTGCGGGATGACCTGGACCGTGTCGCCGAGGTAGTCCCCGCGCCGTTCCTTGGCGATCACGGCTTGGTAGATGGCGCCGGTGGTGACATTCGAAGCGGTGCGCATGCTCTCGTCGATAAAGCGCTCGTAGTGCCCGAGGTCGAGATCGCATTCGGCGCCGTCCTCGGTGACGAAGACCTCGCCATGCTGGAATGGGTTCATCGTCCCCGGATCGACGTTGATGTAGGGATCGAGCTTCTGCATCATCACGCGCAGACCACGAGTCTTCAGGATGCGGCCGAGGGAAGCCGCGGTGAGACCCTTCCCGAGGCTCGATACGACCCCTCCGGTCACGAAAATGTGCTTTGCCACGGGAGCCTCCTCGCCTGCCGGTTCTATCGTGCAAAACAAAGCGACCGACCCGGTGCCCTGCACCGCGCGCCGTCGTCCTCCCACGACGCAGCTCCGCACAAGGTGTTTCAGAGGCGGTCGTCACAAGCTAGCACGCGTCTCGTCCGACGGCCGTCATTTCCGACCCATCCGATCGACGGATCGCAAGAACGGGGTGTTCTCGATGATCGACGAGAACGACACGCGCTCGCTCGCCGCGTTCAACAGAAGCAACACGCCCAAGGCGACCAGCCTTCCCGGCCGCTCCAGCGAAAGCGCCAGGCCGAGGCCGGCGACGGCCCCCAGGGGGTTTGCGCCGGTATCGCCGAGCATCCCGCGCTCGGAAAGATCGGCCGGCAGACATGCGAGCGATGCCCCCAGGAGCCCCGCGGCTGCGATCCCCCACTCCCGAGCTCCGCCGACGAGCAACGGCAGGGCGAGAAGAAGCCACACCTTTTGAGCCCGTCCGGGCGCTCGGTCGAGAAGATTGAGCAGGTTCGCTCCAAGGGCGACGAGCAGTCCCGTTTCGATCACCAGGGCGACGTCCTCCGTTCCGGCGACGATCGCGCCGGCAACCAGGCCGGACGCGCCGCCGGCGACGATCTTTACGATCCCGCCCGTCAACCGGCGTGCCGAAAGGTGTCCTCGGAACCCGCGGGCGGGTTCGTCTCCCCGAAGATCGTCGAGGCGTCCCGCCGCCCCCAGGGCGGCGACGACGATCGCCGTTGCGAGTAGAACCCGGTCGGCAACGGCTTCGTCCCATCCGATGGCAGAAGCAGCCCCCACGGCGAGTACCCCGACGACAGCGCCGGCCGTGAGGGGGCCGCCCAAAACGGCGGGAACCCGCCGCCCGGAGACGTTCGTGCGGACGAGGCGTTCGGGCGCCCGTGCCAGTCGCGTCGGCAGGAGGAGCGCCGCGGTCGCCGCCCCGACCACGGCCCCGAAGAGGACGACGGGCACCGTCCCAGACGTCACGATGGGTCTCCGAGCTCGATGTTCAGATGCAGGATCAGCGCCATCGGAACGAGGAATGAGAGTACGACCGCCGGGATCACGATGCCCGAGTCGTTTACGGCAAAACCGAGGGCTGCAACGACGAATCCTCCGATCAACCCCGCCCGGGGACGCGGAAACGTTTCCGCAAGCCGTCCCCACCGGCCGCGGGGGCGCATCACGAGCCACATCATCACCGCTAGTGCAGGGGGGACAAAGAATGTATAGATCGACGAGCGGAAGACTCGCAGGTTCGCGGACGCTTTCCGGCGAACGGTGTCTCCGACGACCTCCAGCCCATCGTCGCGCGCACGCTCGAACAGTTGCGCAAGATGGGTACGCGCTTCGGGCGGACGCGACAGGTCGATGGCGAGGAACACGGCGACCACGGCGAGCGCTCCCGCGACGGTCAACGCCACCATTCGAATGGTGGGGCGCACACCCGCCAGCAACAACCACGTGATGCCGAATCCGGGGACGAGCGCAATGACACCTCCCACGTCGCTTCCAAATTGCGGAGCACCGTCGACCACGATCGTCCCGACGAACAAGATCGCGACGAGCGCGAGGGCCGCCGTTGTCTTCCACCTGTGCACGAGCAGCGCGGCGGTCACGATGGCGGTGGCGGCGAGAACGGAAAAGGCGATGTTTCCCGCACCCGAGAAACGCCCGGCCACGATCGGCGAATACCCAAACACCGTGTTCATCTGAAGGCGCGATCCGAATATCAGATCGGCCGACAGCACTGCAAGAGTGACGGCGTTGAGGACGAGCAACCGGTCAAGCGGCCGAGAGACCGCGACGGAGGCGGCGGTAACCAGCACTGCGTCGATCGCCAGGATGATTCCCACGTACGCCGCGGATCCGACCTCGTGTGCGTCCACCACCCCGGCGAGAAACGTGGCGCAGGGAAATGCGACGATACCGAGTCCCGCGGCTTCCAGGCTCCGCCCGACCGCCGTGCCCGCTCCCCTTCCCCGCTCCTCCCGCCACGCGAGGAGGGCGAGCGCGAGTAGGTATACAAAAATCTGAAACACGACGAATGTGCTGTTTATCGGCGACTTGATCCGATCGACGAACACACTCTCGTCGTTGAGATCGACCGCCACCTCGATCACATCATTGTTCGTCGCGGCGCTAACCCAGCGGCGGCCGGTCATTGCCGCCGGCCGCTCGACCCCGGCATGCGCGAGAACGGTGGGGGCCACATCCGGCAGCGTCACGATCCCGCGCCGGCGGGTCGAAGCGGAAACGAGCGTGTCCCCCGCCGGGAAGCCGGGTCCTACCGCCACCGCGATCCCCAGGTGAGGGGTCGGCAGCCACGCAGGCGAGGTGGGAGAAACCACAAGGAGCAGGTCTCGTGAGAAATCAAGCGATCGAAGCAGGTGAGCGATGACTTCGTCCGCCGCAAGGAGCGCGCGGCGCCGGTCGTCCTCGGCCGAACCAAGCGTTAGATGAGCGAACCGGTCGGCACGCAGAAGATCACCCTGGTCGACGACGATCGAGGCGCAGCGTCTTGCCAGAGCGGCATCGGTTGCCCGCAGAAGGGACTCCTGATCCGTACGCACCCCGAACGGCCAGTCGGCGGCCCGCTGCAGTAACTCGGCACCGTATGCGGCGAGATCCACGCGCCCTTCATCGTCCATCGCCGCGAGCAGCACGTAGCGTGCGAAGCCGAGCGGGGTGGGAACGGGCAAACCGAACTCTCCGTTTCCTATCGCCACCAAGTCGTGAGCCGGGGGAAGGGCGGATCCAAGTGCTCCCGGGCGCGCCCCGTACCCGGCGCGTTCCGCCAGAACGATCATGTTTTCGATCCCGGCGACGGCCACGTCGGTGGCGAACAGGTCGTCGGTACCCGCCGATGGGACGCCGCCGCCTCCTACATGACCGGCATCGAGCCGCGCACCGGCGCCCAAGGTGGCGAACCCGGATGCGTACGATGTGCGTGAAGTGTTCGTACGGACGGAGACGGAACCGGCGCTGCCGCGTTCTACAGCCTCGGTCAAACCGGGCGGCGAAAAAGCCTCAACGTCCTTCCACACGATCCCGGGCAGGGTGAACACGACGGTCCGCCGGCAGTCTTCGTCCCCCCGCCCCCCCGCCGGAGTAGCGCCGCCTACAACGATCAGCGCTGCAAGAATCGGTATGGATGCGGCGGTTCTACGCAACACCGGCCACATCCCGATATGCCCGGCGGAGGCGCGCAAGCATCGTCTCGGTCGAGAAGCGCTCGCCGAGGTTCACCCGTGCGCGCTCGGCGAGAGTTCGCGCCAGATTCGGGTCGTCCAACACCTCCCGAAGCGCGGCCGCGAGCGCGGCGACGTTGCCCCGTGCAACCAGCCGCCCCGAGATGCCGTCCGTCACGATCTCCCGCATGCCGCCGACGTCGGTGCTCACCACCGGGGTACCGAGGACGATTGCCTCTTGGACGGCCAAAGGAATCCCCTCCCATACCGAGGACAGACAAAAAGCGTCGGCGGCCGCAACGAAGTCCGCAACGTCGGTACGGAACCCGAGAAAATGAACGCGGGGGGCGATGCCCTGCCGACGCGCATGCTCCTCGAGCAGGGTCCGCAGTTCGCCCTCCCCGAGCACCGCGAGAACGACGTCCTCGGGCAGAAGAGACAGTGCATCCAGCATCACGTCGAGTGCTTTCTGCGGCGACAGCCGCGCGACGGTGACAACCAGGCGTTCGCCGACAAGGCCTAGCTCGGCGCGCACTTGGGCGCGAGTGCGTCGGAGCTCGGGCGGGTCTCCGATACCCAGATACAGCACCTCGACCGGCGAGCCCCGGCCGGCCAAGCTCCCACGTAGGTGGCGTGCGATCTCTTCGGACACCGCAAACGTGTGATCCGCGAGACGAACGGCGAGAGGCTCCGCAACACGATAGATGCGGGCCTTGAAGTTGCCGGAGATCTCCCGCTGCACGAGATTGTGGACGGTGAGAACCACCGGCCTTGCGATCGAGCGCGCGGCCAGCGAAGAATCGATCCCGGCGCGCAGACCGTGCGCGTGAACGACGTCGTATGCACCGGCAGACATGATCCCGCGAAGGCGACCAATCGCGCGGCGATGTCCGAAGAGTGGGCCGCTCGGGATGTGCACGGGGATCTGCGGTTTTGGGAACGAGCCGGGAAGTTCTGCCGGCGCCGCCACGTCGACATCGAAACCGCTTCCTCCGTTGATCTCGGCGCTCAACTGGGCAACGTGACGTGCAATGCCACCTGCCGAGCGACCCAGCACCTGCAACACGCGGATCGTCACCGCCGGCCTCCGGGAAGCAACCCCCTCAGGCGCTGTAGCTCCGGTGCCCTCAGGAATGCCATCGTCCCGAAGTACAGACTGCCTCCGACCACCGCGGTGGTGGAGGCAGCAATGAGGCTGGCCGTTTTACCCCCCTCCGGAAGGACACCCACGACCGCAACCATCACGACGAGCATCGGAACTGTCGCGGCGAGGCTGCGACGTATCGCCGCCGCGGCGCGCGTCGAGCCGCGCGCTCCGGCTCGACGCAGGAACAGGCGGGCGAGAACGGCGGCTCCGAACGCGAACCCCACCGAGTGGCCGAACGCGAGTCCGGCAACGGCCCACTCTCGGGGGAGCTCGAAGAACAACAAGGCACCGACCGCGCTCGACAAAGCGGTGGTCGCTGCATTCACGAGCGCCGGTGTTTTCGTGTCGCCGACGGCGTAGTACCCGCGCGTGAACACGAGGAAGGCAGAGTAGGTCGGGAGCCCGATCGCGAATGCGAGCAAGATCCGGCCGACAAGGTCCGTACCCTCGGCGGTCATCGCTCCGAACCCGAGTGTGAGGCGCGCCAGGGGCCGAGCGGTCGCAACCAACGTTGCGGCAATGGGAAGCAGGATGAACGCGAGCATGGCGAGGCCGTCTCGAAGGCGCTCGATCAGTGCCTTCCTGTCTCCGAGTGCAACGTGCTCGGACATGGCGGTAAACAGAACGGAGAAGATCGGTACCGCGAACAATGCGTGCGGGAGATAGAAGAACGTGTACGCCCACTGGTAGGCGGCGACTCCGCCTTCTACACGGTTGGCGAGCATGAGCACCACGATCAGCGCAGCCTGATAGCCGCCCGCGTAGCCCAGCGCCCACGCCCCCAGGCGAGCACCGCGCCGAACCGCCGGATGAGAAAGATCGAGGCGAAAGCGATAACGCCACCCGAGCGTCCGTAGTTGAGGAATCAAACACAGAGTCATTGCAACGACGCCCAGGGTCGTTCCGGCACCGAGGACCAGCGTTTCGGCGGCGCTTATCCGTTGCACCGACGGCGCGGATCCGCCGCGCATAGCCGCATAGGTCAGGTAGACCCCGATCACGACGACGTTGTTGAAGATGGGAGCGACCGCAGCAACAGCGAACCTGCGGTGTGCATGAAGCGCCGCCGTCATGATCATGCCTGCGCCGTAGAACACGATCTGAGGCGCAAATAGACGCAGGAACGTAGATCCCAACTCGACTTGGCGCGTCCGCAGCCCCGCATCCTCCACACCGATGGTGAGGGCCCGCATCACCAGCGGCGCGCCGAGCGCAAGCAGCAGGGCCAAAACGACGAGTCCAACCAGCGCGATCGATGTGAGCGCGTCGGCGGCACGCCATCCTTCCTCCCGCTCCCCCTTGACCAGATACTCCACGAAGGTCGGTACGAAGACGGAGGTGAGAACGCCCGCCGCGACCAGTTCGAATACGAGGTTGGGAGCGGTGTTCGCGGTTTGGTAGGTATTCGCTAGAAACGTCGTTCCCATAGCTGCCGCGACGACCACAACGCGGATGAATCCCGTGACGCGAGAGAGTGCTGTCGCGACGGTGATGAGCGCCGCGCCGCGTGCGAGAGACCCCGCGGCGCCGACCGTTTCCACCGTCAGCAATCGTCCGCCGGGCGCGGAATGATGCCGGCGGCGCCGTCGGTCACGCCGTAGTGTTGACCCGTACAGCCTCGCTCCGCCTGTTCGTAGGCGAGAACCGTTGCTATCGTGCCGGAGGTCGATTCCGCCTGGTCGACCGTGGTTACCTCGCGCTGGGCCTCATCGTCGGCGCGGATGATTTCGGTCATCCCCCACACGGAGGAAGACGATTCGGCGACGACGGCGGCGACACTCGCGCCCGCCAGCGCCGTCGACAACGAGAGCGTGAAGTCGGCAACCCCGAAAGACGGGCGAGAATTGGATCCGCCGGCAACGATGAAGCCGGCACCGGCCGGAACGACGACATCGTCGCGACCCGGATCGATTTCGATGAAACCTGCATCGCTTAACTCCGCGAGCAACTCGTCGAGTCGCTCCGCCGGAGGCTGCGTTCTGACGACGTCGTCCACTCCGGCGACTCCCTCACCTCCATCCGCGGCGGCCGCGGCAGATGCGCGCTCACCCAGAATCGACCCCGTCTGCAACAGAAGCCCCTCCGGCGTGCTCGTCACCGCGTTGACGATTAGCGATAGTTGATCTCGTTCGGGATCCCGCGGAAGGGCGAACTTTTCGGTGGCGATGATGGTTCCGGCCACTTCTCCGCCGGCCTCATCGATACCGGCGCGCACCGCATCGAGGACGGAAGCGTCGGTCCCGGCAAAAGTGACGAGAACCACATCTCGGCCTTCGAGCGCGGCGGGCAGCAACAGCGCACGCGCCGCGAGGGCAAAGTTCTCGGCTACCTCAACTTGATCGCGAAGGTCCTCGTTGGCCCCGCGCAGGTCCTCGTTTGTCTGCTCGATCCCATCGAGCTGAGTTTGAAGATGCCTCACCAAGCTCTGATCGAGGACGACCGAACCCATCAAGATGCCGATGCCGAGCGCGAGAAAGACGGCGACGATCGAGATCAGGTGGTAGCGAAAATCGATCATCCGAACAACGACCGCTGTAACTGGAACCACCAGTTCTCGAGCTCGATCCAGTACGCCCCGAGCGTGAGCCGGAGAGGATCCGATAGGGCGACGACGATTCCCATTGTGGCCAGCGCGGCGAGAACGAGCAGCCACAGATCGCTTCGCCGCACGCGACCGCGGTAGAGCCGGCTAACCCCCTTCGCGTCGACCAGAATCGGCCCCACACGAAGTCGCGTCAGGAACGTCGACGCCATCCCCCTCCTGCCCTTGTCGAGGAACTCGATCAGGTTCGCGTGCGTACCGACGGCGACGATGAGTTCTGCTCCCCGTTCGAACGCAAGCAACATGGCGATGTCTTCGCTCGTTCCCGACGCCTCGTACAGCACGCACGGGAGTCCGAGCGCGTCGAGCCGCTCCAGTCCGGGAGCGACCCCGCCCGGATATGCATGGACCACAAGCTCGGCGCCGCACAACATCGCCTCGGTGGTAACGGAATCCATGTCGCCGATGATCATCTCGGGCTTCAGACCGAACTCCAGTAATGCATCGGCCCCACCGTCGACCGCAACCAACAACGGACGCATCTCACGAATGTAGGAGCGCAAGGCGCGCAGGTCGTCTTTGTAGTCGTAGCCTCGCACCACGACGAGCACGTGACGCCCGTGAAAGTCCGTTTGCACATCGGGAAGGCGTGCGGCCTCGATTAGCACGTCTCGTTCCTCGCGGATGTAGCCGATGGTGTTCTCCGCAAAGCGCTCGATCTCCAACGCGATCCCCTGCTTCGCGTGATCCAGCGCCTTCTCAACGCTCTCCAGCGTGTGACGGCGGCCCTTTGCAAGCTCGGTTCGCCCGTCCCCGTCGTCGCAAAAGAGGCGGTCGTCTTCGATCTCGACCATTGCGCCGTCCGACAGTTCCATCACCGCCGGGCCGCAATCGTCGAGGAGCGGCACACCCGCGGACACCAGCAGAAGTGGGCCCACGTTTGGATAGCGACCGGTCGTCGAGCGCGACGCGTTCACGACCGCCACCGGTTTGTGCTGCAAGAGCCCCTCCGCGGCAACCCGATCGATGTCCTCGTGATCGATCACCGCGATGTCACCGGCCTGGAGGCGGCCGACCAGGTTCTTCGTGCGGGAATCGATACGAGCCGGCCCGCGCAACACGCCGGGCTCGATCACCGCGCCGGCAGAGTCCTTCCTGCGGCGAAACATCATCGAGGCGACGCCGCCACTTCGAGAAGCTCCTGAGCATGCTCGCGCGCGAACTCGCTGTCCGGAAGCCCTGCCAGCATGCGAGACAACTCGGTAAGTCGCTCGTTCCCATCGACGCGCTTAAGGGCGGCGGCGACACGCCCGTGGGCTGCATCTTTGCGGATCGTGAAGTGATGCTCGGCGAACGCGGCCACCTGTGGGAGATGAGTGACGACTATTACCTGCGCGGCAAATTCACGTGCGAGCCGCGCCAGCGCCCGCCCCACTTGCTGCGCGGCGGTGCCCCCCACGCCGGCATCGATCTCGTCGAACACGAGGGTCTCTGCGGCACCCGTCCGGGTCAGGAGATGAAGAACGAGGGCGAGACGCGACATCTCGCCGCCCGATGCCACCTTGCCGACCGGGCGGAGCGCCTCGCCGGCATCGGCGGCAAAGCGGAGCTCGATCACCTCCCGGCCCGCCTCGGTCAACGAGCGAGGCTCGAGCGAGACCTCGAGGCGAGCGGACGGCATCGCCAATTCGGTGAGCAACTTCCGGGCCTCCTCCGCCATGTCGGGAGCCGCGGCGGCGCGTTCTGCGGAGAGGCGGGAGGCGAGCTCGCCCGCACGAGCCTCGAGAACCTCGACCTCGCCGGTGAGACGTTCGCGGTCGGAATCGGCGAACTCGATCGCCGCAAGCTCCGTCCGCGCCCTGGCGAGATACGCCAGCACCTCGATCTCATCGCCTCCGAACTTGCGGATCACCCGCGCGAGAACGTCGAGCCGTGCTCGTATTTCCGCCAGCGCCGCCGGATCCGGCGCCACCAATCGCGCCCGTGCCTCTTCGGCGATGTCCGTTACCTCGATCATCACCGCGTCGACCCGCTCCGACAGGGTCGTGACTGCAGGATCGGCGTCTGCGGCCGCCGCAAGAGCGGTTCGCGCCCGCGCCAGCAGTTCGTCCGCTCCACCCTCGCCATGCAATGCGTCGACAGCGTTGTTAAGGGCGAGGGCGATTTGCTCCGCATGCTCTCGTCGTGATGCTTCCGCTGCGAGTTCAGCCGCCTCACCTGCGCGCGGGGCGGCTCCTTCTATCTCGTCGATCTCGAAGCGCAGGACATCGAGGCGACGCCGGCGCTCCCGCTCGTTCGCCGCAAGTTCCTCCAGGGCGCGGCGGGCGCGACTTGTGGCGCGCACCGCGGAAGCAACTTCCCGCGCCAGGTCCTGCGTTCCCGCGTACGCATCGAGCGCCTCCCGCGCATACCCGGGCGAGGCGAGGCGCGCGTGCGCATGCTGTCCTGCGATCTCCACCAGAAGCGGCCCCGCCTCCGCCAGGATCCCCGCCGAGGCGAGCGTGCCGTTCACCCGGACCTTGCCCGATCGTCCATCGGCGGCCACGGTTCGTACCACGACGACTTCGACCTCGCCGTCCGACGAATGCAAATCGAGAACGCCGCGCGCGCTCAGCAAATCGGCGGCCGGATGCGCGGGAGAAAGGACGAAGCGTGCTTCGACCCGAGCCTCGCCGGCACCGGTCCGCACGAGGTTTCGATCGGCGCGGCCGCCGAGCACCAACGACAGGGCGGCGACGACGAGCGTTTTTCCGGCGCCGGTCTCGCCGGTAAGGGCGGTGCAGCCGGGCTGGAGGGAGAGTTCGGCGCGGTCGATCACGCCGAGGCCCTCGACCACGAGGTCCGTGAGCATCCTCTGCATCCTACGGGTGGCGCACCGAGTGACGGCGGAGCCGATAGTCGGTGCGAGGACATCGGCACGACATCTTCACGTTCCCCCGACGTATGGGGTCAGGACGGAAGGCCGAGCTTGATTCGAAGTCGCTCGAGGAATCTGGGTCCCGATAGGCGCACGAGTCGCAGATCTCGCGGGTGTCTGCGGACCGAGACGACGGCCCCCGGGGGCAGTTCCCAGCCGTCGGCGCCGTCGACGGACAGAGACGCGCGTCGACCCGCAGCCCGGTCGACTCGCACTTCGACCACGTCGTCGGCGCTCAGCACGAACGGTCGCGAGAAGATCATGTGGGCGCTGACCGGGACGAGGACGAGGCATTGTGCGCGGGGCGACACAATCGGCCCTCCGGCACTAAGTGCATAGGCCGTCGAGCCGGTCGGCGTTGCCACAATGACGCCGTCCGCGTTGAACGCGGCGAGTCCCTCTCCGTTGATGGCAACCTCGAGCCGAACCAGGCGATGCTCGGACGACCTCTCAACGAGGATCTCGTTCAGGCCGACGCAGGTTTCGCCGCCGTCGCTGCTCGTGCATTCGAGCATCATCCGGGGTTCGACTTGAAACTTCCCGGCGAAGAGACGCTCGATCGCGCTTGCGACATCGTCGGCATCGACCTCGGTAAGGAACCCGAGCGTCCCGAGGTTGATGCCGAGAAGAGGAGCATCCGCCAGATGGGCCAGCCTCGCCGCCCGAAGCATCGTTCCGTCGCCGCCGAGCGACAGGACGACATCGGGATCTTCGCTCGTCACGGCGACATCGCGCGCCGCAAGAAGCTCCGAGACCTCCCGCCCGATCCGGACGCTGGCCTCTTTTCCCCCGTGGGCGACGAGCGCCACGCGGCCGATTTTCACCGGGCCTCCCGGAGCGCGCCCTCAATGAAACCGTGTCCGCCGGACGCACCTGCTCGCAGGTGAAGAAAGAACTCTTTGTTACCGGCCGGACCGACGAGCGGTGATACACACGCACCGGCCAGACCGAGCCCGGCGCCCGCTGCCGCTTGCGTGACGTTATCGAGAACCTCCCGCCACACGCCCGGATCACGCACGACTCCGGTTCTCCCCACGGCCTCCCGCCCCGCTTCGAACTGCGGCTTGACCAAGACGACGAAGTCGGCTCGATCGGCCGCAACGGATACGAGCGCGGGGAGGACCAGCGACAGTGAGATGAATGACAGATCCGCAACGACGCCGCCGGGCTCCCACGGCAGGTCGCCGCGTGTCAGGTGGCGCACGTTCACTCGCTCCAGGACGACCACCCGTTCATCGTTGCGAAGACGCCAGTGCAGCTGCCCGTACCCGACGTCGGCGGCAATCACCCTTTTCGCCCCGCGCTGCAGGAGCAAGTCGGTGAAGCCTCCGGTCGACGCGCCGGCATCGAGCCAGTCCCGTCCTTCGACTACGACATCGAAGCGATTTAGTGCGCCTTCGAGCTTGCGTGCACCACGCGACACGAACTGATCGGGAGGAGCCGTGAGCGCGATCGGTGCATCCGGAGAGACCATGGTCGCGGTTGTAGTCGCCGGGACACCACGCACGGTCACGCTTCCCCCCTCGATGGCGCGACGCGCCTGGGCGCGGGACGCGACCAGGCCCCTGCGAACGAGTTCAGCGTCGAGGCGTGCCGGCTTGCCCAACGTCGCGTTCGAGCTCGGTCTCCAGCCGTTCGAGGAGATGTTCGAGGACCTCGAGCCGCGTCTCGTCGTCACCCTCGCGTGCAATTTGGAGCTCTCGGTGTGCCCGCGCGCTCATCTCGCCGGGCTCCGCTGCCTCTGCCATGCATGCCAGTAAATCAGATGCTCCAAGGATTTCGAGGCGCCTAGTGGCGGTTTGCCCCACCGCGGCCGCGGGTCGCGGTCTTCTTTGCGGCCGTCTTCTTTCCACCGGACTTGGCGGCTGTCCGCCTCGGGGATCCGGCGGCTTTTGTCGAGGGGCCCGTCGGCTCCCGCACTCGATCCTCGAGCCTCGCCACCCGCCGTTCCAGACGCTCGATCTCGCGTGACGACGCGACGCCCAATGCGGCGATCTGATTTCGAATTTCCGACTGCACGAAACTTCGAAGCTCCGCACGCGCCTCACGGCTCCTGTCCAGGAGGTCCTTCACCAACGACGACGCCTGCTCCCGGCGAACGTCCCCCGTTTTCACCCAATCCCGCACAATCCGTTCGGCGCCGTGCCGCGTGAGTTCCGCAACGCCGCTCCCGAACAACGCCATTCTTCGCAACTCGTCCCGCATGGGCTCCTCCCGGTCGACCTGGGTGTTAGTCCAAAACCTATACTCGGGCAGGTGTTGAGTCTGATCCCGATCTCCGACGCGAACCCCACGCGCCGCACGCCCGTGGTGACGCTGGCGCTCATCGCGGCCAACATCGTGATGTTTTTTCGGACGCCGGGTCTCGGCAGCGGAATCGAATCTGCGCGGTATTTCATCAATAACGCCCCCATTCCATGCCAGCTGCAGACGTTCTGCGAAGGACGACTCCTCGAGATTGCGCAGAACGTTGCTCCGATTCGGATCCCCGAACGCGGGATTGGGACCTACATTGGGGCGTCGTTGCTCGCGATGTTCCTCCACGGGGGATTCCTTCACATCGCCGGCAACATGCTGTTCCTGTGGGTCTTCGGCAACAACATCGAGGATCATCTCGGCCACGTGAAGTATTTGCTGTTTTACGTCGCCGGTGGGCTCGCCGCATCCGCCGCGCACACATTCACGCACCTCGATTCCGTGCTTCCGGCGGTGGGCGCGTCCGGGGCAGTCGCCGCCGTGATGGGCGCCTACCTCGTCCTGTTCCCCCGGGCCCGCATCAATGTTCTCGTTCCGATCTTCATCATCTTCACCGTCATTCAAATGTCGGCGATCGTCGTCCTCGGCCTGTGGTTCGTCTATCAATTCCTCATAGGGGCGCAGGAGGCGAGCGGCGCGACCAACGTGGCATGGATGGCACACGTCGGCGGCTTCGTGTTCGGATTGGTCGGCATCTTTCTCCTCGGGGGGCGACCCCAGCCGGCGCACCCCACGTGGGGGGGCGGATATGGCGGTCGCCGGGGATGGTTCGGCCGGCGCTGGTGAGCCCGGAGCGCTAAACGAGGTCGGCGATTGAGTCGAGTACGAGGTCGGGCTTGGGGTCGAGCCGGGCCGCCGCGGCCGCGTCGGTGACGCCGGACAAAACGAGGATCTTCATCCAACCGTTGACGTCTGCCAGCGCGAGGTCCGTGTCGGGACGGTCTCCCACCATCGCGACGCGGGCGCCTTCTCGAATTCGGCGCGCCGCGGTCTCCGCCATCGGCGGGTGTGGCTTCCCCATCACCTCGGCGCGCCGACCGGAGGCGGTTTCGATCGACGCAAGAAGCGAACCCGCGCCCGGCCACTCCTCGCCTCCAGGCGCCGGAAAAGTGGCGTCTGCGTTGGTCGCAAAAAAAGCCGCCCCGCGGCGAACGAGGGACGCGGCGCGGCGCATCCGCGTGTAGCTGAAGTCCGGGTCCCACCCGACGACGACGAGTTCGGCCTCGAGGTCCTCATCGTCGTGATCGAGGACTTTCACCCCTGCCGCTGCGAGCGCCTCGCGAATCCCGTCGCCACCGACGATGAATGCAGGCCGGCCGGCGAAACCCCGGGCGACGGCTTGATCGGCCGTGACCCGAGCGCTGGTGATGAGATCGTCCTCATCGGCTTGAATCCCCTGGCCGCGGAGCTTGTCGAGGTAATGGGCCGCCGTCCACCGCGAGTTGTTCGTGCAGAACAACACCTGCACGCGGTCCCGGCGCAGACGGTCGACCGCATCCGCGGCCCCGGGGATCGCGATGTCGCCCCGATAGAGGACGCCGTCCATGTCGCACAGGAGTGCGTCGAACCGGCGGCTCATGTGACCTTCCCGCGGGCTCGTTTTCGCACCCGGTCGGCCGATGTGGTTCCGATCAACATGCGGTCAGGTTACATAGCGCGGATAAGCTGGGCCGACCCGTTACGGCAGGGAGATCGATGATGAGCGACCAACAAAAGAGGGCTGCGCCCGATCCCTACGACTTTCTCGCCGTGGACTCTCTTCTCCACGATGAAGAGCGCATGCTGCGCGACACGGTCCGGCAGTTCGTGAATGGGCGCATCCTGCCGGGAATCGAGAAGTGGTTCGAGCTGGGAGAGTTCCCCCGCGAGATGGCGACCGAGATCGGTCACATCGGATTGCTCGGAATGCACCTCGAGGGCTATGGGTGTGCCGGAACGAATGCGGTCTCGTACGGGCTCGCCTGCCTCGAGCTGGAGGCCGGGGACTCCGGGTTCCGCTCGTTCGTATCGGTTCAGGGTTCGCTCGCCATGTTCCCCATCTGGAAATTCGGCTCCGAGGAACAGAAGCAGCAGTGGCTTCCGGGAATGGCCGCCGGCGAGATCATCGGCTGCTTCGGGTTGACCGAGCCCGACGCCGGGAGCGACCCGTCGAGTATGCGGACGCGGGCGACCCGCGACGGATCCGATTGGATCCTCAACGGCAGCAAGATGTGGATTACCAACGGGGGGATCGCGGATGTGGCGATCGTGTGGGCGCACACAGACGGAGGAGTTCGCGGGTTCCTCGTCCCCCGCGGAAGCCGCGGCTTTACCTCGCGCGACATCCACCGCAAAGTCTCGCTGCGCGCGTCGGTGACGAGCGAACTGATCCTCGACGACGTGCGTCTTCCCGCCGATGCAGCGCTCCCCGGAGTCACCGGCATGCGCGGGCCGCTGTCTTGTCTCAACGAAGCGCGCTTCGGGATCATCTGGGGCGCCATGGGGGCAGCGCGCGCATGCTACGCGTCCGCGCTCGAGTACTCGCAGACCCGCAGACAGTTCAACAAGGCGATCGGGGCGTTTCAGATCACGCAGCAAAAACTCGTGGACATGTTGCTCGAGATCAACAAAGGAATCCTGCTTGCCCTACACCTGGGACGGATGAAGGACGAAGGAACTCTCGCCCCGCAACACGTTTCCTTCGGAAAGCTCAACAACGTACGCGAAGCGCTCGCGATAGCACGTGAGGCGCGCGCCATCCTCGGGGCGAATGGGATCACCCTCGAGTACCCGGTCATCAGACATATGAACAACCTCGAGTCGGTGCTCACCTACGAAGGCACGAGCGAGATACATACGCTGATCCTCGGCGAAACCATCACGGGCCTTCGCGCCTTCAGCTAGGCGAACCCTCGCGCCCAACGTCCCGGGTTCCGCGGCGGCACCGGCGGGTAGGTATCACGAAAGTGTTCCAACCCCAGACCTGCGAAGGGAGTGGCTATGGCGGAGAAGCACGAGGAGTCCCTCACCGAGACGGCCCAGCGCGAGACGGAAGAGAAGTCTCCGATGGAAGCGGTAAAAAACGACGTGTCGAAGCTGTTTCACGGCGAGGACGTGACCTCCGACGAACCGAGCAAGGCACGCACCGACGACTCGTAGACGCGCGATCGCAGCGAGCGGCCACGTCACAGGTGTGAACGCAGGTCCCACAGCTCCGGGTAGAAGCGCTTGTCGAGCGTGGTGCGGAGATACGGCGCGCCGGCAGATCCGCCGGTCCCCGACTTCGTGCCGATCTGGCGCTCGACCATGAGCACGTGATGGAACCGCCATCTCGAGAACTGCTCATCGTGCTCGAGCAGGTCGTCGCTCAACGCGAACAACTCGAGGTGCCGTGGGTGCCGCGCCATCGTTAGGAGGCTTTCGGCGCGCCGGACGGCATCGTCGGGGGGCATCGACAGGCCGCGTCTCTCCAGCAGCCGGCAAAACGCATCCCACAGCGTCGGCTCGTCGAGGCGTCTCTTGAGCCGGTCGCGTTCATCCGCATCCATCTCGAGGCGTTCCAGGTAGCGCTCGTCCTTCAGTCCCGAGAGGAACTCGATCTCACGGAACTGGACCGACTGAAAACCCGACGCCGGGGCGAGGTTGTGTCGAAACTCGAGAAAGGCCTGCGGAGACATGGTCTCGAGCACTTCGATGTGATCGATCATGACGAGCTCGATCGCATGAACGCGCTTCAACACGTGCCGCGCCGCCAGGATCTCCCCCCGGTCGATCCACCCTCGTGCGCTCTCGAGTTCGAACAGCGCCTGCTTGAACCACAGCTCGTATGCCTGATGGACGGTGATGAAGAGGAGCTCATCGTGCGCGGGAGGGTCCGAGAGCAGCACCTGGAGACGCAGCAACTCCGGCACCTTGAGATAGCTCCCGTACGAAAGCCTCTTACCTTCTTCGCCGAAGTCCCGCGGCATCCTCAAAGGCTAACGGGGGCGCCGGTATCATGCCGCCGATGTCGGAGATAAAGCCCTTCCGCGGGATTCGCTTCACGGCTTCCGTCCCGTTCAAAGATCTTGTCTGCCCCCCCTACGACGTCATATCTCCCGACGAGCAGAAGCGCCTCCACGAGGTGAGCAAGTTCAACGCGGTCCGGCTGGAGCTGCCGTTGTCGGACGAAACGGACCCGACCGAGAGGCCCCGGAAGGCGGCCGCCCAGTTCGATGCGTGGGTCGATGCGGGTGTGCTCGTGGCCGACGGGCAGAGCTCGTTGTACGTCTATCGGCAGGACTACGAACTTCCCGGCGGAACCCGGGGGCGCGTTGCAGGAGTCGTGGGCGCGCTGCAGCTGGAGGAGTTCGGCGGGCGCGCCGGAGTGCTCCCCCACGAGCGAACGATGCCGGGCCCGATCGAGGAGCGATTGGCGCTGATCCGCGCGTGCCCGCTCAACATCTCTCCGATCTATGCGATCTACCGGGGCGGCGGATCACTCGCTCCTTACGTGGACTCGCTCGAGCACCGGCCACCCGCGGCGCGTTTCACCGACGCCTCGGGCACGCTCCATCGCCTGTGGGCGATCGACGCGCCGGCAGAGATCGAGATGTTGAGCGGGGCCCTGCGGCCGGGCCCGCTCGTCATAGCCGACGGCCACCACCGCTACGAAACCGCACTCGCGTACCACCGCGAACGAGGGGATTCGCCCGGCGGTCACGACGCAGTGATGTGTTTCTGCGTGGATGCCGACGTGGAGGATCTCGTCGTCTACCCCTTTCACCGGATCGTCACTACATCAGATGGGCGCGACGCGGTGAAGCAGCGGGCGGTGGATCGCTTCGGCGGCAGGCTCCTCGGCCCCGCCGAATCCGCGGCTGCCCTCGACGCCGCCTCCGGCGACCACCCCATGGTCGTGGTGGCCGGGAACGAGGACGTGCTGATCGACGTCTCCGCTACCGACGTCGAGGTCGCGGTCGGAGAGCGCGTTGCCGCGTGGCGCGCGCTCGACGTGGTGGCCCTTCACGAGGTCGTGTTCCCGGCGCTCAGCGACGACGTGCCCGAGTTGTCGTTCACGAGAGACGAGGACGATGTGCGGCGGCGCGTCTCCGGCGATCCGGCGACCTGGGGGGTCCTTCTCCGTCCGCCCACGGCCACCGACGTCATCGAGGTCGCTCGCGCGGGCGAGCGCATGCCCCAAAAGGCTTCCTACTTCTGGCCCAAAGCCGTGACCGGTCTGGTCTTCCGGCCGCTCGAGTAGGCCGAACGTCCTCTCAGGCGGACGCAGACGTTTTTTCCTGAGCCCGAGGAGGCTCGCACACCCGGCAGGGAGCCAGCCCCTCGGCGCTTGCTTGCTCGATCGAAACCGTCATCAGGCCGTCCTTGCCCTGAAGGATCTTGCAACCGGCCCGGTGATACGCGTTGGCGCCGGCCACGACCGTCCCCGCGGTGTCGTCGGCTTCGGCGCCGGAACCGTTGGTCGATAGCTGCAGGCGAGACAGATTACGGCCCAGGAGGCGCACCATGTCCTCGTATTGGTCGGTGAGGATCTTCCTCTCGCTGCGGGCGGTGGCGAGGAAGAGCAAGGTGCACCCGGTGATGATCAGGCCGAGGCCCATGAAGCCGCCCGACAGCAGGTACGGGAACTGGCCCTGGACGAAGTTCTTGCTTGCCGCACCGTCCCATGCCTTGCCGATCACCACGAAACCGGCGGTAACGAAAGTCAAGCCGAGCAAGCGACCGAGGCGGATCCTCCGGTCGACGTCGACCCACACCGATTGCCACAGCGCTCGCAGTTTTTTCATGCCAATCCTCGACAGACCCTCGTCCGAAAGACCATGATGCCAGGAAAAATCAGGTGGTTCTCCCGCGCCCGGAGGATTTCTCCGCCCCCCGCAGAAAACCTTTCGGGAGCGGTAATCTAAGGCGACGAAGGCAAACCCGAAGAGGAGAGTCGAGATCCGCATGACCAGGCTTCACCGCACGGCAATCCTGTCGCTGCTCACCGCCTCTTTGGCCGTCGCCGCCCTCCCCCTGGCACGTCCCGCGGCGGGCGCCGAGGCCGAGGTTCTCCTCGCGTCGTTTGCTTGGTATTGGGAGGATCAACAGTCGCAGACGGTGCAGGATCCCAGCGGAACCGACGCGGCCACGATCGAGGTACCCAACCCCTTCTGCCCCGGCCCCGGCAACGGCCTCGGCGCGCCGGAGCAGACGTGCCGCTCCGGCCGCCTGCCGATCGAGGTGAGGGGCGGCGATTACGAGACGCCGAACAAGATCTCGGCGGTCGCGTTCGACCTGGCGGTAGTTCCGATCGGCTCGAAGGTACAGAAATTCGAGGTCACGTTCCTCGAGGCCAACGACGATCAGTCGCGTCCCGTGAATGCCGAGGATCGCGAGCTCCGGGCGTGCCTGCTCGAGGAATTCTTCGGCGAGGGAGAAGCTCGGCCGTACCGGGCCGCTCCCCGCCACACCTGCTCGAAATCGGACCCGGTGGCGAAGCGCAAGCCGGTGAAGGGCAAGGAGGGCCGGTTCCAATACACCTTCGACCTCACCGGTTTGGCGAAGGCGTGGGCCGCCGACCCTCCACCGGCGACCGGGATCGTTCTATACCCGGTCGAACCCAAAGACGCGGGACCGGACGACAACTCCTGGCGGGTGGTTCTCGACGGTCCCCTCGAGAACGAGGGCAAGAGCATCAAAGCCGATATCTCGTTCACCCCGCCTCCCGAGGCAGAGATCGATCTCGGCGATCCGGACACGACCGGCGGTTTGGGCTCATCTAACGGATTCACGACGAGCACGTCGAGCGGCGGCGGTTTCGGATCGACCGACACCTCCGGACTCACCGGCGGCGACGCGCCGGCCGACGTCGCGACCGCCGAGGGTGAGACGCCGCCGGTGGCCGTTGGAGAGGATGACGGCACCGCGGCCGCGTCCGATGAGCTCACCACCACCAACAGCACACCGTGGTACGTGTGGCTGAGCCTGCTCGCAGGGATAGTCGGGTTCTCGATGGTTCGCTCGGTGGTCCTCGAGTCGCATGCGGGTATCAGACCGGACGGCGTCCTGGCGCAGATTCGCCGGATCAACGCCGACCGTCGCGGGGCTCAGGTCGCCGCCACCTCCGGCGGACCGTCGCCTTTTGCCCCGGTCGTCGGCGCCCTCGCCGGGGTCGGGCGCGGCGCTCGTTCCCTCCTCACGCGGCTCCCGATGATCAGAAGGAAGGGTTGAGCAGATGAACCGCCCCGTCTCGACCAAGATGATCGCGCTCGCGATCCTGGGACTGATGGTCGCCTCCGCGTGCGGCCAGAAGCCCGGCGTCGCCGATGAGCCGGTTCCGGGGTTCGCCGCGGCGGGCGGACTCGAGGGGGCGCAGATAGACCCCGAGACCGGCGGCATCATCGATCCGGAGACGGGCCAGATCATCGACCCCGAGACGGGAGAGGTCATCGGCACGGTCGGGAGCTCGGGTGCCGGAGGGTCGACGACCTCGTCGGGCCCCTCATCGTCCGGCACCGGGTCCGGCGGCGACGGCCCCGGGGGCGACGGCGGCACGCAGGCGGAGGGCCCGACGTCGGGCGGTAACGCCACCGGGGTCACGAACGACACGATCACAATCGGTATTCACGCGCCGATCACGGGAGCCGCCCCGGTCAACGCTCCGTCGTTCGACAAGGGCAAGAGCCTCTACTTCGAGTTCATGAAGTCGCAGAAGAAGAGTCTCAGCGGGCGAAGCGTCCGGGTGGTGTCGCGCAACGACAACTATCAGCCGTCGCAGGCGGTGGCCGTGTGTAAGGAGATGGTCGAGCAGGAGAAGGCGTTCCTCCTCTTCGGCGTCGCCGGTACCGATCAGATTCAGGCGTGCGCCCGCTATGCGAACTCGGTACAGGTTCCGTATCTCTCCGGCGGCGTGACCGAGATCGGGGTCGACGCCCTTCCGTACTACTTCGCCATGTGGATGTCGTACAAGCAGCAGGGCCCGCTTCTGGCCGACATGATGACCTCGAAACTCGGAGCGCGCGGAGAGAACAACGCAATGGTTCGCTTCAACGCCCCCACGTTCCAGGATGCGCACGATGCGTACCTGGCGGGGATGAAGAGCGCCGGCGCCAGCGTCGGGTACGACAGGGCGGTATCCAAGAACGCCACGGCCTCTGACGCACAGAACGTTGCGACGGAGATGAACCAGCGTCAGGTCGACAACGCCTACGTTCTCACGTCGCCGACCTGGTTCATCCAGCTCGCGCAGGCCGCCGTCAACCAGGGATACAAGCCGACTTATACGGGGGTCGGTCTGTCGATGGGCATCGACACCGTGGCCAACGTCGCCTGCCGCAACAACAGTTCCATCGACGGGGCTCGCTTCCTCAACCCGTTCCCGGCGTACGTCGACTCCAATAAGTTCGACCCGGACTTCCGAAGGGCCGGCGGAAGCGACGACATCATGTTCGGGCTATGGGGCGCCACCAAGGTGATCTGGCAGTTGCTCAGCCTGCCCGGCAAGGATCTGACGCGCGAACGCTTCGTTTACTTCGCGGAACGTGCTCCGACGATCAAGACCGGCGTCCTGCCGGACATCAAATACTCGCCGACCAATCACTTCGGCGGCACGGCCATGCACTTGATCCGAGCGGATTGCGGCCAGGGCCGCTGGGTCACCGAGGAATCATTCAAGAGCCAATTCTAGGAATTCGGCCGTGTCGGGCCTCTAGGGGGGAGTAGACCAACACGCGATGAGAAGCGCGATCGTGACGGGCATCGTTGCCGCGCTGATCGGCCTGGTACTCGTGCTGGGCGGCGGCGCCGAGAACGGGCCCAACCCCTTCGTCACGCTCGGCGTCCTCAACGGAGCCATCTACGGCCTCGTGGCGCTGGGTCTCGTGCTCGTCTACAAGGGCACGCGGGTATTCAACTTCGCTCAGGGAGAATTCGGCACCCTCGCTGCATTCTTCCTGTTCTTCAGCATCGACAGTGAATACGGCGGCCTCCCCTATCCGGTTGGAATTGCGATCGCGCTGACCGGCGTTCTCTTGATCGGGCTCGCGATGGAACGAGTCATCATTCGCCCGCTCATCAATGCTCCACGGGTGACCGTTCTCGTGACCACCATTGCCATGGCGCTGTTCCTCGTAGGCGTGGAGATCCTTGCGTTCAAGGCCGAGCCGCGCTCGCTCAGCCCGATGATCCAGGCGATCGACCAAGCCGGAGACGTCAATACGATCCAGATCTTCGACCTTGCCGTCGAGCCGCAGCGGTTGATCGGCCTCGGAGTCCTCGCCGCCTTCGGTGTTTTGCTCGCCTTCTTCTTCTCGCGCACCGATCTCGGGCTCGCGGTCCTCGCCACCTCCCAGGATTCCTTTGCCACCAGAGTGGTCGGCATCGGGGTCGAGCGCATGTCCCGCTTCATCTGGGCGACGGCGGCCCTGCTCGGCGCGGTTGCCGGCATTCTCTACGTGCCGCTAACCGGCGCACTCACTCCCGCGGTAATGACTCAAAACATCCTGATCCCGGCGTTTACCGGGGCCGTGTTGGGCGGCATGACGAGCCTTCCGGGAGCATTCGTCGGCGGCGTCGTGATCGGGTTCGTTCAGGCGGTCTCCCTCTGGGCTGCAGGCGCGTGGCGTGTCGGCGGGCGCGCGATCCAGGAGATCGTTCCGGGCTCCGAGCAACTCGCGATCCTCGTCGTGCTCCTCGTCGTCTTACTGGCGCGACCGCAAGGTCTCCTGGGTAGGGAGACGTAGTGACGACCGCAACAGAAGTTCTGTCCCCCGCCGACGCGCGCACTCGCCCGCAGCCGTCGACGCGCGGGTGGATCGCCCGCATCGGGGTGATGATCCTGCTCGCGGCGATCGTCCTGTGGCGCGTCGCAACCATCGAACCGTTCTGGGCCGATCGGTTTGCTCTCGCAGCGATCTACGGGATCATCGGGCTCTCGCTGAACGTCGTCCTCGGCTACACCGGCCAGGTGTCCCTCGGACATCATGCATTCGTAGGGCTCAGCGCCTTCCTGAGCGCGTTCTTCGTCACCGAGAAGGGGCAGTCTTTCTGGATCGGGCTCCTGTTGGCGACGCTGGCCGGCGCGCTGTCGGCGGGGCTCCTCGGCCTCGTCGCGCTGCGCATTCGCGGCCTCTACCTCTCGCTCATTACGCTTACGTACGGGTTCGTCGCGGTCAACTCGATCTTCGACATCCCCGCCTTGACCAGGGGCGGCGCGGGGATGCCCGCGCCCCGCCCGTCCGGATTCGCCACGGAGCATAAGTTTGCGCTTCTCTGCTTTTTGTTCCTCGGGTTGGTCCTGTGGATCGATTGGCGGATGATGAAGACGAAGGTCGGCCGCGCGGTGCTGGCCGTCAAACAATCGGAAGCGGTGGCGGCCTCGTACGCCGTCAGCGTCACCGGCTATAAGGTGCTCGGCTTCATGGTCTCCGGTGCGTTCGCCGGGCTCGCCGGGAGCCTCTTCGCACATCGCGCCACCACCGTTGTCTCGGCAGACTTCTCCTTCCGCGAAGCCCTCATCTGGGTCCTCATGGTCGTGGTCGGCGGGTTGGGCAACCGTACCGGTGTCGTAATCGCGTCGATGTTCTTCGCCCTGTTTCCGTTCCTCGTCGGGCTCGTGAATCCGCTCGAGCATTTCGTTATCGACACGATGGGAAAGGACCCTGAGGAGCTGACGCTCGTGATCGGCCCGGCGCTCGCGCTGTTGACAATCATTCTCTACCCGGGGGGAGTCGGCGAACAGATTTCGCCGATAACGCGGTGGTTTCGCGGTGAGAAGTTCTCGCTCCACCCCGACGGGCACAAGCCCAAGGGAAAACCACACCGCGCGGCGGCCGTGCTGCGCCACCTCGTCCGGAGGGGCAGATAGTGGCCGTCCTCGAGGTGCGCGACATGGGCATCCGTTTCGGCGGGCTCGTCGCGCTCGACGACGTAAACATCGAGGTTCCGGAGTGGGAAATCGTGGGCCTCATCGGGCCGAATGGTGCCGGCAAGACGACGCTGTTCAACTGCATCATGGGCCTGTATCAGCCCAATTCGGGGACGGTCACCTACCGCGGCAGGGACGTCTCGCTGCTCCCCACGCACCGGCGCGTCGCGATGGGGATCGGGCGCACGTTCCAAAACATCGGACTCGTGCGGGAGCTTTCGGTAATCGAGAACATGATGATCGCCCAGCACGCGCGGATCGGGTACGGGGCGCTCGCAGGGATTTTTGGATCGGTCCGGTCGTTCGCCGAGGAACGTAAGTTGAAAGCGTACGGCCTCGACGTCCTCGACTTTCTCGGACTTTCCGATCTCGCAAACGAAAAGCTCGACGGCCTCCCCTACGGGACCCTCAAGCTGCTCGAGATAGGGACCGTCCTCGCGACCGACCCGGACCTGGTCCTCCTCGACGAGCCGTCGTCCGGAATGGGCCCCGAGGAAGCGCATCAACTCGGGGAGCGCCTCCTCAAGCTGCGTCAGACGCTCAACCTGACGGTGCTGATGATCGAGCACCACGTTCCGCTAGTCGTCGACGTGTGCGACTACGTATACGTCCTCAACTTCGGAAAGATCCTGACGGAGGGAAGGCCGAAGCAGGTGCAGGCGCACCCGGAGGTAATCGCCGCCTATCTGGGATCGGAGGCGGAAAAAGTCGATGCCGACGCACAGGAGATTCGGGACGAGGCCGACTCGGGCGTCGCCGCGGCCTCCGGTGGCGGAAAGGAGCGCGATCGTGGCGTTTCTTGAAATACGCGATCTGAGAGTCGGTTACGGCTCGCTGCCGGTGATCCAAAACCTGTCGCTCGATATCGAGGACGGCGAGACCGCGGTTCTGCTCGGCCTCAACGGAGCCGGGAAGACGACCACGGTTATGGCGATAGCCGGGATGCTGAAGCCGTGGGGCGGATCGATCGTCCTCGACGGCACCGACATCACGGGCGCCGATCCGCGCAAGCTGGTCGCGCAAGGGATCGTCTTGGTCCCCGAAGGGCGCCACGTCTTCCCCCAGCTGACCATCGCCCAGAACCTTCGCCTCGGAGCATGGCCGTATCGCAAGGACCGAAAGGCAACCAGGCCGGTGCTCGAGCAGGCGCTCGAGTATTTTCCGCGGCTTCGGGAACGGTGGGGCCAGCTGGCGGGAACGCTGTCGGGGGGCGAGCAGCAGATGCTGGCAATCGCGCGCGGGCTCATGGCGCGCCCCAAGATGTTGTTGATCGACGAGGCATCGCTCGGGCTGTCGCCGAAGTTGACGCAGACCGTGTTCGACGTCGTCGATCGCATCAACGATGCGGGAACGACGGTCTTGCTGGTCGAGCAGAACGCCGGCGCCCTGGCAATCGCCGACCGCGCCTTCATCATCGAAAAGGGACAACTCGTCTACACCGGCCACGGCGACGAGATCCTCGACTCCCAGGGCCTCCGCCGGGCCTACCTCGGCGCGCCGGTCTAGTCGGCTCGGGGCCGGAGCCCCAGCGCCGCCCACGATCCCCGGTCGCACAGGTCGAGATCGAGCGCCGGCTCCCCCGACAGGTCGTCGGCGGCATCGACCGCGGCGGCAATATCGGCCGGGGCGACCGGCGCGCCGCGCATCGGGCGCCGCTTCCCCCACGTGAGCAGGACGAACTGGAGCCCGGCGCGCCGGACGCGGGCGCGCGCCGTATCCGCGATGGCCGGGGCTCCAATGATGACGCGCTCCACCCCCGCGAGGCCTGCGCCGTCCACGGCCGCGTCCAAGCGCTCCCCCGCCGCAGCCGGTCCCAGCGCAACGATCGTCCGGCAGTTGGTTGCGGCGCGCATCACGAGATCCGCATCGGTGTCGTCCCCGCGCGCAACGTACGCTCCGAACCCGCGCCAGCGGGATGCGCGGTTCGGATGGTTTTCGACAACGCGAACCTCGTCCCCCTGACGCACGAGATGCTCTATCACCGCCGCCCCCACATCATCGTCCAACCCGATCAACAGCACGCTCACCCAACCACCGCCAGAGCGTCTCTGACGACCGAGAAGGTGGCGCTGGAGGCACGGGCGACGCTCTCGCCGTCTACATGTCGGCCGAACGGTCGGTCCGCGGCGAGCTCGACCCGATCGAGATCGTGTGCGCAGAACGCGTCTCCGTGACCGCCGAAATGCCCGGTTACTGCGACCTTCCATACGTATACGGGAAGCGCCTCGATTCGAATCGACCTCAGGGCGAACACATCGATCCCGCCCTCGAGCTGGACACCCGGCGTCACGTTGACCGGACGACCGAACAAATACGCATACGGCGCGGCATTCGTCACGATCACCGACGCCGCCTCGACCTCGCCGAAGTCGCCGGAGATTCGCATGTACGGGCGGCGATAACCGACCGAACCGGCCACAACGCGAAATGCACTCCAGTAGAAGAACAGTTCGCCGAACCTCCGCTTCGAGGGAACGTAGCGTTCGACGCGCTCCGCGGCTTCCGCATCGAAACCGCAGCCGGCGGAAAAGGTGAAGAGGCGATCGTCCATCTTGCCGAGGGGTACCCGTCTCCGCGGATGTTCCATCGCCTCCCGCACGTGCCGCACCGCGGCAACGGAGTCGACCGGCACGCCCAGAGCGCGCGCAAAGACGTTCATCGTCCCGCCCGGGATCACTGCGAGCGCAGTGGACGTTCCGGCGACGCCGTTCGCCACCTCGTTGACGTGTCCGTCGCCCCCGAACGCGATCGCAAGGGGGACCCCGTCCGCAGCAGCCTGCGCCGCGATTTCCGTTGCCGTTCCACGTCCCGACGTGAAGCGCGCTCTCACCGAAAAACAACGCCTCAGCTCGGCTATGACGTCTCCCCGCACGCTCTGCGACAAGCGCCCGGCGGTAGGGTTGACGATCACGACGGCCTCCGGCCGCTCGTTCGAGAGCATCCGGCAAAGCGTAACTGCGACCACGAGGGCCCCGAATGAGCCAACCGATAGTGATCGACACGATGATGCACGGGCGACCCGCCGTTACCGGATGCTTCGTCGTCCGAGGTGAAGGACGGACTGCACTCATCGAAACGGGGCCAAAATCGTGCATCGGGGACGTCCTCGCGGGGCTCGACGACGGCGGCGTCGAAACCATCGAATGGATCATCGTTACGCACATCCATCTCGACCACGCCGGAGCGGCCGGAACCCTCGCGCAGCGCTTTCCGTCTGCGCGCATCGGGGTTCACCCGGTGGGAGCTCCCCATCTTGTCGATCCGCGCAAACTGTGGTCGAGCGCTCGACGCATCTACGGCGACCGAATGGACGAGCTGTGGGGCGGGATCGACCCGGTTTCGGAAGACCGCATCACCGTGCTGTCCCACGGCGACATCGTCGACCTCGGCGACCGAACGCTTGTGGCGATCGAAACACCGGGGCACGCGAGTCATCATCACGCGTTTCTCGACTCGGCCACCGGTGCGCTGTTCGCGGGTGACGCCTTGGGCGTCCGTCTCCGCGACGTGGGACTCGTCCGTCCCGCGACTCCCCCGCCGGAATTCGATCTCGAACGCGCGATCGAGTCCATCCACAGGATCATCGAGGCGCGGCCGACGAGGCTCTTCTTCACGCATTTTGGATCCGACGACTCGGTCGGCGTCGACGAGACCTGCGACGAAGCAATCGCAGCCCTGCGGACGTGGGAGGGTTGGGTCCGCAAGGCGCGCGAGGAGACGGATGATCTCGACGCCGCCGCGGCGCTGGTTCGCGATCAGGCGCGGGACAGCCTCGAAGAAGGGCTGACCGGTGATCAGATCGACCGCATGGACCAAACCACCTCGTACTGGATGAACACGTGGGGTTACATGCGGTACCTCTCGAAGCGAGAGCAGTCCGCGCCCTGATCAGCCTCTCGAGCGGAGGCGCGCCGCCCGCTCCACCGCGTCCGTCATGTCGTCGGCCGCGGCGGCTGCGTCGAAGTACTCCCGTGCTTGCGTGAAGCGGCCGCGCCGCTCGAGCAGGTCACCGAGCGCGTACCACGCCCGTATGTGATGCGTCTCGACGACCGGAGGGCGAAGATCGAGCGCCTCCAGGCGTGCGATCGCCTCATCGAGCCGGCCGAGATCGGCGAGCGCGCCGGCGGCGACGATCGCGGCCTCGAAAAACACGGGTCGCGTCGCCGAGCGTGCATCGACCTCACCGCACAGCTCGATCGCCTTTTCGGGTTTCCCCATGGCTCGGTAGGCATCCGCCAGCAGCGGATTCTGCTCCGTCGAGCCGCTCAAGCGCCGAAAGGCGGCGAGCTCGCGCCCCGCTTCGCTCCACTTTCCGGCGCCGTAATACGCCTGGCCGAGAAACTCCCGCACCGCTCCCGAGCGCAACGCGAGATGTTTCGCCTGTTCGCCCAGACGGATCGCCTCGTCGAGGTCGTCCGCCATGAATGCAGCCGCGGCCTCGCCGAATACCTTGACCAGGATGTCGCCCTTGCCCGGTCGCGCGGTCGCGTGCAACTCGCGCACGATATCGGCTTCCAGATGTATGGCTCCGTGACGCCCGGGCGTCGCCGACGTCCGTGCCGACTGATCCCGACGCCCTCCTCCGGCGCGCCGGGTGCCGCTTCGGTGAGAGAGGCGCTCCCGGTCGCCGGAGCGGCGCCCGCGTCGGGAGGAGCCGCCGGAGTCCCGGCGCCGCGCGCCGGATTCCCCTCCTCGTGGCGTCATGAACGATCACCCTACCCGGCGCGCCCGTCGCGCCCGGTCCGTGCGGCGCGCCGTACATCGGCCGAGATGGTAGGAAGACGTCATGCTCAGCGACCGGCCGAGGCATCACGCCCTCGAGCACTCCAGGTGACGCGTCACCACACGCCGTCCGGTCCGGACGGCTCAGGTTTCCTCCGGCACCTAGCCGGATCCCCACGGCGCGCCGATTCGCGCCGCCAACCGCCCCCGGCGCCCCAACCGCGCCCGGCGCGCCAGAAAACAACTGCCCCCCCAGCCGTTTTAAACGCCCACACGCGTGCTGAGCACGCGCGTGGTCGTTTAAAACGTCCAGATGTGGGTTGGGGGACGTGACCGCCCGCTCCCGCGCCGGCCGGTCGGCCGCCACGATCTACCTCGCCGCCGGGGCGGCCCTCCTTCTCCTGGGCGCGTGCGGGCGCGCCGGCGGCGACGCTCGCCCCGCCGCCCGATCCGAGGCGCTCGTCATCGGGGCCGTTCCCGACCAGGAGCCGCAAGAGCTGCAGCGCCTGTACGCGGTCGTTGCCGATTACCTGAGCGAAGAGCTCGACGTTCCGGTGGCGTACCTGCCGGTCACCGATTACACCGCGGCCGTGAGCCTCTTCAAGGTCGGCGACCTCGACCTGGTGTGGTTCGGAGGCCTTACCGGCGTGCAGGCGCGCCTCCAGGTAGACGGCGCCGACGCGATCGCACAGCGCGACATCGACGCCCGCTTCCGCAGTGTATTCATCGTCCACAGCTCGACCGGGTTGGCGCCGGCCGAAGACGTGGCCGGGCTGAGCGGCCTCCGCGGTCTCCGCTTCACCTTTGGGAGCGAGTCGTCGACGTCGGGTCGACTCATGCCGCAGCATTACCTCGACCGGGCCGGCGTCCGCCTCGACGACTTCGAAGGCGACCCCGGGTTCTCCGGGGATCACGACAAGACCATCGACCTGGTCGAGGCGGGGACGTTCCAAGCGGGTGTCGTCAACGAACAGGTGTGGGACGCACGGGTCGATGCGGGCGAAGTCGACCTCGATAAGGTGAAGGTCTTCTTCCGGACGCCCGCGTACCCCGACTACCACTGGGTAGTGCGGCCCGACGTCGATGATCGCTTCGGCGACGGCTTCGCGGCGAAGATCGAAGCCGCTCTGACCGGGCTCGACCCGAGCGATCGGCGGCAGGCCCGCATACTCGAGCTGTTCGGGGCCGGGCGCTTCATCCCCACCGACAACGGCAACTACCGGACGATCGAACGGGTCGCGCGCGACGCGGGCTTGCTCCAGTGAGCGACGAGGTCCTCGGCCTGCACGACGTCGGCGTGCGATTCGGCTCGCACTGGGCCTTGCGCCACGTGACGCTGTCGATCGCGGTTGGCGAACGGGTCGCGTTGGTCGGCCCCAGCGGCGCCGGCAAGACGACCCTGTTGTCGCTGTTCAACGGCACGGTGGCGCCGACCGAAGGCCGGGTCTCGGTCCTGGGCGAGGCTCTTCCTTCCTCCGGCCGCCGTGGGCGCGGCCGGCGGACGCGGATCGGAACCATCCGTCAGGGCTTCGACCTCATCGGCTCGCTGCAGGTCGTCCACAACGTGAACGCGGGTCGCCTCGGTCGCTGGTCGGTCGCCCGCGCCGCGACGTCGCTACTTCGCCCACGCGATATCGACGACGTACGGGCGGCTCTCGCGCGCACCGGTATCGAGCACAAGCTCTACGCCCGCACAGACGAGTTGTCCGGAGGTGAGCTGCAGCGTGTCGCTCTCGCCCGCGTCCTGGTGCAGGACCCCGAGGTCGTCCTCGCCGACGAGCCCATCTCCAACCTCGACCCCGCGCGGGCGAGGGAGATCATGGACCTGCTTCATACCCTCGCCCTCCGGCGCCGTGCTTTGCTGGTCGCACTTCACGACATCGATTTCGCCCGTTCTCACTTCGATCGTCTCGTGGGTCTGCGCCAGGGGCAGATCGTGTTCGACGGCGCGCCGAATGTCGTCGATGCAACGGACTTCGACGCGCTCTACCGCACGTGAGCATCGCCCGAACGCCGGCGGAGGTCGACTACCTCGACGGCGGCGCGTTCGTAGCTGCACGGGCGGCGCGCGCACGGCCGGCGCGGGCCCTGTGGGCGGTGGCGCTCGCCGGCGCATTCGGCGCGGCCATGTTCCTCGCCGTCACCGGTCCCGACGCGGTGATCAACGTCGGGGGGTGGCCGCAACTCGGTCGATTCTTCGCAGCCGCGGTGTCGCCCGAGTTGAGCGGAGCATTCCTCGGGTTGGTGTGGGACGCGACCCTCACCACGCTTGCCTACGCAACGCTCGGCACGGCGATGAGCCTCGCGATTGGTGCCGTCGGCGGGGTCCTGTCGTCGGGCGCCTGGCGCGGGACGCGCCGGGGGACGGGATGGACGATTGCGCGCGCCGCACTGAGTCTGCCGCGGGGGGCACACGAAGTCGTGTGGGGGCTCATCTTGGTGAACATCCTGGGCGCGGATCCGTGGGTTGCGGTCCTGGCCATCGGCGTGCCATACGGTGCGGTCACCGCGAGGGTGTTCGCCGAACTCCTCGACGAGGTCCCGCGCGCGCCGCACACCGCGCTCAGAGCCGCGGGTGCCACGCGACTAACCGCCTTGATGTATGCGGTCATCCCTCCGGCGCGCCGCGATCTCCTGTCGTATTCGTTCTACCGGTTCGAGTGCTCCATCCGGTCGGCGGCGATCCTCGGGATCATCGGGGCCGGCGGTCTCGGCTACGAACTTGCGCTGTCGTTCCGGACGCTCCGGTACGACGAGATGTGGACCTTGATCTACGCGCTGATGGCGCTCAGCGGCGCCGCCGACCTGTGGAGCGGATCATTGCGACGGACCGGCGCCGGCCCGAGGGCCCGAGGCGGAGTCGCGGGGCGAGCGTTGGGTGCATCGGCGGTCGCAGCAGTGGTGCTCGTGGTCGCCTCGGCGGTGCTCTTGTGCCCCGCACCGGCCGCATTGTGGTCGGAGCGAACGCGGGCGCTCGCAGGAGAGCTCGCCGCCGACGCGTGGCCCCCGCGCTTTGGCGGCACCGCCGAAACCGGATTGCTCGAAGCATCATTCGACACCGTCGTCATGTCGCTCATTGCGATTGGACTCGCGACGAGCGCCGCGGTCGCCGTCGCCTTCGTCGCGGGATCACCCGGCCGTCGGGAGGACGGCGTTCACCGCGGGGTGCGCGCCGCCGGGAAGATCGTGCTGCTTTTGTGTCGCGCCGTTCCACCGCCGGTATGGGCACTGTTGGTCTTGTTCGTTCTCTTTCCAGGTCCTCTCCCCGGCGCGGTTGCGCTTGCGATCTACAACTTCGGGATCCTCGGCCGTCTTATGACCGAGGTGGTCGACAATCTCGACGATGGCCCCGCCGACCTCCTCACCGCATCCGGCGCGCCGCCGATGTCGCGCTTTCTCTACGGGACGCTCCCGGCAGTCGCCGGCCGCTTCGCCGCGCTCGGCGCCTATCGCTGGGAGATGGCGATGAGGGAGACGGTGGTGGTCGGCGCGGTGGGCGCCGGTGGCCTCGGGCGGGTGCTCACCGAGCAACTGAGGGCGTTCGACTTCGCCGCGGTCACCGGAACCGTTCTCGTGCTGGTGGCGCTCACGTTCATGGTGGACGTCGTCGGCGCGCGCGTGCGCGGGGCATTCCGCTGACTTGCCGCGAGTGGGTCGGAGGGAGGTCTTGCGACCTCCCTCCGCCCGTTAGAACCGGACGTGCGGATTTCCCGCATCCGGCTCACCCGAGACTCACCCCATAGCAGGGGACAGCCGCCGTTTTCTTATAGACAC
>Ga0247713_1000211_pt1 | contig 41775 bp, 48 predicted proteins | sample 21E_NmetaG_FD_189936 | JGI IMG/M metagenome (GOLD analysis project Ga0247713, IMG submission 189936) | Soil microbial communities from hillslope of Landscape Evolution Observatory, University of Arizona, Oracle, AZ, United States - 2-1-E_N | ecosystem: Engineered > Artificial ecosystem >...
GGTCCATGCCGGCGCCGGCGCCGGCCATGCCCCGCCAGATGTTGCCGCCGCCGACGACCACGGCGATCTCGGTGCCGAGGTCGTTGCGGACCTCGGCGATCTCGCCGGCGATGCGGGCGACGGTGGCGCCGTGGATCCCGAAACCGGTGACGGGATCGGCGAACGCCTCCCCCGACAGCTTGAGGACGACCCGGTTCCAGTTCCCCCGCATGGCCCCCCTACCGGCCGATCACGACCTGGGCGAAACGGGTGATGGTGGCGTCGCCCAGGAAGTCGGCGATGCTGAGCTTGTTGTCCCGGACGTAGTCCTGCTCCAGCAGGACGTGCTCCTTGAAGAAGCCCTTGAGCCGGCCCTCCACGATCTTGGGCAGGGCCGCCTCGGGCTTGCCCTCGTTGCGGGTGATGGACTCGAGCACCTGGCGCTCCTCATCCACCCGCTCGGCCGGCACGTCGTCCCGGGTCAGGAACTGCGGCTTGGTGAACGCCGAGTGCAGGAGGATCTCCTTGGCCTTGGCCGAGTCGCCCCCTTGGAGCTCGACCATGAGGGCGTTCACGCCCCGGCCGCTCTGCTCGTGGACGTAGGTCTCCAGCACCGCGCCGGCCGGCGCCTCGAACCGGAAGACCTTGCCGACGGCGATGTTCTCCTTCAGGGTGATACGCAGGTCGTCGACCGCGTCCTGGTGGGCGGCGATAGCCCCCTCGCCGTCGGCCACGACAGCCGTGGCCAGCTTGTCCAGGAGGGCCAGGAAGTCGGGCGACTTGGCCACGAAGTCGGTCTCGGAGTTGAGCTCGACGATGGCGGCGACGTTGCCCTCCTTCACGGCGGTGACCGCGCCCTGGGTGTTCTCGCGGTCGGCCCGCTCGGCGGCCTTGCTCAGGCCCTTCTCGCGGAGCCAGACCACGGCCTTCTCGAAGTCGCCGTCGTTCTCCACCAGGGCCTTCTTGGCGTCCATCATCCCCACGCCGGTGGCCTGACGGAGGGCCTGGACCGTCTTGGCGGTGATCTCGGCCATCAGGCGTCCCCAGGCACGGTGGAGGTGGCGTCGTCGGTGGTCCCGGCGACGGGCTCGGCGCCGGCGGGCACCTCTGCTGCGGGCGCCTCGGCGGCGGGAGGAGCCGGCGCCTCGGCGGCGGGAGGAGCCGGGGTCTCGGCGGGAGCCTCGGCAGCGGGCGCCGGGGCCTGGGGCTCGGCGGTGCGGGCCGCGGCGAGGCGGGCCTCGCGCTCCTGGGCCTGCAGGGCGGCCTGGCGGCGGGCCTCGGCCTGCTGCTGGGTGCGGCGAGACTCGGCCTCGGGGTCGACGGAGGCCGGCGCCGAGGCGGTGGCCGGCCGGTTGGCGGCGGCCGCGGCCTTGTTGGTGTTGCGGCGGGAGGCGATGAACTTGCCCTCCTCGACGGCGTCGGAGATGACCCGGCACATGAGGGTGCCGGCCCGGATGGCGTCGTCGTTGCCGGGGATCACGTACTGGATCAGGTCGGGGTCGCAGTTGGTGTCGACCACGGCCACGATCGGCATGTTGAGCTTGTTGGCCTCGGTGACGGCGATGTGCTCCTTCTTGGTGTCGATGATGAACACCGCGTCGGGCATGCGGGAGAGGCCGCGGATGCCGCCCAGGTTGCGCTGCAGCTTCTCCAGCTCCCGGCTGAGGATGAGCGCCTCCTTCTTGGGCATGGCCTCGAAGTCGCCCGCCTCCTTCATGCGCTCGTACTCCATCATCTTCTTCACCCGGGCGCTGATGGTGGTGAAGTTGGTGAGCATCCCGCCCAGCCAGCGCTCGTTCACGTACGGCATGCCGCACTTGTTGGCCGCGTTGGCGATCGGATCTTGGGTCTGCTTCTTGGTGCCGACGAAGAGGATGGTGCCGCCCGCGGCGGCCAGGTCGCGGACGAAGGTGTAAGCCTGCTCGATCCTGACCAGGGTCTGGTTCAGGTCGATGATGTAAATGCCGTTGCGCTCGCCGAAGATGAACCGCTTCATCTTGGGGTTCCAGCGCCGGGTCTGGTGACCGAAGTGGACTCCGGCCTCCAGCAGTTGCTTCATGGTGACGACAGCCACGCGAATTCTCCTTCTCCCATCGGTTGCGGGACCCTGCGCCGCCACGCCGGATTAGAGGCGACCGTGGGAGAGCGTGCAGGAGGGTGAAATCCGCCTGGGAAGGCGGCTGGAACACTCTATCGTTCCCCCGCGCGAGTCGACTTCCGGTTCCATCGGTTCCCCTCCTGAGCGAACTGGTTGCACCTACCCCCGCATAGCGCGGTCAACTGCAACCAGAACGAGCGGTGGTCACCACAGCGGCCCCGCCTCCGCGGTGTTGACCGGTGCCTCCCGCAGCGTGGCCACCAGCCAGCCGCCCGGACCCACGGCCAGGCCGCTGACCCGGCCCGCCGGTGGCCTCACCAGCTCGGTTTCCCGCTTCGGGCCGGCGAGGAGCACGCGGCCGTCGTCGAGGGGGAAGGCGTAGCTCCCCGCCGGCCTCGCCACCGGCCCGCCCCGCACCGCGGCGCCGTCGGTGGCCACCTGCCAGCTGCGCCGGCCGGTTCCGGCGTCGAGCAGGTCGAGACCGCCCAGGCGGTGGGCGACCAGCACCGTCCTGGCGTCGACCGCCAGCGGCGGCACCTCCGGCGAGCCGGCGCCCTCCACCTCGGTTCGCCACTTCCTCTCGCCCGAGGTCAGGGCCAGCGCATGGGCGGCCAGGTCGCCGGCCACGACGACGGCCAGGCCGCCGGCCGTCAGCGCCGGCGCACTGACGCCGCCGCCCGGAAGCGGGACGGCCCACCGCTGGCGCCCGGAGGCCGCGTCGACGGCGATGGCGCCGCCGCTGCGGCGGTCGGCCCGGTCCCACGCGGCCACGACCGTCGTCCCGTCGGTGGCCGGCGGGCCCAGGGCCGGCCCCGGCAGTGACACCGTCCACGCCAACCTCCCGTCGGCCAGGTTGATGGCGACGACGGTGCCTTCCCAGGTGGTCGTGACCGCCAGCCCGCCGGCGATGACGGGCGTGTTGGCCCGGCCCTTCACCGGCGTGTCCCACAGGAGCGCCCCGCCGGCCCGGCGGAAGGCGGCCAGGCCGTCGTCGGTGGCCGCCACCACGAGATCCGTGCCGAGGCGAGGGGCGACGTCGCGCAGGCCCAGCCGGTCGGCTTGCCACTGGCGCCGGCCCTGGGCGTCGAGCACCACCAGGTGCTGGCGGCCGTAGGTGAAGGCGATCGCTTCGTCGTCGGCCGCCGGCAGGCCTACCCACGCCGGCGGCGGCGCCGTCCAGACCCATCCGTCACCTTCGCGGCGAGCGTCGCCACCGGGCGCGGCCGCCGGTGGCGGCGAGGAGCCGGCACCGGCCCCCGCGTCGGGCGGGGGCGACGCCGTGCCGGACCGGCACCCCACTCCGGCGAGAAGGGCCAGCAGGCAGAGGATGCGGGCGAGGCTACCGGGGCGAGTCATGGTCATACCTCCTGGGGACGTGGGTCTTGGGAATCTCTGCCAGCCACTTGTCGAAACGCCGGGCCGCCATCCAGCCGCCTCCGCCCAGGCCGTTCTCGGTGGCGTAGACCAGTCCCGAGACAGCGGCATCGGCCATGGCGTCGCCGAAGCTCTGGCACGTCGGTGCCATGCCGGCCAGGCCGAGGGCCACCTCGCGCCGGGCCTCGGGCGAGCCGGGTAGCTCACCGTGATCGTCGTCATGAGTAGGGGCTGACACGGTGACGTTGTGGGCGCCGGCCAGCAGGGTCCGCCCTGCGGGCACAATGAGGTCCTCTCGGGCGCCGATCGACGTCACCTTCAGCCCGGGAGGCAAGGGCTTGCTGTTCAGCCGCTCCATGAACTCCGAGTGCGCCGCCATCTGGCGCACGGAGGTGCCCCCCGGGTCGACGTGGTTGGGAAGGGCCTGATGGCTCGCATCGACGAGGCCACTGCCGATGCCCGTGTTGCCCAGCATGGTCAAACCCGTGGCCGCCGGCGCGCCGAGATGGGGCGAGCCGAGCGTCACCAGCGCGTTGACCTCGGGCAACCGAGGGTCGGTGGGCTCGCCCTCGTCGGTGAGGGCGCTGCGAGCCACCAGCCCGCCCTGGGAGTGAGCCACGATGTCTATGGGGACGCCTGGGTTCTCCGCCGCCAGCCGCACGAGCAGGTCACGCAGCCTTCCGGCGGACTCGCGGATGTCGTTCGTGGTATCCGTCACGGCGTAGGGGTTCTCCTTGACGGTGCCCCCGGTGTAGGAGTACCGGTAGTCGTCGCCCGGGGCGTAGCCGAGAGCAGCGGCATCGAGCTGGTCGATAGGGCCATCGCGACTCGTGGATCCAAGCCCCGCCACCCGGACGAGGATGTGGCGTTCCTGGAGCTTCGGCGCCGGCACCGATTCCGCCGTGCACGTCGACCGTGCCTTCCACCAGGCATGGGCGGCCTCCAGGAACCGCTCGGCGTGGGCCTGGGGCGTGTTGTCGGTGGCGTAGTGGTAGGCGCCCCGCAACTCGTCGGCGAGGGTGGTCGCCGCCTTGTCGATGGTCTCGAAGGTCTTGTCCTGCGCCCACTGGTACGCCGTCCCACCGGCGGCGATCGTCCGCTGCGCCCACCCGGGGAACATCCTGATGAGGCCCTCGCGCTCCTTCGCCTCGCTCTGAGGCCGGCGGAGCTCGTCCGGCACGAGGTGGACCTGCGGCGGGCCGCCGCCGAAGAGCAGCGCCGGATCGAGGTAGGCCTCGCCGGCTCGGACACCGAAGTGGAACCGGTCCTGGGTGGTGCCCACCGTCTGGCCCTGGGCCACCTTGTCGCCCCGTTTGACCGCGACCAGCTGGAGGAAGGAGTAGCTGGTCCGCAGGCCGTCGTCGTGGAGGATGACGACGTGCAGGCCGCCGGCCACCGGCCCGGCGAAGACGACCTCGCCGGCCGCAGCGGCCACCGGCGTGGCGGGCGTCGTGGCGTACTCGAGACCCCGGTTACCCGACGTCCAGTTGGGCTCGGCAGGACGGAACGGGTCGACGACGGGTGCGTCGACCGGGGGCTTGTAGGTGACGGCCGCCGGGGCGCCGGCGCCGGCTCGGGCGGGTAGGGCCGCGCACAGCGCGACGAGCGTGGCCAGCACGAAGGCCAACCGGCGCATCGGAAACCCCCAGGGACGGGTGGACCGTTGGGGGGAAGGGGCGCCGGTGGACCCGCAGGCGCGGGCTCAGCCGAAGTGCTGCGAGACTTTACACCGGGGGGTGAGACAGCGCCAGGGGCGCTGAGAAATTACCGCTTGGTGCTGACGGAGGGATCGCCCAGCTTCGACCGCAGCTGGATGACGGCCTTGGTGTGGATCTGGCACACCCGGCTCTCGGTGATGCCGAGGATGCCGCCGATCTCACCGAGCGTCAGGCCCTCGTAGTAGTAGAGGGTGAGGACGATCTTCTCCCGCTCGGGGAGACGGTTCAGCGCCTGAGCCAGGATCTGCTTGGTCTCCTCCACCTCGAAGGCCCCCACCGGGCCCAGCCCGGTGTCGGGGATGGTGTCGCCAAGGGTCACCGACTCACTGCGGTCGGCGCCCACGGACACTGTCTCCTCGAGGGCCACCAGACCGAAGAAGGAGATCTGGGTGAAGACGTTCTGCAGCTCCTCCTCGGTGGTGCCCAGCTCGTCGGCCACCTCGGCGTCGGTGGGGGTGCGCAGCAGCTCGTGCTCGAGCTTGGTGTACACCTTCTCGACCGCCCGGGCCTTGGCCCGCAGGGAGCGGGGTACCCAGTCGATCGAGCGCAGCTCGTCGATGATCGAGCCCCGGATGCGGGACATGGCGTAGGTCTCGAACTTGAATCCCCGCGAGGGCTCGAACTTGTTGATGGCGTCGATCAGCCCGAACATCCCGTAGCTGACCAGGTCGGCCTGCTCGATGCTGTTGGGAAGGCCGGCGGAGAGACGGCCGGCGACGTACTTCACCAGTGGCGAGTAATGGACCACCAGGCGGTTGCGGTCCTCCATGGAGCCCGTGGCCTTGAAGTCGTCCCAGAGCTTGGTGATGGCGTCCGATTGAGGTTCCACGGGCTCCTACGCTCTGGGGTGGGTGGCGTCGTAGACCGAGCGCAACCGCTCCTTGCTGACATGAGTGTACAACTGGGTCGTCGCCAAGTCGGAGTGGCCCAGGAGCTCCTGGACCGCCCGCAGGTCCGCTCCCCCGTCGAGCAGGTGGGTGGCGAAGGTGTGGCGCAGGGCATGAGGATGGGTGGGCGAGGCCGCTCGGCGGTCGAGGATGCGCCGGACGTCGCGTGGTGTCAGCCGGCGACCGCGCCGGTTGAGGAACAGGGCGCCGGCCGGCGTTTCTTCGGCCACCAGCGCCGGCCGGCCGGCGTCGAGCCAGGCCCGCACGGCCTCCATCGACGACTCGCTCATCGGCAGCTGCCGCTGCTTGGACCCCTTCCCCCACACCAGCACCTGGCTACGGCGCAGGTCGACATCGGCGGGCCGCAACCCGCACAGCTCTCCCACCCGTAGACCGCTGCCGTAGAGCAGTTCGAGAACGGCCTGGTCTCGAAGGTCGACCGGTTCGCCCGTGCTTGACGGCCGCTCTTCGAGCAAGACGTCGAGCTCGCCCGCTTTCAGGACGTGGGGAAGCCGGCCCTCCCCGCTCGGCGCGGTCAACCGGCTGGACGGGTCGGACGCCAGCACGCCGGTGCGGGTCAGCCAGCCGAAGTAGCGGCGCAGGCCGGCAGCCTTGCGGGCGATCGACCGCTTCGCCATCCGCCGGGTGCCGAGGTAGGCCAGGTAGCGGCGCAGGACGAGGCGGTCGACGTCGGCCGGCCCCGCCAGCGCCAGCCGCTCGGCCCAAACCACGAAGTCCCGCACGTCGCGCCGGTACGCCTCGACGGTATTGGCGGACAGGGAGGACAGCGACCGCACGAACGCCTCCTGCTCCCAATCCATCCTCATACGTTGGCAGGTCGCAGGCCCGCATCAGGTGACCCGCTCCCACCACCCGGCCCGCTCCACCACCCAGCCGCCGGCCTGGAGCCGGGCCAGGGCCACGCTGACCTGGCCCGGCGCCCGCCCGCCGCGCTCGCACAGCTCGTCGAAGGTCGCCGGCTCCCAGCCCAGCGCATCCAGGACCGGAGCCTCGTCGGGGCCGGGCGCCGGCCGCAGGTCGGCCGGCGCCGACGGTGCACTCGACAGCCCCAGTGCGACCAGCACATCGAGCGCGTCACGGGCCGGATGGCAGCCGTCGGCCAGGAGGCCGTTGGTGTAGGCCGAGACCGGGCTGCGGACCGACCCCGGCACCGCCATCACCTGGCGGTCTCGGGCCATGGCCGCCTCGACCGTGTGCCGGGAGCCGCCCTTCTCGGCCGACTCGACAACGACCACCACCTCGGCCAGGGCGGCGATGACCCGGTTGCGCACCGGGAACCGCCACGGCTCCGGTCGGGCCCCCAGCGGGGCCTCGCTCACCAGGAGGCCGGCGCCGCCGACCTGCTCCCACAGCGACCGGTGCGCCGGCGGGTACACCACGTCGAGCCCGCTGCCGACGACCGCGACCGGCGGCGCCCCCTCGGCCGACAGTGCCCCCCGGTGGGCCGCCCCGTCGATGCCCAACGCCAGCCCCGACACGATCCGCACGCCGGCGGTGGCCAGATCCCGACCCAGCTCGTAGGCCACGTCGCGCCCGTAGCGGGTGCAGCGGCGGGTGCCGATGATGGCCGCCCGGCGGCCCTCCAGGGCCGCCGGGTCCCCCCGGGAGAACACCACGGCCGGCGCCTCGGCATCGACCAGCAGCTCCGCCGGGTACTCAGGAGAGCCGCGCAGCCACACTGCGACGCCGGCCTGGCAGTGCCGCGCCCACACCTGCGCCGGCACCACCCGCCGGGCGGCCACCCGCCACAACGCGGCGATGCCGGCCGGGTCGGGGCGGCACGCCAGGGCCACCGAAGGCCGCGAGCAGCCGGCGCCGGCAGCCACCACCGCCCATGCCTCCTCGGGCGCCCAGGTGTCGAGGACGGCCCGCAGCCGGCCGGGGCCCATCGCCGGCAGACCGGCAAGCGCCGCCGCCCACGCCTCCGGCGGCAGATCGTCGCCGGCCGTCGCAGCTGCCGCATCCTCCGTTGGCACCTGCTCGTCGGAGCGACCCCCCGGGCCGCTCATGCCGCCGCCTCGGCCGGGGCCAGCTCCGCCCGCAGGCTCAAGGCCAGGCACACGTGCTCCTCGGCCACGGGCCCGGCGGCCCCCCCGAGGTCGGCGATCGTGCGCGCCACCCGCCTGATCCGGTGCACACCCCGGGCGCTCAGCAGCCCCGAGCGCAACCGGTGCTCCAGCAACCGGGCGGCTCCGGGTGACAAGGGCGCCAGCGAGTCGAGCCGGGGCGCCGGCAGCTCGGCGTTGCACCGCACGCCCCGCTCGGCGGCCAGCTCCCGGGCCGCGGCCACCCGGGCGGCGACGGCGGCGGTCGGTTCACCCGCCGGCCCGGCCAGCACCGAGGCGGCGTCGGGCCGGCTCACGACGACCCGCAGGTCGAACCGGTCGAGCAGCGGGCCGGAAAGCCGGCGGCCGTACCGCTGCCGTGCCGCCGGCGGGCACCGGCAGGCCCGGCCCGGGCCGCCCTCGCCGCAGGGGCAGGGGTTGGTGGCGCCCACCAGCAGGAACCGGGCGGGAAACGACACGCTGGCTCTGGCCCGGCACACCCGCACCACACCCTCCTCCAATGGCTGGCGCAGGGCGTCGAGGACCGAGGCCGGGAACTCGCACATCTCGTCCATGAAAAGGACCCCGCCATGGCTGAGGCTGATCTCGCCGGGCCGCATGTGCCCCGTCCCGCCGCCGATCAGAGCCACCGCCGACGCCCCGTGGTGAGGCGCCCGGAACGGCGGGCGCACGATGAGGCCGCCCGGCGGCAGAGCCACCGCGGCCGCCGAGTGGATACGGGTGGCGGTGAGGGCGTCGTCACCATCCAGCGGAGGCAGCAACCCCGGCACCCGGCGGGCCAGCATCGTCTTGCCTGCCCCGGGCGGACCGGACAGGAGGAGGTGGTGCCCGCCGGCGGCGGACACCTCCACCGCCGTGCGCCCCACCGCCTGGCCCCGTACGTCGGCCATGTCGGGCTCCGCCGCCGGCGCCGGGACCGGGGCCGGCGCCGGCGGGTCAGGCCATGGCGCTTCGCCCCGCAACGCCGCCAGCAGCTCCGCCAAGGCACCCGCCACCCGCACCTTGTGCCGCCCGACGGCACTGGCCTCGGCGAAGCACCCGGGTGGCACGACCACGACCCGGGTTGCCAGCGCCGCCACCAGCGGCACCACACCCGGCACCCGCCGGATGGACCCGTCGAGGCCCAGCTCGCCGACGAACGCGCACCCGCCGATCGCCTCCGCCTCCAACTCCCCGGAGGCGACCAGCAGCCCGATGGCGATCGGCAGATCCAACCCGGCCCCGCCCTTGCGGACGCTCGACGGCGCCAGGTTGACCGTCACCCGCTTGAGCGGCCAGGACAGCCCGCTGGACAGGAGAGCGGCCCGCACCCGGTCGCGAGATTCACGGCACGAGGCGTCGGGCAGGCCGACGACGTTGAAGCCGGGAAGGCCGTTGGACACGTGGACCTCGACGGACACCGGCGTGCCGTCGACGCCCAGCAGGGTTGCGGACGGAACAGAGGCGATCAACTGGCGCTCCCCTCACGGATGAACCAAGGAGGAGGGCCGCACGCCGGCCGCTCGAGCGAGCAGATTGGAGACTACCCAGCCCCTGCGACAAGAATCCCCGTGTGTGGGCTTCAACCCGTTCCGCCAGCAGCGCCGCCGATCCACTGACTACCTCATGGTCGCCGCCGCCTTCGCCGTGGTCGCCGTGCTGCTGATGTGGGCGGTGTACCCGCGATGAGGATCGCTCTCGCCGCCGACCACGCCGGCTACGGGCTGAAGACCGTCGTCGCCGCCCACCTGGCCGGCGCCGGCCACGAGGTGCTCGACATGGGCACCAACTCCGAGGAATCCGTCGACTACCCGCCCTTCTGCGCCGCCGCCGGCCGGGCCGTGGTCGACGGCCTGGCCGACTTCGGCGTCGTCATCGGCGGCAGCGGCCAGGGCGAGCAGATCGCGGCCAACAAGGTCAACGGCGTGCGGGCCGCCCTGTGCCACGACGAGTGGATGGCCCGCATGGCCCGCATGCACAACAATGCCAACGTGCTGGCCTTCGGGGCCCGGGTGCTGGCCGAGGCCCGCGCCCTGGAGATCCTCGACCTCTTCCTCGCCACCGACTTCGAAGGTGGCCGCCACCAGCCCAGGATCGAGCAGGTGGCCGACATCGAAGGCCAGGAGTGCGAGAAGCGGGCCGGGACCCGAGCCGGCTCTGTCGGCTAGCTCAGAACGCCCCTTCGAGCACCTCGATCTGCCCGGCCAGCACCGAGGCCACGTCGAAGCGGATCTCGGTCGGGCGCATGGGCGCGTCCTCCAGCCACTGGGCGGCCAGGTGGCGCAGGCGCACCTGCTTGTCCCGGGTGACGGCCTCCACGGGCGCCCCGAAGGCGTCGGAGGAGCGGGTCTTCACCTCGCAGAACACGAACGTCCGCCCCCGCCGGACGATCAGGTCCAGCTCCCCGGCCCGGGACCACCAGTTGCGGGCCACGATCTCATAGCCGTGATCGACATACCACGCCGCCACCGCATCCTCCCCCGTTACCCCCAGCGCCCGGCGAGCCTGTGTCACCGGCCGGTCACCTGCTCACGGATCGTTGCGGATCTTCTCGATGTTCACGTCCTTGAACGTGACGATGCGCACCGACGACACGAACCGGGCGGGGCCGGGGCGGTAGATGTCCCAGACCCAGGCGTCCTTCAACTCGAGCTCCAAGTGGCGGCGCCCGCCGTCGGATCCGTCGTCGTCGCGGAGCTGCATGTCGACGCTGTTGGCCAGGTAGAAACGCCGCTCGGTCTCGATGACGTACCCGAAGAGGGGAAGGACGTCGCGGTACTCCTTGTACAGCTGGAGCTCCATCTCGGTCTCATAGCGCTCCAGGTCCTCTTCGCTCATGGGCCCACTGTACGACCCTGGGGCAGATCAGAGGAACGACGTGTGGCCCAACGGCCAGACCCGGGCGAAGGCCCGCCCCACCACGGTGGACTCGGGTACCGGCCCGAAGATGCGGCTGTCGGCCGAGTTGGCCCGGTTGTCACCCATCACCCACACCGTGTCCGGCGGGACCACCACGGCCGCGAAGTCGGCCGTCCTCGTACCGGCACGCAGGTAGGGCTCGACCAGCTCGCGGCCGTCGACGAACACATTGCCGCCACGGGCCTCCACCCGCTCGCCGGGCAAGGCGACCACCCGCTTGATGTACTCGTCGGTCGACGGGGCGGCCAGGCCGATGGACTGGACGACGCTGCGCACGACCCGTGCCGGCAGAGGCGAGTGGTCCTTGGGCCCGCCGCCGGGGGCGTCGAAGACGACGATGTCGCCCCGCCGGGGCTCGTGCAGCCGGTAGGAGATCTTCGAGACGACCACCCGGTCGTTGACCCGCAGCTGGGGCAGCATCGATCCCGAGGGGATGTAGAAGGCCTGGGCGACGAAGCTCTTGACCACCACGGCGATGACCAAGGCGGTCAGCACCAGCAAGCCCAGCTCCCGGACGACCAGGAAGACGGTGGACCGCTCCTCCCCGGGAGCGGCCGCCGGGGCCGGCGTCACCGGACGGTGCGCTTCTCCTTGATCTTCGCCTTCTTCCCGACCCGGTCGCGCAGGTAGTACAGCTTGGCCCGCCGAACGTCGCCCAGCCGGTCGACCTCGATCTTGGCCATGATCGGGGAGTGCACGGGGAAGGTGCGCTCCACGCCGACGCCGAAGCTGACCTTGCGCACGGTGAAGGTCTCGCGGATGCCCGATCCCTGGCGGCGGATCACCACACCCTGGAACACCTGGACCCGCTCCCGGTTGCCCTCCACCACCCGCACGTGGACCTTGAGCGTGTCACCCGGGCCGAAGCGGGGGATGTCGTCGCGAAGGCTGTCGCGATCGACCAGATCGGTGGGGTTCATGGCGCGCTCGACTCCTGCGACGGGTCTTCCGGGGACGTCTCAGGGTACTCCGCCTGACCCAGCTCCTCCAGCAGGCGCCGTTCCGGGTCGCTCAGCCCTCCTCTGGCCTCGATGAGATCCGGCCGGCGGGCCGCCGTGCGCGCCAGGGATTGTGCCCGCCGCCACTGGGCGACGCGGCCGTGGTCACCGGAACGCAGGACGGCCGGCACGACCCACCCTCGGAAGTCGGCGGGCCTGGTGTAGTGCGGCGCCTCCAGGAGCCCGTCGACGAAGGACTCCTCCCCGGCGGAGGCTTCGTTGCCCATGACGCCCGGCACCAGCCGGGTGACGGCCTCGACGATCACGAACGCCGCCGCCTCGCCACCGGCAAGCACGTAGTCGCCGATCGACAGCTCGCCGTCCACCAGGTGCCGGCGCACCCGCTCGTCGACGCCCTCGTAGCGCCCGCACAGGAGCGAGAACCCGTCGCCGGCGGCCAGCTCCTCGGCCACCGACTGGTTGAAGCGCCGGCCCCCCGGGTCCAGGAGGAACAGCGGCCGCGGCGGCTGCACGGCCTCGACGGCGCGGAAGACGGGCTCGGGCATGAGGACCATGCCCGCTCCCCCGCCGAAGGGCGAGTCGTCCACCGAACGGTGCCGGTCGGCGGCGTGGTGGCGGAGATCGTGGATCCGCACGTCGACCAGGCCCCGCTCCCGCGCCCGGCCGAGCAGGCTGGCCGAGAACGGCCCCTCCAGGATCTGCGGCAGGGCGGTGAACACAGAAATGTGCATCTGCACCATCTAGTCACCTCCCGCGTCGGCCGACAACGATCGGTACACCCAAGGCGCGAGGACCCTTCACGTGCGGACGCGGCCCACACCCTTCTCATTCCCGTCCTTGCGCCGGCGGCCGCGCTGACCGCCTGCGGCGACGACGGGCCGACCAAGACCGAGTTCACCAGTCAGGCCCGACGGCGCCTGCACCGCCGGCAACACCGCCATCTCCACCCGCCCACGCGTTCGGGATGTCACAGTGCGGGGTCCAGCTCGAGTTCGGCCTCGGCAACCTCTTCGACGGGGTCGAGCAGGTGGTCAAGGCCACCTATGTCGCCGAGGGCGAGGGCCTGTGCCGGGACGCGGCCCGCCCGCTACGCCGCCATCGTCCCGCCGGGCAACTCCCACGCCTCCGTCAACCGGTTCATCGAAGCGGTCAACGCTTTCTCGACCAAGCTGGCCGCCGGCATCAAGGCGCTCCATGTGCCGCCCGGTGACGAGGCGACCGTGGCCGACAACATGAGGGCCACCGACGGGCTCGACGCCGACGGGCTCAGGACCTGCGGCTCGGCCGGCGCCTGATAGACGGGTTTCCGGCCGCCTCCGTGGCGCTCGCTGCCATCCTGGTCGCCTGCGGTGGGGGCGGGGCGTCGAGATCGGACCTCGGGGCCGAGGCCGACGGGACGTGCGCCACTGGCGACGGCATGCTGACCGTCGCGGCCGAGCCGTCGAGCCTGCCGGAGCCGGCCGCGGCGGTGGGCTCGTCGTGGCGTCCGTCGACAGCCAGACCGCCGCCCTCCGCAAGCTCGAGGCGCCGGGGTGACGACGAGGCTGCCGTCAGCGGGGTGATCGGCGCCTTGGCCGCGGTCGGCGCCCAGGCCAGGGCCTCCAGGACGCGGCGGGCAGGACCGACGACGACGCCCCCCGCCCGGGCGGCGAAGGACCTGCGGGGCAAGACCGACAATGCCGCCACCGGCCAAGACCTACGGCCCTCGCCGTGTGCGGCAGGGCCTGCAGGCGCCCGTCGCCACCCGTCATCGAAGGGGGCCGGCCCTGAAGGCGGCTTTGTCGCCCGGGCCGAGAGCCTGTGACGGAGCTGGTGACGGCGGCCACCGCCAAGTTCGGCGCCTGCGGCCTGACGGCCTGCGGGACGCTGAGCTCGTTCTGCGCCGCCACCGCGAACTCCTTTGCCTTCGCGATAGGCCAGAGTGGAGGCGGCATGGGCGTCGCCATCTCCCTTCGGGGCCTCAGTCACACCTACCGCACCGCCGAGGGCCCGCTGACCGTTCTCGGCGGCCTCGACCTGGATCTGGCCGATGGGGGGTACGCGGCGATCACCGGCCCCTCCGGCGCCGGCAAGACCACCCTCCTGTCCCTGCTCGGCGGCCTGGAGGCGCCCCAGCAGGGCAAGGTCGAGGTGGGCGGCCAGGACCTGAACGGCCTGAGCGGCGACGACCTTGCCGCCTACCGGCGGGCCACCGTGGGCTTCGTCTTCCAGCACTTCGGCCTGCTGGAGACCCTCACCGCCCTCCAGAACGTCGAGCTGGCCGGCACCCTGGCCGGCACCAGCCCGGCCGACCGCCGGCGCCGGGCCCTGGAGCTGCTCGACGCCGTGGGGCTGGCCGAACGGGCCGGGCACCGACCCTCGCGCCTGTCGGGGGGCGAGCGCCAGCGGGTGGCCATCGCCCGGGCCCTGGTCAACCAGCCCAAGCTGCTGCTGGCCGACGAGCCCACCGGCAACCTCGACGACGACGCCGCGGCCATGATCATCGAGCTGTTGGAGCAGGTGCGCCGGGACCACGCCTGCACCCTGGTGCTGGTGACCCACAACCGCCTCCTGGCCCACCGGGCCGACCAGCGCATCCCCCTCGACCGCGGGCACATCCAGCCCGCCCCGTACGAGGCCCGGCTGCGATGAGATGGCGGGACGCCGCCTCCATGGCCGCCACCAGCATCCGCCGGCGCTTCGGACGGTCGGTCCTCACCGTGGCGGCCGTGGCCCTGGCCGCCACCCTGCTCACCGCCCTGGTGACCATCGCCGGCACCGCCCGCACCAAGGTCCTCTCCGAGCTGTCCAAGGGCGGGCCGCTGTCAGGGATCACCGTGGCCGCGGCGGAGGCGGACCCCAGCCAGGTCGACACCGACGACCCCAAGCCCGGCCCGCCCAAGGACCTCGACGAGCCGATCCGGTCCAGGATCACCGCCCTGCCCTCGGTCAAGACGGTGCTGCCCATCGTCGCCTCCGTGGTGAACGTGATCGTCCCCGAGCCCCCGGCCGACGCCGAGGTGCTCAGCCGCCTGCCACCGTTCCCGACCACGGTGGCACCCTCCACCTCCGCCCCGCCGTTCAGCACCGTCCCCCGGGCCACCGTGCCCGGGCTCACGAACCCCGACCCGTTCCCCGAGACGATCGTCGGGATCGAGCTGGAGCGGGCCTCGCTGATGCCGATCACCATCCTCAGCGGCCGCCTCCCGGTGCCCCACTCCCTCACCGAGGTGGCCGTCACCCAGGGCTACCTGACCCGCATGGGGCTGACCAAGAAGCAGGCCGCCGCCGTGGTGGGCACCGAGGTCCAGTTCGGGGCGCCCCGGGTCTTCACCGACTCCGGCCAGCCCCGCCGGTTCCGCAGCCGCTGGACCCGGGCCACCATCGTGGGCGTGGTCGCCCAGGAGACGGCGCCCGGGCAGTTCGTCGTCTCACTGGAGCAGTCCCGTGCCGCCCGGGCCTGGACCTCGTCGGGCAGCGAGGTGGAGGGCCGGCTCCAGATCCCGACCTCGGACTACAGCGGGCTGTTCGTGATCGCCGAGGATCTGGAGAAGGTGAACGAGGTCCGGCGCGACATCACCGAGCTGGGCTACTCCACCAGCGCGCCCGAGAACCTGGTGGCGTCGGTGCAGCGGTACCTGCGGGTGGTGGAGATCGTGCTGGGCGCCATCGGGGCCATCGCCCTGGTCATCGCCTCCCTCGGCATCGCCAACGCCCTGCTGGCCGCGGTACGGGAACGCCGGCGGGAGATCGGCGTGCTCAAGGCCATCGGTGCCCGCGACCGCGACGTCCAGCGCGTCTTCCTGTTGGAGGCCGGCGTGCTCGGGATGGTCGGTGGCGTGGTCGGGACCGCCGGCGGCTTCGCCACCGCCCTGGGCGTGAGCGGGGTCGTGAACCGCTACCTGACCGCCCAGGGCCTGGCCGGGGTGCGCCTCGGCCTCCCGCTCGGGGTGCTCCTGGGTGCGGTGGTCGGCTCCACGCTGCTGGCGCTGGTGGCGGGGGCCATGCCCGCCCGCCGGGCGGCGCGCATGCCCGCCCGCGAGGCGATGGAGGCGGCGTGAGGTTCCGCCGGGGTGTGGCCGCCGCGGTGCTCCTGGCCGCCGGCGCCTGCGACGTGTCCAGGCCCGACGTGCTCCCCCCGCCGCCGGACACCGGCCCGCCGCCGGTCTACGTGTCGGTGGGTGCCAGCGAGACCACCGGCGCCGGCAGCGACCAGCCCCTGCGCGACGGCTGGCCCAGGGTCCTGCACCGCACCGCCCTGCCGGCCGGCGCCGTCCACGTGAACATGGGTATCCCCGGGGCCACCGTGGCCCAGGCCCTGGCCGAGGAGCTGCCCACGACCCTGGATGCCAGGCCCAACCTGGTCACCGTGTGGCTGAACGTCAACGACATCACCCGGGGCGTCGCCGTCGCCACCTACGAGGCCCAGCTGGATTCCCTGGTCCGCCAGCTCCGCCGGGGCGGCCAGACCAGGGTGCTGGTCGCCAACACCCCACCCCTCGACCGGCTGCCGGCCTACCAGCAGGGCCGCCTGCTGGCCGACCTGCCGGCGCCCGAGGAGGTCCAGGAGGTGGTCGGCCGGTACAACGCAGCCATCGCCCGGGTCGTGGAGCGACACGGCGCGTTCCTCGTCGACCTCCACGCCGCCGGCATGGCCGCCCGGGCCGCCGGCACCGAGGCCTCCTTCATCAGCCGGGACGGCTTCCATCCCAGCACCGCCGGCCACGCCCGCGTCGCCGAGGCCTTCGCCGAGGTGCTGCGGGCGTCGGGGCCGCTCGTGGTCAACGGCTGACTTCGTGTCCGCCCTGGATCTCGGAGGCAGCCGGGTCCTCGTCGGCACGTGTTCATGGGCCGACGCCACCCTGGTCAAGGAGACCGACTGGTACCCGAAGAAGACGATGACTGCCGCGGAGCGCCTGGCCTACTACGCCAGCAAGTTCCCCATCGTCGAGGTCGACAGCACCTACTACTTCCCGCCCACGCCGGAGCTGGCCCAGACGTGGGTCGACCGCACGCCCGACGGGTTCACCATGAACGTCAAGGCGTGGTCGCTGCTGACCGGGCACCCGACGTTCCAGCACTCCCTGTGGGAGGACATGCAGCCGGCGGTCCCGGCCGAGCACCGCGACAAGCGCCGGCTCTACGCCCACCACCTGCCGCCCGACGCCCTGGACGAGGCCTTCGACCGCTTCCGCCACGCCCTGATGCCCCTGCACCGGGCCGGCCGGCTGGGCGCCGTGCTCCTCCAGTACCCCCGGTGGTTCGGTCCCAAGGCGGAGAACCGCCAGGTGCTGCGCGACACCGTCGCCCGCCTGCCGGACCTACGCCTGTGCGTGGAGTTCCGCCACGCCCGCTGGCTCGAGGGCGGCGACTGCGAGCCCACCCTCGAACTGCTGGAGGAGCTGGGGGTCAGCTTCGTGTGCGTCGACGAGCCCGCCGGCTTCCCGTCGTCCATGCCGCCCGTCGTCGCCGTGACGTCCGACCTCGCCGTCGTCCGCTTCCACGGCCGCAACACGGCGACGTGGGAGGACCCCGAGATCACCACCGCGGCCGAGCGCTTCCGGTACCGCTACGACACCGAGGAGTTGCTGGAGTGGGTCCCCCGGGTCCGGGAGATGGCCGCCTCGGCCCGCCAGGTCCACGTCTTGATGAACAACTGCTTCCGCGACGACGCCGCCGTCAACGCCGCAGAGCTGGCCGAGCTCCTGGCCGGCGGTTCGGCCGGCCAGGATCTGCCTCGGTCGTCGCCCGGGCGCGCGTCATGACGCCGCTCGCTCCAGCTCCGGCGGCTCGTTCCTCTTCGAGCGGGGCACGAGCGTCGGGTTGACCTTCTGCAGCACCACCGAGCGGTCGATGACGCAGCGGCCGATGTCCTTGCGGCTGGGCAGGTCGTACATGACGTTGAGGAGGACCTCCTCCACGATGGCCCGCAGGCCGCGGGCACCCGTGCCTCGGAGCATGGCCTGCTCGGCGATGGCCTCCAGGGCATCGGGGGTCAGCTCGAGGTCGACGTCGTCGAGTTCGAAGATGCGGCGGTACTGCTTGAGAAGGGCGTTCTTGGGCTCCACGAGGATCCGGACGAGGGCGGCGCGGTCGAGGGCGGCGACGGAGGCGATCACCGGCAGGCGGCCGACGAACTCGGGGATGAGGCCGAAGGCGAGCAGGTCCTCGGGCAGGACCTGGGCCGGGGCGGCGGCCACCTGGTCCCCGGGGGAATGACGGAGGCGGGCGCCGAAGCCGACACCCTTGGCGCCGACCCGGTCCTCGACGACCTTCTCCAGCCCGGCGAAGGCGCCACCGCAGATGAAGAGGATGTTGGTGGTGTCGATCTGGATGAACTCCTGGTGGGGGTGCTTACGGCCCCCCTGGGGCGGCACGGATGCGGTGGTGCCCTCCAGGATCTTGAGCAGCGCCTGCTGGACGCCCTCACCGGAGACGTCGCGCGTGAGGGAGGCGTTCTCGCTCTTGCGCGAGATCTTGTCGATCTCGTCGACGTAGACGATCCCGACCTCGGCCTTCTTGACGTCGTGGTCGGCGGCTTGGAGGAGTTTCAGGAGGATGTTCTCCACGTCCTCGCCCACATAGCCTGCCTCGGTCAGAGCCGTGGCGTCGGCGATGGCGAACGGGACGTGAAGGAGCCGGGCCAGGGTCTGGGCCAGAAGGGTCTTTCCGCAGCCCGTCGGCCCGAGCAGGAGGATGTTCGACTTGGCCAGCTCGACACCGGAGTCCGGGTGGCGGCCGGCGTGCACGCGCTTGTAGTGGTTGTAGACGGCGACCGAGAGGACCTTCTTCGCCTGGTCCTGGCCGACGATGTAGTCACTCAGGAACGCACAGATGTCCCTGGGTTTGGGCAGCTCGTCGAAGCGCAGCTCGGGCGAGAGCACCGCCATCTCGCCTTCGATGATCTCGGTGGAGAGCTCGATGCACTCGTCGCAGATGCACACGCCCGGGCCGGCGATCAGCTTCCGGACCTGCGCTTGCGACTTGCCGCAGAAGGAGCACTTCGGCGCCTCGCCGCCTTCAACGACGCTGGTCACCCGTCCTCCCGCGCTTGACGGAGCCCGCACCCACCCGCCGACGACCGTGCTCTCATGTCATCCTCCAAACCTCGCCCTTGGGTATCGAGAGTCCCTGCTGCCTGGCCATTCACACACGGCTGGACGCCCCGGCGGTAGGGCCGAACGTCCAGACCGATGGTCCGCTTGGACGGCGGCCGCCGTGCTTCATCCCGCGGCGGTGCCGGTGTCGTCTGGGTCCTCGGCCGCGCACAGCGCTCGTGACGGGCACCCAGGGCACACGGCGGGGTCCACGCGGCACAACCAGTGGGGCCTGGGCGTCCAGCACGCCCCGCACGTCGAGCAGAGCAGGTTCAGCGATGCCACGGTCTGGACGGGGCTGAGACGCCCTCGCTGGCACTGCGGGCAGCGGTGCCGGAGCTGGGCCACGGGCAACGCGCTGACCACCTCCGAGGGGCCATCCGACGCCTCCGTGTGGTGCCGGTCGGCGTCGAGGCGCTGCCGCGTCCGGAGACGGTGCACCTCACCCACCGCGGGACTCACCGGCCTTCGGGTCGACACTGCTGCTCCGCTTTCGCTCGTCGGGGGCTACGGCGTCCTATGTTCTTCAGTTGGGCCCGCCGCTCCCAGGGCTGAACGTCACGATGTCCAGGGGCGAAAGTCCCGAGCCGGGCCGAGTCTCCCCGTCGTGGGAGGAACTTCGCCCAGTCCTGGGTATGAGCCTTCCTGAATCGCCGTCCACCTCAGGAAAGGAACCCGCCGGTCGATGGCCAGACGAGTGGATGCGTCCGAGCGTGGGAAGACCCGCCGCCGGGCCGCGCGCAAGACGCGCTCGATGGGGCTGCCCGCCCTGCTCGAGCTCGGCATGATCGACGAGGTCGAGGCACGGATGGCCTCGACCACCGACCGCCTCGACGCCCTGACCTGGGCGAACATGCGCTCCCTCCTGCTCGGTCACCGTGAGCCGGCGACGGCCGGGATCGAGAAACTGGGGGAGCTGGCCCGGATCGGCCAGGCCCGGGATCCGTGGGAGCGGTACTGGATCCAGCGCTTCTGGGCCGCGTTCGAGTGGGGCGGCCACGACGAGCGCCTCGAGGTCCTCGACCACTGCCGGGACCGGGCCTACCGCTTCGACGAGCTGCACTGGTGGGCCAACCTCACCCTGCTCCTGGCCGCCACGGGCAAGCACGAGGAGGCGTTCAGCGCCTTCGACCAGACACAGAAGTTCCTCAACGGCGTGGCCAAGGACCGCGTATGGCTCGACGAGCTGACCAACCTGATGGAGGCGGCGGCGCTGCTCGGCGACCCCGACCGCCTCGCCGCCTGCCACCGCGCCCTGCGCTGGCCGGACGGTCGGGTGGTCGTGGTGGGCAACGGGATCGTCTGCAAGGGTTCGGTCGACCGGTACAAAGCGCTCGGCTACGTCTCCCTCGGCAAGTGGAAGCAGGCCGACCGGTACTTCGGCACCGCCGAGTCGCTCCACCAGGAGATCGGCGCCGGGCCTCTCCTCGCCCGGACCCGACAGCAGGCCAGCGGGTCCCTCGTCGCCGCCTGACCCTGCGGGAGGCGTACCCCGCTGCGCCCCTGGAGTGGTTCAGGCAGCGGCCAGGATGCCCGACGCCTGCTGGCGGGTGCGGGCCAGCAGGCGCTCGGCCCCGAGGGACTGGTGCGCCGACTCGGCGCTGCGGAAGTACTCCGCTGCGTCGCCCCACTGGCCGACGGCGGCATGGACAAGGCCGAGGTAGCGGTCGATGGAGCCCTTGCAGACGACGCCGTCGCCCACGACGACCAGCGTGCCGGTGGCGACCCGCAGCTCCCGGCCGGCGTTGGCCACCCGGGCGGCGTCGCCCAGGAGGGTGGCGGCCTCGACGAGGTTGGTGATGACGTCCAGCCGGACGCCGTCCCTCGGGGCGCCGGCGGCGAGGGGTAGGGCCTGGTCGAAGGCCCGCACGGCCTCGTCCTGCTTGCCCATGGTGGCGAGGAGCAGCGTGAGGTTGCCCCACCAGCTGAGGTCGTCGAAGCGGTAGGCCCGCTCCCGGCAGTGGTCGAGGACGTCGTGACGCTCGTCCCCGCTACCCCACTCCAGGGCGTCCCAGTACCGCACCGTCCAGGCGCGGGCGAGGGCCTCCCGGTCACCGTCCTGGGCCAGGCGGGCCAGGGCGTCGATGCCGACCCGCGCCGCGTCCCGCCGTCCGTGCAGCAGCGCCCGCATCGTCGCCCAGGTCGTCTGGTCGAGCCGATCGGTCGTCGCCGCGATGCGGGCGTCCACCTCGTCGAGAAGTCCCAGTTCCAGCAGCTCCCGGACCCCAGCCGGCGCAGGTCGGGGGCGTGACCGGCGGGGCCGGGCGCTGGGAGTGGGGGCCGGCGCCGGGGTGGGCGCCGGCGCCGGCCCAGGCCGCACGGTGGCTCGGGGAGAACCGGCCTCCTCGGTCACGGCCGCAGCAAGCTGGGCTTCGATCCGGTCGAGGTCGATCACGGGCGGCTCCCCCTTTGCGAGTCCGTGCTGGCAAAGGAGGTATCGACGCCCGGCGCCCCCGGCTTGAGCCATTCGACCTGCTCGAGGTCGGCGCCCCGAGCTCCTTGCGCGGCGAAGCCGGTGTCAACCCGCGATCAGGTGTGGATCCCGCACTCCGTCCGGCCGGACCCGGCCCAGCGGCCCGACCGGGGGTCATCGCCGGCCGCCACCGGGAACGTGCACGGCCGGCAGCCCACCGACGGGTACCCCTGGAACACCAGCGGGTTGACAGGTACGTCGTGATCGGCGATGTAACCGGCGACGTCGTCGTCGGTCCAGGTGGCAATCGGATTGACCTTCACCAGTCCCCGGCGGTCGAGGCCCACGATGGGCGCGTCCCCCCGGGTGGCCGCCTCGGACCGGCGGAGGCCGCTGAGCCAGGCGTCGCGACCCACGAGCGCCCGGTCGAGCTGGAGCACCTTGGTGGCCGAGCAGCAGCCCTCGACGAGGGGCGCCGGCTCGGGGCCGACGGTGACGATGCGCAGGTTCAGCCCGTAGCGCCGGCGGACCAGCTCGACCGTCTCCAGCGTCTCGGGGAAGTGGTGGCCGGTGTCGATGAAGACGACCTCGATCGAGGGGTCGACCTTCACGGCCAGGTCGATGAGCACGGCGTCGGTCATCGACGCCAGCAGCGACAGGTGGGGAGAGAACCGCTCCACCGCCCAGCGGATGACGTTGGAGGCCGGCGCGCTCTCGAACGAGCGGCTCAGATCGGCCAGTTCTAGCGGGACAGCGCTTGCCACAGGGTCTCCACGGACTCTTCCAGGGTCTGGCTCTCAGTATGGATGACCGCCTCCGGTCGCAGCGGCGGCTCGTAGGGGTCGTCGACGCCGGTCAGGCCGGTCAGCTCCCCGGCCCGCTGCCTGGCGTAGAGGCCCTTCACGTCGCGCTCGGAGCAGACCTCGACCGGCGTGGCCACGTGGACCTCGAAGAAGCGGCCGGCGTGCAGCTGGCGCAGCTCGTCGCGCACCGCCCGGTACGGCGAGATCACCGACGCCACGACGACCACGCCGTTGCGGGACAGGAGGTGGGCCACGAAGCCGATCCGGCGCACGTTCTCCTCCCGGTCCTCCCGGGAGAAGCCCAGGCCCTTGGTCAGATGGGTACGGACGACGTCACCGTCGAGGACCTCCACCCGGTGGCCGGCGGTTATCAGGCGCTTCTCGAGGGCCCTGCCGATCGTGGTCTTGCCGGCCGACGGCAGGCCGGTCAGCCACACCGTCAGTCCCTGGGAGAGGTCGGCCACCAGGACAACTTACCAATTCCCGACCTATATGATCTGGTTTTCCGGGTTTCGGGGAGCTATTCTGCACAAATGCGATTGAGAAGCTCGACTTTCGGGCGGGGCCTCCCCGCCGTGGTGGTGGCGTCAGCTCTGCTGGCCACGGCCTGCGGCGACGGGACCACCTCGTCCGGAGCCGGGTCGGGCGGCTCCACCACCACCGTACGGCTGGGGTACTTCCCCAACCTCACCCACGCCACCGCCCTGGTCGGTGTGGAGAGCGGCATCTTCAAGAGCGCCCTCGGTGAGAACCGACTCGATCTCAAGACCTTCAACGCCGGCCCCGCCGCCGTGGAGGCCCTGTTCTCCGGCGCTCTCGACGCCACCTACATCGGCCCCAACCCGGCCATCAACGCCTACGCCCAGTCCGGCGGCGACGCCATCCGCATCATCTCCGGCGCCACATCGGGCGGCGCCTCGCTCGTGGTCAGGCCGACGATCAAGGCGCCAGCCGACCTCAGGGGCAAGAAGCTGGCCACCCCCCAGCGGGGCGGCACCCAGGACGTCGCCCTCCGCCAGTGGCTGAAGACCAACAACCTCAAGGCCGACCTGGAGGGCGGTGGTGAGGTGTCGATCACACCCCAGGACAACGCCCAGACCCTGGAGACGTTCCGGGCCGGCCAGATCGACGGCGCCTGGGTGCCCGAGCCCTGGGCCACCCGCCTGGTCCACGAGGGCGGCGGCAAGGTGCTGGTCGACGAGCGGTCCCTGTGGCCGGGGCGCAAGTTCGTCACCACCCACCTCGTGGTGCGCACCAAGTTCCTGAAGGAACACCCCGACGCTGTACGCCGGCTGGTCGAGGGGCAGGTCCAGGCCAACGACTTCGTCAACTCGAACTCCGCCGAGGCCCAGCGGCTCGTCAACCAGGCCATCACCGCCGTCACCGGCCGGGGCATCGCGGCGGCGGTGCTGCAGGAGTCGTGGAAGAACCTGGAGTTCACCAACGACCCGATCGCCCCGTCGTTGACCGCCTCCGCCGCCCACGCCCGCGACGTCGGGCTGCTCGGCCGGGTGGACCTGAAAGGCATCTACGACCTGTCCGCTCTCAACCAGGCACTCGCCGCAGCCAACCAGCCGGAGGTCCAGGGATGACGCTGATCGAAGAGCTGGTAGCCACCTCCACCGCCATCTCCCTGCGGGGCGTCTCCAAGGCCTTCGGCCACGGCGCCGGCGCGGTGCTGGCCCTGGACAACATCACCCTCGACGTGGCCCGGGGTGAGTTCGTCTGCCTGGTGGGGGCGTCAGGGTGCGGCAAGTCCACCAGCCTGAACCTCATCGCCGGCCTCGACCGCCCGACGGTGGGCGACGTCAGCGTCAACGGTCGCACCGCTCTGATGTTCCAGGAGGCCGCCCTCTTCCCCTGGCTGACCGTGCGCGACAACGTGGCCCTGCCGCTGCGCCTGGCCGGCGTGGGCAAGGCCCAGCGCCGGCGGCGGGCCGACGAGCTGCTCGAGCAGGTCCACCTCGGTGGGCAGGGTGGCCGGCGGCCCCACGAGCTCTCCGGCGGCATGCGCCAGCGGGCGGCGCTGGCCCGGGCCCTGGCCCAGGACGTCGAGATCCTCCTCATGGACGAGCCCTTCGGCGCCCTCGACGCCATGACCCGTGACCTGCTGCACGACGAGCTGGAGCAGGTGTGGTCGGCCACCGGCCTCACCATCATGTTCGTCACCCACAACGTGCGGGAGGCGGCCCGCCTGTCCGACCGCATCGTCCTGCTGACCAGCCTGCCCGGCAAGGTGGCCGACGAGTTCCCCGTCACCATCGACCGGCCCCGCCGCATCGACTCCCCCGAGGTCATGGGCCTGGCCGCGTCGGTCACAGACCGCCTGCGGGCCGAGGTCCGCCGCCATGGGGACTGATATGGCCGTGATGACGCATGGCGACTGAGATCCAGCAGCACGACAAGCTCGCCGAGGAGATCGCCGGCCTCGACGCCCTCGAAACCCACCTCGAGAGCCACCCCGGCCCCGCCCGTCAGATCTGGACGACCGTGTGGCCGAAGCTGGCCGCCATCGCCATCGCCCTCTTCGCCTGGCAGGCGGTCGTGTGGTCGGGATGGAAGCCGGACTACGTGCTCCCCGGCCCTGACAAGGTGCTTCCCGCCCTGGTGGAGATGATGGGCACCGCTAAGTTCTGGACCGCGGTGGGCATCACCATGCGCCGTGCCGTCAGCGGTTACGCGCTGGCCCTGGTCATCGGGTCGGTGCTCGGCATTGCCGTGGCCCGCAGCCGGCTGCTTCGAAGCGCGGTGGGTTCGCTCATCACCGGCCTGCAGACCATGCCGTCCATCGCCTGGTTCCCGCTGGCCATCCTGCTGTTCGGCCTGACCGAGCGGGCCATCATGTTCGTGGTCGTGCTCGGCGCGGCGCCGTCGATCGCCAACGGGCTCATCGCCGGCGTGGACCACGTCCCGCCGCTCATGGTGCGGGCGGGGCGGATGATCGGCGCCAAGGGCGTGAACCTCTACCGCCACGTGGTCCTGCCGGCGGCCCTGCCCACCTACGTCGCCGGCCTCAAGCAGGGCTGGGCCTTCGCCTGGCGCAGCCTCATGGCCGGCGAGCTGCTGGTCATCGTGGCCAACAGGCCGTCGATCGGCGACCAGCTCCAGTTCGCCCGGGAGTTCTCCGACGCCGACGGGATGCTGGCGCTCATGCTCGTCATCCTGGTCGTCGGCATCGTGGTGGACACGGTGTTCGGGCGGGCCGACATGACCATTCGCCGCCGGCGTGGGCTCATCGACCACAGCGCCTGAGAGACTGCGCCCTGTGCGCGTCTCGGCCAAGGTCGACTACGCGGTCCGGGCCTTGGTCGAGTTGGCCGCCGCCGGCACCGGGCCGGTGAAGGGAGAGGCCATCGCCGCGGCCCAGGACATGCCACTGCGGTTCACCGAGAACATCCTCAGCGAGCTCCGCCGGGCCGGCGTGGTGGCCAGCCAGCGGGGCGCCGAGGGCGGCTACTGGCTGCGGGTGCCGGCGGAGTCGGTCACCATCGCCGATGTGATCCGCCATGTGGAAGGTCCCCTGGCCGACGTGCGGGGCGAGGCGGCCGAGGACGTGGCCTACGCCGGCGCGGCCGGCGCCCTCCAGGACGTGTGGATCGCCACCCGGGCCACCCTCCGTTCGGTGCTGGAGACGACGACGATCGCCGACGTGGCCTCCGGCAACCTGCCCCACGAGGTCCGCCGGCTGGCGGCCGACCCCGACGCCTGGACCCGCAGATGAGAGTGGGCATCACCGCCGACCGGCGGTGGCAGGAACAGGCTCGCCTGTTCTCCGACCGCGGCGTCGAGGTCGTCCACGGGCCGACGATGCGGACGATCGACCTGTCCGGGGACGAGTCGCTGCGCGCCGTCACCTCCGCGCTGGCCGAGCGGCCTCCCGACTACCTGATCGTCACCACCGGCATGGGGATGAAGCGCTGGCTGGAGGCCGCCGCCGGCTGGGGGCTCGACACTCCCCTGCTCGCCGGCCTGGCCGCCGGCACCCGGGTCGTCGCCCGGGGCGCCAAGGCGACCTCGGCCGCACGCGGCGCGAACCTCGACGTGTGGTGGCGGGCGCCCGAGGAGACGATGCAGGAGATCGTCGACCACCTGGCTGCGTTCGACGACGTGGGGGGATCCCGGGTCGCCCTCCAGTTGTTCGACCCCGACGGCCACCCGTCCACCGAGCTCCTTCGGGCCATGGCGGGCGAGCTGGTCGAGGTGCCGGTCTACCAGTGGGCCCTCCCCGACGACCCGGCGCCGGCCTCCGAGCTGGTCGACGCCGCCATCGCCGGCGACCTCGACGCCGTCACCTTCACCGCCCAGCCCGCGGTGCACAACCTGTTCCGCATCGCCGGCGACCGCCGGGAGGACTTGCGCAGTGCGTTCAACGCCGGCGGGGTGGTCGCCTCCTGCGTCGGCCCGGTCTGCGCGTCGGCCGCCACCGAGGAGGGCATCGAGGCCCCGATCTGGCCCGACCCCCCGAGGCTCACGGCGATGGTCCGTCAAGTGACGGCCACGCTGGCCGATAGTTGACATTGTTGATCGGAACGGTCAGGTTTTTGGTAGCCTGATGCGTCGAGGAGGGCCTACCACCATGTCGCAGACGCCGAAGTGAGCCAGACAATCGACGTCGAGGTCGGCCCGGGCGCCATCAGCCCCGCCGCCCTCGCCGACATCCAGAAGTTCGAGCGCCTGCTCGCCCTCCACCTGAAGGGCGAGATGGACGAGGACGCCTTCCGGGTCTTCCGCCTCAACAACGGCATCTACGGCCAGCGCCAGGGTGGCACCAACCAGATGGTGCGGGTGAAGATCCCCTACGGGTCCCTGCAGCCCGAGCAGCTGGACATGCTGGCCCACCTGGTGGAGACGTACTCCCGGGGCTGGGGCCACATCACCACCCGCCAGAACGTCCAGATGCACTTCGTGCAGCTGGAGCAGATCCCCCAGGTCATGCGGGAGCTGGCCAGCGTGGGCCTCACCACCCGGGAAGCCTGCGGCGACACCGTCCGCAACGTGATGGGCTGCCACCTGGCCGGCGCCTGCCCGTTCGAGGTCCTCGACATCAGCCCCTGGGCCCAGGCCACCTTCGAGCACCTGCTGCGCAACCCCTACGCCCAGCGCCTGCCCCGCAAGTTCAAGATCAACTTCTCCGGCTGCGTCACCGACTGCGGCCAGGCGATGTTCAACGACGTCGGCATCGTGGCCGTCAACCGGGCCAAGGACGACGGCACCGTGGAGCCCGGCTTCCGGGTCTTCTTCGCCGGCGGCCTGGGCGCCAACCCCCACCCGGCGCAGGCCCTGGAGGACTTCACCTCCCGTGAGGACCTGCTGCCCACGATCGAGGCCATCCTCCGCACCTTCGACCACTACGGCAACCGGGACAACAAGCTGCGGGCCCGCATGAAGTGGCTGGTCGACAACCTGGGCGCCGACGAGGTCCGCCGGCGCATCCTCAGGGAGCGCCGCTTCCTGCCCGCGTCCGCCACCTGGCCCGGCGGCGTGCCGGCCATCGTCGAGGCCGCCGGCGACGAGCCCGCCGGCGTGTCGTCCACGATCAGCCCCACGCCGATGGGCTGGGGCACCAACGTGGTCCTGAAGAAGTCCGACCCCATGGGCCGCTGGGACGACGCCAACGTGGTGCGGGGCAACGCCAAGGGCACCGTCTCCGCCTACGCCTACTGCCGGCTGGGCGACGTCACCGCCGAGCAGTTCCGGGCCGTGGCCGCCATCCAGCGCGAGATGGGCCTCGAGGTGCGGGTGACGAACCGCCAGAACTTCGTGTTCCGGGGCCTCGCCGAGGAGCAGCTTCCCGACCTGTACGCCCGGCTGGCCTTCTTCGGGATGGCCGAGCCCGGCGCCGAGCTGGCCCGCGACGTTGTCGCCTGCCCGGGCGCCGACACGTGCAACCTGGCCGTCACCCAGTCCCGCGGCCTGGCCGACGAGATCGGGCGGGCGCTGGAGGAGGCCGGCCTGGCCGACGTCGGCGGCGTCCGGGTCAACATCTCGGGCTGCACCAACTCCTGCGGCCAGCACCACATCTCCGACATCGGGTTCATGGGTGTCGAGCGCCGGGCCCACGGCCAGGCCGCGCCCGGCTACCAGATGCTCCTCGGTGGGTACGTGGGGCACACCCAGATCGAGTTCGGCCACAAGGCCCTGCGCCTGCCGGCCAAGACGGCGGGCGAGGCCACCGTCCGGGTCGTCGGCCGGTTCGCCGCCGAGCGGTCGGCCGGCGAGAGCTTCACGGCCTGGCTGGAGCGGGTGGGGGGCGCCTCCGAGGTCGCCCGTCGCCTGGCCGACCTCGACGCCTTCCCCACGCCGGCGGAGAATCCCGACTTCTACGTCGACTACGGCGAGACCGGCCCCTACATCGCCGAGGTCGGCGCCGGGGAGTGCGCCGCCGGGTGATCGTGTGGTCGATCGGCGGCCACATACCACCTCCGATCGACCAATCGCTCAGGTCTCGACTTCGACGGTGTCGGTCACCGGCGAGGCGTGATGGGCCACCAGCTTCCAGTCTCCGCTCGTGTCCCGCACGAACAGGTTGAGGGCGGACACCGTGGTCGCGCTGTCCGTCTGCAGGATGTTCTCGTCGACGGTGACCCACCCGACGTCGCCGGCCACCTCCGCCTTCTCCTTGGTCAGGATGAACTGGAGCTGCTGGCTGTTCTGGAACAGCGCGAAGAACGACGCCGCCACCTGACCCCACCCCCGCAGGCTCGACCAGCCCGGGTGGGTGCAGACGATGCGGTCGGAGTGCTCCCACAGCAAGGACATGGCGTCGAGGTCACGCGCCTCGAACGCGGCGTAGAAGGCCTTGTTGGCCGCCGTCACGGACTCCAGATCGGTCATCACCGCCTGCGACGGTAGCCTCCCGCGGTGCTCCGCCTTCCCTCGACCGACGGCGTGAAGCTGGCCGTCTACGACCTGGGTGGCGACGGACCTCCCCTGCTGATGGCCCACGCCACCGGGTTCTGCGGGCCGGTGCTGGCCCCGCTGGCCGCGGCGCTGGCCGACCGGTTCCACTGCTGGGCCTTCGACGAGCGGGGCCACGGCGACACCGAGTGGCCGCAGGGCCTGGACTGGAAGTGGGCGGGCTTCGCCGACGACGTCGTGGCGGTGGTCGACGGGCTGGGCCTGGAGGGGGCGTACGGGTTCGGTCACTCCTGCGGCGGGGCAGCCATGCTCGACGCCGAGGCCCGCCGGCCGGGGACCTTCACCGCCCTGTGGTGCTACGAGCCCATCGTCTGGCCCGAGCTCACCGAGGAGCTGGCCGCCTCCCGGCGGCGGCTCGTCTCCGGAGCCCTCAAGCGCCGCGACCAGTTCCCCTCCCGTCAAGAGGCCTACGACAACTTCGCCTCCAAACCACCGCTCGAGTCCTTCGACACGCCGGCGCTGCGGGCCTACGTCGAGTGCGGGTTCCGCCCCGACAAGGAGGGCGTGCGCCTCAAGTGCCCGCCCTACGTCGAGGCCGCCATCTACCGCCAGGGGCTGGTGCACGACGGCTTCACCCGCCTGGCCCGGGTGGGATGTCCGGTGACGATCGGCTGGGGAGAACGGAGCGTGGCCATGGACCGGAGCGTGCCCGAGGCCCAGGTCGGCGAGCTGCCCGACGCCGGGTTGGTGGCCTTCCCCGACCTCGGCCACTTCGGCCCGATGGAGGCCCCGCGTGCGGTCGCCGGGGCGGTCTTCCCGCCCTGACCATCCGCGGCCGTGTCGCACCCCCTCGGTAGCCTTTCCGACCGATGGTGCTCCCCCTGCCGACGTCGCTGTCGCCCTCGAAGGTGGCGTCGTTCAAGGACTGCGCCCTGGCATTCCGCTTCTCCAACATCGACCGGGTACCCGAGCCGCCGTCGCCCGCGGCCACCAAGGGTTCACTGGTCCACCGCGCCCTCGAGCTGCTGTTCTGCGAGCCGGCGCCGGCCCGGAGCCTTCCCGCCGCCCTGGCCTGCCTCGACCGCGCCCGGGCCGAGTTCGCCGGCGACCCGGAGTTCTTGGGCCTGGAGCTCGACGCCGAGGCCGAGGCGGAGTTCGCGGCGGAGGCGGAGATCCTGCTGAGGCGGTACTTCACCCTCGAGGATCCCACGGCCGTCCACCCCATCGGCCTGGAGCTGATGCTGGAAGCGCAGGTCGGGTCGCTGAAGCTCAGGGGCATCATCGACCGCCTCGACCTCGACGCCGACGGCGGCCTGGTGGTGACCGACTACAAGACCGGCAAGGTCCCCGGCGTCATCCACGAGCAGAGCCGCCTCGGTGGCGTGCACTTCTACGCCTTCCTGTGCGAGCGGGTCCTGGGCCGGCGCCCGGCACGGATCCAGCTCCTCTACCTGTCCCAGCCGGTCGCCATCGTCTGCGAGCCGTCGGCCCAGTCCATCCGGGGCCTCGAGCAGCGCACCGCCGCCATCTGGAAGGCCGTCGAGCGGGCGTGCAGCAACGAGGACTTCCGCCCCCGCCCGTCGGCCCTGTGCAACTGGTGCTCGTTCCAGGAGTTCTGCCCCAGCTTCGGCGGGGACCCGGCCCGGGTTCGGGAGCTGGTCGGCGCCTGAAGTAGCGTCACCGCCATCGTGACGGGCCACCTCCTCACTGCCCGCAGGGGTGTGGCCAGCTTCGATTTGGCCGTCGACCGGGCGTTCGACCACCTGCGGGGCCGCACGACCGCCGACCGGGTCTTCTACGCGGCGTCGGAGCTGGGCGACTTCGGGCTCATCTGGGTGCTGCTCGGCACGGTCAAGGGACTACGCAAGGGCGACGACCTGCCGACCGCCCTGCGGATGACGGCGGCCATGGGCTTGGAGTCCATCCTGGTCAACGGGATCATCAAGTCGTTCTTCCGCCGTACCCGCCCGCCGTGGGAGGTCCACCGGCCGCTACGGGTGCGCCGGCCGCTCACCAGCAGCTTCCCCAGCGGGCACGCCACCTCAGCCGTGAGCGCGGCGATGATGCTCTCCGAGGACGACGACTGGTGGCCGCTTTACGTCGTTGTGGCCGCGGTCGTGGCGACCAGCCGGATCTACGTCAAGATCCACCACGCCTCGGACGTGGCCGGCGGTGTCGCCGTAGGTGTCGTCCTGGGCATGATCGGGCGCCGGCTGCTGCCGGCGCATCCCCCCCGCTAGTTCGGGTTCAGGACGTCCTCTCGCACCTCGACGACCTCGATGCCCGCCGACGCGAGGATCGAGCGCATGTCGAGCAACAGGTCGGACACCTCGCTGGTGGACACCAGCTCGCGAGTGTGCATGACACCGAGGCTCTGGTCGATCATGGCGAGCGCCTGGTTGATGGCCTCGATCTCAAGTGTTTCGTTCATCACTCCACTCCAAACGCTGGGCCGCCGTGCCTGTTCCCGTTACGTCGACCTCTATGGGTTGCTCCTTGAGCGACTACCCAAGATCACCCTACTCAATGCGCACGACAGACAGGTCGCGGTTTCATGAACATCAGGCTTCGCCGCAGGCGCCGGCGGCGCCGAGCGAAGGGCGGAGGGCGCCAGCCGGGCGCCGAGCGAAGGGTGGAGGGCGCCCAGCCGGGCGCCGAGCGAAGGGTGGAGGGCGCCCAGCCGGGCGCCGCGCGAAGGGTGGAGGGCGCCCAGCCGGGCGCCGCGCGAAGGGCGCCAGCCGAGCGAAGGGCGGAGGGCGGAGGGCGCCAGCTGGGCGCAAGCGGAGCGCAGCGCCCACCGACGGACGCCCGAGCGCAGCGAGGATGCGTCCGTCGGAACGGGAAGAAGCCGCCGGAGGCGGGCGTTGCAGTTGTCGTGGGGCGAAGCCCCACTGTGGATGTCTCACCCTCCTGGGAACATGGAAACCATGAACAAGACGGATCAACTGGCGCTCCTCCCCCGGGACGACGCCGCATCGTGGGAGCTCGACGAGCACACCCGCGAGATCGGCAAGCAGGGCATCGCCGCCGCCCGGCTCGCCCTGCAGCAGGCCGCCACCCGCCGCGCCGCCTGAGCCTCCGCGTCGTGCGCCGGGGCCTGGTAGCGGTCGTCGCCCTGCTCGTGCTGGCCACCGGCTGCGCCGGCTCCGGCGAGCCGGCGCCCACCGCCGCTCCGGCCACCGCCACCCTGCCCGCCGGCGTCGATGTCGTGGTCCGCAAGGTGGTCGACGGCGACACCCTCGAGGTCTCCAAGGGCGAGCGGGTGCGGCTGATAGGAGTCGACACGCCCGAGAGCGTCGCCCCAGACCGGCCGGTGGGGTGCTTCGGCAAGGAGGCCAGCCGGTTCACCGCCAGCCTCGTCCCCCCGGGCACCCCCGTCCGGCTGGTGGGCGATGTCGAGCAGCGCGACCGCTACGGCCGGCTCCTCGCCTACGTCTACCGCCACGCCGACGGGCTGTTCGTCAACGCCGAACTGCTGCGCCAGGGCTACGCCCAGCTGCTCACCATCCCGCCCAACATCGCCCACACCGACGAGTTCACCGCCATCGCCCGCCAGGCCCGGGAGGGTGCCCAGGGCCTGTGGGCCGCCTGCACCCTCCTGCCCGACGGGCGGGTGGCGCCGGCGTCATCCGGCACGCCGGGAGGATCCGGATGAAGATTGGGTACATAGGGGTGTACACGCGCAACAACAAGGAGGAGTCGTGGCGTACCGCTTCGCTTGAAGGGATGCTGAGCACGCCTGCCGTTGGCAGGGGTCAGGAGCAACTGAGGAAGAGCTGATGGCCAAGGTGGCCGACCACGTGAAGAAGAAGCACAACGTCCAGGTCACCACGGGCACCATCGCCGCCTACGTCAGGGGCAAGGTCCGCCAGGGCTGACCTCGCCGGTGCAGGAGCCGGCAGCGCATCGACGCCGCCGGCTCCTGCCCCACTACCGTTCCGGGCGTGACCTCGCTCGTCGAACGCCTCGGCCATCCGGCGGGGTCCCGGCTCCTCATCGTCAACTGCGACGACCTGGGCTCCTGCCACGCCGCCAACGTCGGCGTCTACGAGGCCCTGCGCGACGGTACGGCCACCAGCGCCAGCCTCATGGTGCCCTGCCCCTGGGCCCGCGACGCCGCCGCCCGCTACCGCGGTGAGGACGTCGGGGTCCACCTCACGCTCAACGCCGAGCACGACCTCTACCGCTGGGGTCCCATCACCCACGCCCCCTCGCTTCTCGACGGCGACGGTGGCTTCCCCCGCACCACCGCCGACCTTTGGGACCACGCCGACCTCGACGAGGTCCGCCGGGAGTGCCGGGCCCAGGTCGAGCGGGCCATCTACTGGGGCTTCGACGTCAGCCACCTCGACTCCCACATGGCCGTCCTCGAGCTGCGGCCGGAGTTCTTCGACATCTACCTGGAGCTGGCCGTGGACTTCCGGCTACCGATGCGGTTGGGAGCGGCCACTACCGAGCGGACGGTCGGTTTCCCGTTCCGCCGGCTGGCCGCCGAGGAGGGCATCCTCTTCCCGGACCACTTCCTGCACGTCCCCAAGATCGGCAGCCGCCGGGCCATCGAGCGGGCCCTCGTAGAGCTTCCCGAGGGCGTCACCGAGCTTCACGTCCGCCCCGCCCTCGACACCGCCGAGCTCCGGGCCCTGGCGCCCGACTGGGCCGGCCGGGTCGACGACCACGACCTGGTGACCGGCCACAGCACCTTGCGGTCGCTGGCCCACCGGGCCGGCGCCGCCTTCATCGGGTACCGGGAGATCCGCGACCTCCAACGGTCCTAGCCCTCGTTCTGGTTGCACCTGCCCGCGCATGCGGTGGTCAGGTGCAACCAGTTCGCGGGATCAGGCGGCCTGGACCTTGCCGACCACCACGGGATCGGCCCGGCTGGCCACCACGCCGCCGGCCACTTCTTCGGTGATGGCCAGGGCGGAGACGTTGCCGTTCATCTTGAACGGGACGATCCCGAGCTCGTTGCCGAGCACGCCGACGGAGATCTTGTTGGTCCCCACCACAGCCCACAGCTGGTAGGTCCGCTCCGCCGGCAGCGTCGGCAGCCTGGGGTTGACCAGGTAACCGGTACCGTCACGCAGGACGATGGCCTGGACGTAGCGGGCCCCGTCGGTCGAGACCAGGTCGACCTTCTGGGCGCTGGGGTCGGCCAGAGCGGCGTTGGCCGAACGCTCGAGCTCGGCGAGTGCGGTGACGTCGGGGTCCCGGAGCCCGCCGTCGTCGATGGCCCGGACACCGAGGAAGCCGATCATGGCCATGGCCGCCACCGCCACCATGGCCGCGATCCCCACGCCGAAGCCCCGCCGGGCCGCCCGGTCCGCTCCGGAGGCGACGGTCGGCGGCGGCGGAGGCGCCGGCTTCATGGCGATCACCGGCGCCAGGTCCAGCGGCGGCGGCTGCTCCTCCAGGGACGCGGCGATCTTGTCCCAGAGGCCCGGCGGCGGCTTGCCCCAGCCCGGCGTCAGCAGCCCGGCGACCTCCCGGTGCTCGCTCACCTCGGCCAGGCACGCCTGGCACCCCTGGACGTGGCGGTCAACCGCCTGTAGCTCCGCCGGCTCCAGGGCGTCGAGCGCGTACGCACCGAGAAGGTCGGCGACCTCAGCGTGGCTCAGCTCTCTGCCCATGTCACCCCTCCCAACCCTGCTTCAGCGAGGTCCTTGCGCAGCCGTCGCAGGCCCGAGCGGATCCGACTCTTGATCGTCCCCTCGGGTGCGTCCAGCATGACAGCGACCTGTCGGTATGTGTGCCCCCCGAAGTACGCCAGCTCGATCGCCTGCCGCTCGTCGGTGGGGAGGCCGGCGACGACCTCCTTGACCTTTTCCGAGACCGTCAGGTCGATGACCTCCCTCTCGATGTCGTCGCCGAAGGCGGTCGACTCCCGGGCCTCGCGCTCCTCCCGCCGGCGGCGGGAGGTCTCCGAACGCAACAGATCCACCGACCGGCCGTGGACCTGGGCCAGCAGGTAGGCCCGCAGGCTGCCCCGCTCGGAGTCGAAGCGCTCCGGGTTGTTCCAGAGCCGCAGGAACACCTCCTGCAGGATCTCCTCGGCCAGGTCCTTGTCGTTGAGCAGCCGGCGAGCGAGGCCGTAGGCGGCCCCACCGTGGCGGCGGTAGACCTCGGCCAGGGCGCCTTCCTGCCACCGGCCAATGGCGACGACCAGCGTGGCGTCGCTCGCTTCTCGGAGATCGTCCATGTCCACAGCACCCCTTGTACGGAGCCCGCCGTCCCGGTGGACGTACCCGGTCCAAAACGCGCGATGACCGGTCAGCTTAGGCTCGGCCGGTGCACACCGACGAGGGACGGGGACTCGCCCGCCGGCACGTCCTGGCCCTCTTGGGCGGCGGAATCCTGGGCGGCCCCCTCGCCGCGCCCGCCGGCGCCGACACCGCCCTCGACGTCCGCATCCTCCAGACCGCCTCGTCGCTCGAAGCCCTCGCCGAGGCGGCCTGCGCCCGGTTGCCGGCCGACGGGCTGAGTGGGTTCGCCCGGGACGCCGGCCGGCGCCACGCCGAGCACAAGCAGGCGTTCCAGAGCCAGACCTCTACCCTCGGCGGCCGGAGCCAGGACGCCCCCAACCCGCGGTTCCTCCTCCTGCTGGAGGAGCCGGACCCGCTCGCCGCCGCCGCCACCATCGAGAAGGTGCTGGTCGACACCTACATCTCCAACCTCACCGTTGCCGGCGACCGCCGGGCCAGGGAGCTGCTGGCGGCGGCGATGGCGGGCGCGGCCCAGCACCTGGCCGTCTTCCGGGTCGCCGGCGCCCTCGCCGCGCCCGGATCCACCCAGCCCCTGGCCGTGCCGTTGCCGGTAGCGGACCTCCCGAAGCTGCCGTCCACGGTCGGCACCGTCGCCCCGCCGGAGGCCCTTCATGCCATGGGCGGCCCCGAGCTGATCGCCGATCCGGCGAGCGGGGCGCTGGGATGACGCTCGACCTCAGCCGGCGCCGGCTCCTCGCCGCCGGCGCCGCCGCGGTGGTGGCCGGGGCCTGCTCCGAGCGCGACGGTGGCGGCGGCGACGTCGACCTCGACTTCGCCGCCGGCGCCGCCGGCATCGAGCGGCTCGCCGTCGACCACTTCACCGGCACCGGCCGGCTGCTGACGGACGGCAAGCTCGGAGCCCTCGTCCCCCCTGCCCTCGCCGCCCTCGTCGCCAATGCCGTCGGGCAGCACCGCCAGGCCCACGACGCATGGAACAAGGTCCTCGCCGGCGCCGGCCGGGCCGAGGTCACCGCATCCCCGGCCAAGGCCCAGGAGGCCCTCAACGCCGCCGGCCTGCGGGTGACCGACGTCCTCGCCGCCGCCGCCCTGGCCCTCCGGCTGGAGGACTATGCCTGCCAGACATACCAGCGGGCGCTTCCCACGCTGGGGGGACCGGAGACGACCACCCTGGCCGCCCGGCTCAACGTGGCCGGCCAGCAGCGCCAGGCCGTCCTCCGCTACCTGCTCGGACGCAACCCCCTCGCCGGCGCCGGCGCCGATCCCCACCTACGGCTGATCACCGGCTGAACGCGCACCAGCCCGCCTCCGAGGAGGCGGGCTGCGGCGGGGGACGCAGAGGGCCCGCGCGCAGAACTTCTCGGCGGACTTCTTCACGGTGGCGTCGGCCGGCACCGTGGCGGTGTCGCTCATGTGGCTGACCGCGGCGCGCAGGGTGGTGGCCGTCTGGTGGCGTCACCGGCCTTCTGGGCGTCGATGACCGACTTGAGGGTGGTGGCGTGCATCTTCACGTGCCTTCTTCGTGACCAGCGGTCTCGTCCTGGTCGGCCAGGGCGCCCTGCTCTGGCTAAGGCCGTCGCCCGGCCGCCTACCGCCCGGTGCCGGCGTCGACGGCCGCCATGGCGGTGCTCTTCGCCGCCGGCCTGGCCGTGGTCGCCCTGGCGAGGGCCAAGCCGGCGCAGATCAGCACCCGGCTAGCCGCGGCCTCATCTCCGCTGCTCGCTCCTAATAGTCGGTGATGTCGTTGATCTTGGCCTGGATGGCCTTGTACTCCGGGCTCTGGGTCAGGGGGAGGAGGCTCATCAGCTTGCCCATGTTGCTGCCCGGCACGACCTTGATCCGGCCCTGCATGAAGGCGGCGTTGGGGTCCAGCTCGCCCTTCTGCATCTTCACCGCGTCCTCGTAGGACATCGAGAGGGTGATCTCGGCATCAGGGTCGTCGCCGAGGGGCCACTCCTTGATCTTCCCGCTGTCGATCACCCAGTAGTAATGGACGTCGCCCTCGGGAGTGCCCTTCACCTGGTACTGCAACCGGGCGGTGGCGCCGGCCCGCTCCGGGAACTCCTGCGCCAGCTCGCGGCCGGCGTCCATCCACTCCTGGCTCAAGTACTTCGGCATGAGACGGCAGCCTAGCGACCGAGTTCGGGCTGGACGCGCTCCCGGATCCCGGTGAAAAGGTCGTCCTCGGGGAAGTACGGAGGCGTCTCCACCAGCGAGCGGGCCAGGATGTAGTCGTCCCAGGGGTACACGGACGTGACCTCGGGGGGCAGGCCGAACCAGAAGGGCGAGTTCGGGTCGATCTGGGTGGCGTGGGCGAGCAGAGCTTCCTTGCGGATGTCGTCGCCGGCGCTCACGTCGATCTTGGTCGTGATGCGATCGTCGAGCCCGGGCCGCTCGAACCACTTCTCGTCGAAGGGCGACTCCATGCCCAGCTCCAGGAACTTCTCGTGGATGGCCACCATCCGCCCCCGGGCCCAGGCGCTGTAATAGAGCTTCATCGGCTGCCACGGAGGGCCGGCGTCGGGGTAGGCGTCGGGGTCGCCGGCGGCGTCGAAGGCGACGATACCGATGTCGTGGACCCGCAGGTGGTCCGGGTGGGGGTAGCCCTGCTGGTCGTCGGGATAGATGATCATCACCTGAGGGCGCTCCCGCCGGATCACCGCCACCAGCCGGCCCACCGCCTCCTCCTCCGGCGCCTGGGCGAAGCAGTCGGAGTTCTGGTTGGCGGGGCTGCCGGCCATGCCGGAGTCCCGGTACCCGAGCATGACGACCTCGTGGTAGCCGATGACCTCGGTGGCCCGGGCCAGCTCCTCCATGCGGATCTGGTGGAGGTTCTCCCGCACCTCGGGCCGGTCCATGGCCGGGTTGAGGATGTCGCCCTCTTCTCCGCCGGTGCAGCACACCAGCACGCACCGCACACCCTCCCGGGCGTAGTGATGGACCGTCGCCGCGCCCTTGGACGACTCGTCGTCGGGGTGGGCGTGCACGGTCAGCAGCGTCAACCTCTCGCTCACGACCTCAAGCTACCGCTCGACGTCGGCGTCCTCGGCCGAATGGCACCGGAAGCCGGTGGGGCGACAGTCCGCCTCTCCGGGGCCACCGCTCCTTCCTGGGTCACACTGTCGCCATGAAAATCGCATTCGTCGGCTCGTTCTCGACGGGCAAGACCACCCTGGCCAACCTCTTCGCCCGCGAGTGGGACTATCCCCTCCTGCCCGAGGTGGCCCGCGAGGTCGTCCAGCTCGGCTTCCCTCTCGACCAGAGCGCCACGGCCGAGACCGAGACCCTGATCTTCTTGAAGCAGTGGCGGGCCGAGGTGTCCCACGACCATTTCGTGGCCGACCGTTCGATCTACGACGTGCTGGCCTACGCCGACTGGGTGATGGAGCACCAGGAAAGCCGCAAGGAGAACCACCTCTGGTACGAGTCCCGGGAGCTGGCGGTCATGGATCTGCGGGCCCGCTACGACCACGTCTTCTACCTGCCCGTCGAGTTCCCGATCGTGCTGGACGGGCTCCGGCCTGACGACACCGCCTTCCAGGCCGACATCGACCGCCGCATCGTCGCCCTCCTGGAGGGCGCAGACGTGGCCTACCAGACCCTGACCGGCACGGTGGAGGAGCGCCAGGAGCAGGTGCGGCGGGCGGTGAGGATGGCCCCGGTGTGATCACGGCCGTCTGCTCGCGGAAGGCACCGTCCAGGCGGTGCCCTGCTACTGGTAGCTGCCCGCGGGCACCAGCTGGTCCTCCCCCGTGTCCTCGTCCTCGATGAGGACGTAGCCGCACAGCTCGGCCAGGATGGCGTGGCCCTCGTCGGGGCCGGTGGCGATGAGGTCGTCGCCCGCTCGCAGGACGACCGAGGCGCGGGGGCGGTAGAGGTAGCGGCCGCCCCGGCGGATGGCCAGCAGGTAGAAGCCGGTCTCGGTCTCCATGCACAGGCTCTGGAGCGACTTGCCGTCGGCCGGCGCCCCCGCCGCCACCGGGACCCGCACGACCACCTCGTCGGCGTGGCCCAGAGCGATGGCCAGGATGGGATGGAGCTCCTCCCCCTCCTCGATCAGCCAGACCAGCTGCTGGGCCGCGTCGCCGATCTCCTCCGCAGCCTGGGCCAGGTGGAGCAGGCCGCGCAGCGCCGAAGGGTCGAGGTGCTCCTGGGCGCCCCGCAGCACCCACAGCTCGAGCCGCTCCTTCATCTCATCCAGGCGGTCCTCGAGGTGGTTGACCTCGGCGGCCAGGCCAGGGTCGCGGAGGACCAGGGCCGAGTAGGCCAGGCCCACCGCCACCTCGGAGATGTTCTTCATCTCGACGAGGACGTCGATGGCCCGGTCGAGGTCGGAGATGGCCGCCTCCTCCGACGCCCGGGGCGGCTCCCAGTCAGGGGCCCCGGCCAGCGAGCGGAGCTCGGCGATGCCGGCGGCCGCCCCCTGCAGGAACAGCACGTCGCCGGGCAGGAGGACGAGGTCACCCTCCACGTCGTTGATCCAATCGCGGTCGCGGCGGATGGCCACCACCCGCATGCCCACCTCGACCGGTAGCTCCAGGTCCGAGAGAGCCCGGTGGGCCATCTGGGAGTCCTCACGGATCCGCACCCGGTGGGAGATCTCCTCCGCCATGGAGAGGTCCGCCACCAGGGCGCGGGGAATGCCGAGGCGGTGGGTCACGATGCGGCCGATGTCGACGGCGGCGTTGCCGAGGCGCTCGATGGCCCCCACCACCTGCAGCACCGAGGCCATGGCGTCGGCATCGCGCGGCGAGCGGGCCGCCAGCACGCAGATGGCGCGCATCTCGTGCACGAGCTCGGAGAGGCGGGCCTCGAGCTCGTAGACCTCCTCGGCCATGGCGACATCGCTGAAGTAGACCGCCGCGTAGCCCAGGTCGATCATCAGCTCGGAGGTGTCCTTCGCCTCCGAGAGCATTTCCTTGAGATTCCGAGGTTTGTCGTCCATGGGGACCCCAGAAGCGTAGCGGGCGCTTCGCCGGTCCCGGAAGCAAGCCGGTCAGCGGGGCGTGCGCTGCCGTTCCCGGGGCTCCGCCTCCATGCCCATGACGCCCGGAGCCGCCGCACGGCTCCACGAAGACTCAGGCGATGCCGACGGTGACGATCACCACGATGAGGGCGAGGGCGCCGACGAAGTCGACGGAGGACGTCACGAGGGGCACGCCGTAGGTGTCGGGATCGGCCCCGAAGCGGACGGCGGCGATGGTGCCGTAGTAGGCGACTGCCACCACGAAGGACACGGCGAAGATCCCCCCCACCAGCGAAACCAGCACCATGTCCACCAGCCCGGGGCTGGCCTGGCCGAGGGCCCGTCCGACGAAGTGGGCCCCCACGGCGTTGAACAGGTAGACGGGGATGCCGAGAGCAAGGATGAGGGCGCCGTCGGCCCGGGCGTCCCGGTTCGGGAAAGGCGCCGGCGACATCAGGCCGAGGTGGAGCTTGGTCGACAGGCGGCTGGAAAGGATGCCGCCCAGGGCACCGGCGCTGCTGATGAACGCCGGGAACAGGATCAGCAGGGCCGGGAACGTGGAGAACGTGCCCAGCCGCTTCTCCATGGCGATGCCGGCCATGGTGCTCAGGCAGGCGGCGGCGAAGAGGATGGGCATCGACTCCCGCACCACCCGGCGCAGCACCTCCTCCTTCGACCGCCAGGCCAGGGCGAAAACCACGACCACGGCGCCGGCCACGAGCGTCCCCACCGTGTTGGCCAGCAGCTCGATGTCGAGCAGCAGGCTGGCCAGCCACAGGGCCGGCAGGGTGAGGACGTCGCCCAGCGTCGACACCAGGGGCGCGGTCAGGTTGTCCAGGTCCCATCCGTAACGCACGGAGCCGGCGGCGAGCAGGATCGTCGCCCCCAGGACGACGACGGACGCCAGCGCCCCGCCCACGATCGAGATCAGAGCCAGGTCGAGCACCGAGATGGTGTCCATCACCCCCAGGGCCACGGCCACCGTCTTGGCGACCACCGCCAGCAGCAGCGAGAGCATGAGGGTGAGGACGAGGGCGGCGGCGACGTTCTGGCCTATCAGGCTCTGCCGGCGCAGAGACATCCGGAAGTTGCCGAGGTGGATGGCGGTGCTCAGCCGGTTGCCCAATGCGGCGAAGACGTTGCCCCGCAGCCCGATGGCGGCGGGGACGAGCACCAGCAGGCCGGGCAGGCGCTCGAAGGTGTCGGTGATGCTCCCCAGCACGGCGCCGGCCACCAGGCTGGTGCTGCTGTTCAGGGCCAGGCTGACGAGGCTCTGGCCCACGACCTCCCGGCTGGGCCCGAGGAGAGCCAGCAGCCGGGCCCGCAGCCGCAGCGGCGGCGGGCGGCGGATCGGGAGGGGGCGGCTACGCCGGCGGGCGTCCTCCGACGGAGGCGGCGCCGAAGGCCGCGGGCGAACCCGGGCGCGGGGACGGAGCGGGCG
>Ga0247713_1000212_pt1 | contig 41758 bp, 33 predicted proteins | sample 21E_NmetaG_FD_189936 | JGI IMG/M metagenome (GOLD analysis project Ga0247713, IMG submission 189936) | Soil microbial communities from hillslope of Landscape Evolution Observatory, University of Arizona, Oracle, AZ, United States - 2-1-E_N | ecosystem: Engineered > Artificial ecosystem >...
GTCCGCGCGGCGAGCGGAGGTCGACGCAGATGGACCGCTTGCCTTTGTTCAGCCCGGCCCAGAACAAGCTTCTGCCGTCCTTCGTCACGGGCCACCGCGTGTAGTCAAGGCCCCCTCCGATCCCATCGAAGCGGATCACATCCGCCCCTAGCTGGGCGAGGGTCATCCCGCCCAACGGAGCGGCGACGTAAGCCGAACCCTCGATGACGCGCATCCCCTGCAGGATCCCGCCCATGCTGCCAGCCTCCTTAGGCCATGAGTACGAAGAACTTCCAGTCGAGGACGAGCGTTTCTTCGGCATTGGAACCACCGACTGCCGATGTCGAGTAAGCGAGAGCGTTCAGCTCGATCACACCGCTGTCACCGCGCAGCGGGTGCTTCGCGGTGACTTTCACCTCAGACCTGATGATGTCCTCCTCGAAGACGGGCGCAGCATGATCACAGCTACGCCAGGCGAGGAAGGTGACGATGTTGGATAGCGCGCGAATGACCTGCGCACCGACCATCGCAACCGTGTGACCCCCGTAAACGAGACGACGCCCATACGGGCTTGCGCCGGCGTCGAGGTGTGTCTGCGCGAGGTTGAGGGTCAGGCGCGCGAACTCGGGAGCCCCCGTGATCGTGTCCCTGCTTTCGATAGAGTAGGTCGCTCCTTCCTGGATGTCGGCGAAATGAGCACCGGGAACTCGTGCGCGAAAGGCGGCAAGGTCCCACCATTCGGGAGCCGCCCGCAACACGGCGCCTACGTCTACGTCGTCGGGGATCGCATCAAACGTATCGCTGTAACCAGTCTCTCTCTTTTGATCGCGCAGTGGGATCATCGGACACCGCCAGAAGTCGAGGACATGTTGGCCCGAGTCGTTCGAGCACGTCACGCGCAGAAGGGCCAGACCGGTAGCTGGCTTGTCGGGACGGAGACGGTTCTGTTTGAGTGCGACGATCGTGGTCTTCGTCACGAGGGTGTCTCCAACGAAGACTGGACGCAACAGCGTGAGCCCGCGGTAGAAGAGGTTGCCTCTGACTCGCTGCGAAGGACCCGTCGATTGGGCGATAGCGAAGTTGGTCACCAGGTTTGGATGCGCGAACGGCGGTTGCCTCAGCGTGACGACCTGCGCCAAGTTCTGGTCGACCGCCAGGCGTAGTCGATCCCCGAAGAGGGCCTGGTAGACGGCCGCGTGTCCTGCGGTGACGGTCACGGCGGGCGCGTCGTCGTAGACCTGACCGACCTCAAGGTCCTCGAAGTAGGGTCCGCCCACGGTTATAGATTCCATCGTCGCTCCGTACCTGGAAGATGACACCGCACCCTATCCGCTTGATGTTGGCGCCCGCTGTCGGGTCCCCCCAAACCGCAGCGAGCCGCTGTGACCCGTGGGCACCCCGTCGAGTTCGCAAGCCCTAAGCCGTTCGGGGTTTCCGTCCCAGACACCGATCACTTCAGCGCGGACGTATGTCGAAAGAGCCGACGACGACGAACGCCCACGCCCGGAACTGCGGATTCACCGGTCTGACTATCGCCCGATGTAAGTCGCCAGACGCCGCGCCACCACGCGCAGCAGCGCCCGCGCCATCGCAGGCTGCGACTCGAGCAGCTGCTCGAAGTCGTCCCGGCGGAGCGCAAGACAGCGCGCCTCGCTCGTGGCCACCACCCGCCCACTGTGGACCGCTCCGTCGTAGAGGAGCGCGAGCTCGCCGAAGAACTCACCCGGACCGAGCTCGATCTTCTTGCCGGGCAGCTCGACCGAGACCGTCCCTTCCTCCAGCATGAACAGACCCTCGCCGGGTTGCTTCGGCTGCACCAGCACGTGCCCCCGCCGTACCTCGAAAGGAACGATCCGCTCGAGGACTTGTTTCAGCGCGTCATCAGAGAAATCATGGAACAGCGGTATCCGACGAAGAGCTTCGAGCCGATCCGGCGCCTCGGCGCTCATTCCCGTCCCCCTTGCAAGTTGCTCCGATTCTCTGGCACGGGCCGCTATTGTGCCAGACTTGCAGAGCAAGCAGCACGAGGACGGAGCGAAAATCATTGAACGGGGACGAGCTGATCGACACCTTCTCGAGTTTCACCCTTTTCGCCGACCTCTCGAGACCTCAGCTCGAAGCCCTCGCCCACATCTTCGAAGAGGAATGGTTCGCCGAGGGCCAGCGCGTCGTGCATCAGGGGTTCGGGGGGGTCGGCTTCTACGTGATTCTGCACGGCGAGGCTGCCGTACGAATAGACGGGGTCGAGCGGGCGCGGCTCGGGCGCGGCGAGTTCTTCGGTGAGCTGTCGATTCTGCTCGACGAACCGCCGGCGGCCGACGTGATGGCGATCACGCCGCTTCGGTGCGGCTCGCTGCCGCGCTCGCAACTGGAGGACTTCCTTCTGGCGCACCCCACGGTGTCGCTCCGGATGCTTCAGGTCGAGCTGCGGCGCCTGAGGGCCTCCAACCAGTGGCGGGCGTGACGACTTCGGACGGAAACGTCACTCCGTTCGCGCCGGGCGACTACCCGGTCGTCGTGGTGGGAAGCGGACCGGGCGGACTCCAGACGGCCTACTGGTTGCGACGGCTGGGAATCCCTTACGCGCACATCTCGGCCGACGACGCGCCGGGCGGACTGTTTCGCCGCTTCCCCGTCTACCAGCGCCTCATCAGCTGGACCAAGCCGTACGCCGTCGAGGAGCGCGGCACGAGAGCCTACGAACGCTACGACTGGAACAGCCTGATCGCGGTCGAGCCGGAGAACCGCTCGCTGGTGGCGCCGTTCATGGACGGCACTTCTTACTTCCCGGCGCGCGCGGAGATGGAGCAAGGTCTCCTGGAATTCGCCTCCCGCACCGGACTCGCGGTCAATTACGGCTGCAGGTGGGAGGCCACGCGCCGAGAAGACGAGGGGCTCGTGCTGGAAACCTCGCACGGAGAGTACCGGAGCCCGATCGTGATCTTTGCGATCGGGGCGACCAGGCCGTGGAAGCCGGCCATCCCGGGGTTGGAGGACGTCCCCCACTACGTGGAGGCGAAGCCGGCCCGTCACTACGCGGGCCGGCGCGTCTTTCTGATCGGCAAGCGCAACTCGGGTTTCGAGTTGGCCGACGGTCTACTGCCGTGGGCGCGCCAAATCATCCTCGCGTCGCCCCGGCCTGCGTCTCTCTCGGTCACGACGCGTTCACTGGTGGGCGCGCGGGCGCGTTACGTGCAGCCCTATGAAGACCACGTCTTGGCCGGCGGCAACGTGGTGCTCGACGTGGCGATCCGGAGCGTGGAGAGGGGTGGCGACGGGTACCGGGTTCATGCCGTCGGAACCACAAACCCCGGCGACTTCGTCCTCACCGTAGACGACGTGATCGCGGCCACCGGCTTCGAGGTCGGCCTCGGGGACCTGCCGGGCTTGGGCGTGGCGACGTTCAACCAAGGCCGTCTCCCGGCGCAGACCCCTTTCTGGGGCAGCGCCTCGGTGCCGGGCATCTATTTCGCCGGGTCCGCGACCCAGGCCGCTGCCGGCCTCAGGAAGTACGGGATCTCGTCGAACTCCGCCGCGGTGCACGGCTTCCGCTACAACGCGGGCGTCCTGGTCCGCCATATCGCAGAACGCCATTTCGGCATGATGTTCGACGATCCGGTCATGCCGCCCGATGGGTTGATCGAACACCTGCTGCACGCAGCGACCAAGGCGCCCGAGCTGTGGAACCAGCCGTCGTATCTGGCGCACGTCGTGGAACTGGGCGCTAGGCCCGGCCCGGTTGCCCGCGGCATCACGCCGCTCGCCCATTTCGTCGACGCGAACGGTCCGGACGCGGTGGCGGTGACGGTGGAGAGCGATGCGTCCGGAGACATCCACCCGGCGGTGTACGTCCGCTCCAGAGGCACGGTGTCCGAGCACTTGCTGCCGTCGGCGCCGTTCCACGATTACGAGACCGAGGACCACCGGTCGTTGCTCCGAGCGGTACTCGATCCGGTCACCCGAGGTTGACTAGCTCCCGTCGGCCTCCGGGTCCTTCTTGACGTAACCGATCACCTCCGCCGGCGACATCGCCAGGCCCTCGTTCCAGGCCCGTTCGATTTCGTGCTCTGTGAGGTAGCGGCGGGCGAGCTCACGCGGGTCGGCCGATATCAGCGTCAGCGGAGGGGGCGCGCCCCCTCCGGCCTTCTGTCGCAGGCTTTCGCCTGCGCCTGCCAGAACGAGACCGCGCACCGCGTTCCCCTCCAACAGATCGATGTCGGCGACCATGTCGCACAGCGACGCCAGCGCCGTGAGATCGCCGGAGCTCTCGGCACCGTCCACCTGTTTCAGCATTATCTCCCGGGCGCGGGCGAGATCGCCCTCGAGCTTCGCAACCTGAGAGAAGACGGAGTCGGTCAGGGACTCGCCGAACCAGTCGCCTTGTTCGGCATAAAGACGGGCGGCTACCTCGGCCAGGGCGCGTGCTTGCGCCCCGTCTTCTCCCAGGAGCGCGGCCATCGCCAGACCCCAAGTCGCGTTCGCCAGGCCGTGGTCGTCGCCCAACTCCCGATACAGCGACGCGCTCTCTTCGTAGCGTTCTCGTGCCTCGTCGAGGCGACGCGCTACGAGCGCCACGAAAGCCCAGTTATAAAGCGCGCCCGCCATCGCCACGCGGTCGTCGAGCGCTCGGTAGATCTCGAGGCTTTCTCGGTAATGCGCGGCACACGACTCGAAGTCGTTTTGCCAGTAGGTCACGCTCCCGAGCGCAGTCAGGCCCTTGGCCCGGTTCCCGTCGGGGGCGGGATGAGCGGCCAGCAACTCCGTGAGCCAGGTGCGGCCTTCCGCGAGGTGGCCCCGGACCTGCCAAAACCGCCACAGTGCCGAGGCGATGAGAAGTCCGATGTCGGTGCGGTTTCGTCGCAGCGCCCACCGGAGGGCGGCGCGCAGGTTATCGTGCTCGTCGGTCAGCAGATCTCCCCAGCGTTGGTCTTTGGTGAATTCGCTCTCGCCCTGCTCGGCGATCTTCAGGAAGAAGAGGGCATGCCGCTCTTCGACGTGCTCGAGGTCTGCCCCTTTTTCGAGTACCTCGAGGGCGAACTCGCGGATCGTCTGCAGCATGCGGAAGCGCGTCTCTCCCGATTCGCCTGCCACAAGGCGCACGAGGTTGTTGTCGACGAGCGTTTCCAGCTCCGTCAATGCGGTGGCTTCGAGATCGTCGGCCACCACACGTTCGGCGGCTTCGAGCGAGCACCCGCCGACGAAGATGCCCAGCCGAACGAAAAACGCGCGCGACGATTCACCGAGCAGGTCGTAGCTCCACGCGATCGCGCCACGCAGCGTCTGCTGTCGTGACGGAAGGTCCCGGGCCCCGCCGCTCAGCAGTGACAGGCTCTTTTCGAGCCGCTTGAGGATGTCGGCGGGGGTGAACAATTTGACGCGGGATGCGGCCAGCTCGATGGCGAGGGGCAGCCCGTCGACGCGTGCGCAGATGGCCGCCACCACCGCGGCATTTTCGGGCGTCAGCTCGAAGCGCGGATCGACAGACCGTGCGCGCTGCGCGAACAGCTCGACGGACTCGGCCGCGGCAAGCTCCTCGAAGGACGCGCCGCGCCCGGGATCGGGCACGACCATGGGGGGGACGGGATACTCCTGCTCCCCATAGATCCTGATCGGCGCCCGACTCGTGACCACCAAGTGGATTTTGGGCGCCGCCGACAGCAGCTCGGACACCACAGGACCGGCTGCGATGATCTGCTCGAAGTTGTCGAGGACCAGGAGCATGTGCTTGTCGGCGAGAAAGTCTCGGAGTCTTTCCTCGATCGGTTGCATGCCGTGCTCCATCACGCCGAGAACCTGTGCGATGCGAGGCGCGACGAGCGTCACGTCGCTCACCGGGGCCAGCAGGACAAGAAAAACGCCATCTGGGAACCGGTCGAGCAGGTCGGCCGCAACCTTGAGGGCAAGACGCGTCTTTCCGGTGCCGCCGGGACCGGTGAGGGTCACCAACCTGCGGTCTGATACCAGCAACTCGATCTCGGCTACCTCTCGATCTCGGCGTACGAACGGCCCGAGAAAATCCGGGAGGTTGGTCGGGCGGGCGTCGAGCGTGCGAAGCGGAGGAAATTCGACAGGCAGTCCTGCGACGCACAACTGGAACAAGTGCTCCGGCCGCTCCAGGTCCTTTAGGCGGTGGGTCCCAAGGTCGAGCAGCGTGATGTCGTCGCCGAGGGAGCCGTGTATAAGTCCGCGGGTAGCGTCGGAACAGATGACCTGTCCGCCGTGGGCGGCGCCGGCAATGCGCGCCGCGCGGTGGACATCGATTCCGCCGTAGTTGTCACCCACCTGCTTTGCCTCGCCACTGTGCAGGCCCATGCGGACCCTGACTTCGACGCCGCCCGGCCATCGGTGTGCCGCCAGCCGGCGCTGCGCGGCGGCCGCCGCGCGCGCCGCGTCCGTCGCGCTCTGAAATGCAACGAAGAAAGCGTCGCCTTCGGTGCCGACCTCGAAGCCGTCCGAAAGAAAGACTTCCCGCATCAACCGGTGATGGTCGTCCAGCAACTCCGCGTAACCGTCGCCGAGCGCATGCAGGAGCTTGGTGGAGCCTTCGATGTCGGTGAAGAGAAACGTCACCGTGCCGGTCGGAGCCGCCATGGCCGTCAAGCCCCCGCGGTCGTATCTTGGGCGGCGGCCGGATCGATTATGCCGAGCCCGTTGACCGCGGCTCCGGTGAGGCACATGCCGGCGGCGATGAGCATCGCGACGTGGAAGGCGTCGGTGGACGCCTCCGCGGCGGCCTTGTGGAGCGCGGGGTCGGCGTCGGCCGGGGGCGGATTGAGCGGGCTCACCTGCTCGCGCACCCTCGGCGTGGCTTCGTTCGGGAGTTCGTCGTTGAGTGACGCGTAGAAGGTAGTGGAGATGAACACGAAGATCAGGGCCCCGGCGAGTTGTGGGCCGACTCGCGAGATCGCGTTGTTGAAGGCCGACGCCACGCCCGAGTTGCGCACGGGGACCGATCGCATGAGCGCGGTCGTCAGGGGCGCCACCATGATCATTAGCCCGATGCCGAACACGACGAGCGCCGGAAGCACATCCGTCAGGTATCCGGTCGATGGAACGAACGTCGAGAGGTCCGCGACGTCCGGTCTCCATGCCGCGCTGTGGGACGGGATGCGGGTCAGCCACAAAAGGCCGAGAGCAAGAACGACCGGACCGAGGGTCATGAAGCGGCGCGGGCCGTAGCGGGCGGCCAGCGCGCCGAAGCGTGTCGAGAAGAGCGCGAGAAAGACCGTCGTCGGGATCGTGGCGATTCCGAACCCGATCTCGTTGTATCCCAGCACGCCGATGCTGTAGAGGGCGAGGAACTGAACGAAGACGTAGAGGGCGCCGTAGATCAGGAGCGTCGAGATGTTCGTCACCGTGAAGTTGCGCGATTTGAAAAGGTCGAGCGGGACGAGCGGATGATCGGATCGCCGCATGACGATCGGAAACGCGATCATCGAGACCGCTCCGACGGCGAGCGCGACGTACGGAGCCACGCCTTGCCATTCTTGCGCCTGCCCTCGGATCGTGCCGAAGGTGAGGCCGCCTATGGAGAGCGCGACGATCGCCGCTCCGACGAAGTCGAAGCGACCCGACGATTCCTCATCGCGCGTCTCGGCCATATACCTCGCCGTCACCCACGCCGCGAACGCGATCACCGGGACGCTGACCAGGAATGCGGCGCGCCACGAGATGTAGGCGACCAGAGCGCCACCCACCACGGGCCCGAGGATCGTCGTGGCCGCGGACGCGCCCGCCCATACCCCGAAGGCTCGTCCCTGCTCCTCCCCTTCGAAGGTAGCCGTGATGATCGCCAGTGATCCGGGCACGAGCATGGCGCCGGCCGCGCCCTGCAGGACGCGCGCTGCGATCAAAAATTCCATGTTGGGCGCCACGCCGCAAAGGATGGAGGTGGTGCCGAAGCCGGCGAGACCGAGTAAGAACATCCGTTTCCGTCCGTGGTAGTCGGTGAGCGCGCCGGCCAAGATCAACAAGGAGCTGAGCGACAGCAGGTAGGCGTAGTAGATGTAGCTCTGCGCCTCGAGGGTCTCGAGCAGCGTGCTCGACAGGTCTTCGCCGATCTTGGGCAGCGCGACCGCGACGATCGAGGACTCGAGAAATACGACTCCCGAGCCGAGGATGACGGCGATCAGGGTCCAGCGCTTGGTGTCCACGGCGTCCTTTCGCTTAACAGATCAACCACTTGTCATCTTCCCGAGGAGCTAAGTGGGGACGCCTAAAGCCGCCACCGCTTCGATCTCGCCCTGCCTTCCGGCCGAACAGGGGTTACCGGAGGGGTTGTTTCGCCCTATTCCGGGTGCCAGAATCGTCAAAATACAGAACCGTCTTAGAAAGCGCGCCCGTGTGAGCCAAGTCCTCGAAGGATCTCCACTTCAGCAGGGCCGAGATGCGGCCTCCCGCCATGCCTGGCGCGAGGCCTTCGCCCTGTTGAGCGAGGCCGACGCGCTCGATTCGCTCGGGGCCGAGGACCTCGAGAGGCTCGCCCAGGCCGCGTGGTGGGTCGGCCGCCTCGACGACGCCATCGCGGCGAAGGAACGTGCCTACGCGGCCTACCTTGCCCGTGGGGAGCCACGACGGGCCGCGGTTGCCGCGCTGGCGCTGGCCCAGGACTACTTCGGAAAGCTCGCCCACGCCATCGGTGCGGGTTGGTTCAGCCGTGGTGAACGGCTCCTGAAGGATGAAGGCGATTGCGCCGAGCAGGGATACCTGACTCTCATGTATGCGATGTCGGCGGTCGAGATGGGAAACCACGAGGCCACGCTCGAAGCGGCACGGCGCACCTTCGAGATCGGGACCCGCTTCGGCGACCGGGACCTGCAGGCCTACGGGGTGCTGATGGAGGGCAAGGCGCTCGTTGCCATGGGCCGGGTCGAGGAAGGACTGGCGCTCCTCGACGAGGCGACCGTGGCGGCGGTAAGCGGCGAGATCGGTCCGCTCGCCTCCGGGATCATCTATTGCGTTGCCATCTCCACCACCGCGCGGTTGGCAGACTACGACCGGGCCGGGCAGTGGACCGAAGCATCGCGTCGCTGGTGCGAGCGGCAATCTATCTCCGGCTTCCCCGGGGTGTGCCGCGTCCACCGCGCCGAGATCATGCGTCTGCGGGGATCGTGGACCGAGGCCGAGAGCGAAGCGCGCCGCGCGCTCAGCGAACTGCAGAACTTCAACCTCGAATTCGTCGCCGAGGGGTTCTACGAGATCGGCGAAATCCGTCTCCGCATGGGTGATCTCGAGGAGGCGCGCGACGCATTCCGCCAGGCACACGAGCTGGGACGGGATCCGCAGCCGGGATTCGCGATCATGCAGTTTGCCGAAGGCAAGCCGGCCGCGGCGCTGGCGTCACTCCGGCGGGCTCTCGACGACGACACCCTCGATCGCCTCGGGCGGTGCCGATTGTTGACGCCGTTGGCGTCGATCGCGATCGCACTAGATGATCTCGACGCCGCGCGCGCCGCGGTGGAAGAGGCGGAGGCGATCGTAGTGACTTTCGGCAGCCCCCCGCTCCGGGCAGGCGCGTTGCTCGCCCGCGGGGAGTTGCAGCTTGCGGAGGGTGATGCCAAAGCCGCGGTTCAGACCTTCAGAGAGGCATGGCGGCTGTGGAAGACGGCCGACCTGCCGTATGAAGCCGCCCGGGCACGTATAGCGCTGGGGGTTGCGCTGCGAGCCGACGGGGACGAGGACGGCGCTCTCCTCGAGTGGCACGCGGCGCGTGCGGCGTTCGAAAAACTCGGTGCCGTCCTCGATTTGCGGCACGCCCTCGAGCTTGTCGGCGAGGAGGTGAGTGAGTCGCTGCCCAAGACGGCCTCTCCCGCCGTCCGACTCGTGAAGACTTTCATGTTCACCGATATCGTGAACTCGACGCCGCTCGTAGAGGCGCTCGGAGATGAAGCCTGGGGGAACGTGCTCGCGTGGCACGATCAGTCGTTGCGCCGGGCATTCAAGGCGCACTGTGGTGAGGAGGTGAACAAGGCGGGCGATGGTTTCTTCGCCGCCTTCGACGACGCCACCGAGGCGGTTGAGTGCGCCGTCGACATCCAGCGGAAGCTCGCCGAGCATCGAAGGGAAAATGGGTTCGCGCCGCAGGTGAGGATCGGTCTTCATTTGACGCAGGCGACCCGCAAGGGCCACGACTACGCCGGCAAGGGCGTTCATGAAGCGGCACGCATCGGCGCGCTGGCGAACGCGGGCGAGGTGTTCGCCTCGAAGGCCGTCCTCGACGCCGCCACATTGCGCTTTCCAACTTCCGAACTTCGTCCGATGCGGCTAAAGGGCGTTAGTGAAGCGATCGAGGTCGCGTCGATCGAAGTACCTGTGTCCTAACCGACCGGGAAGGACATTTCATCGGGGCTCCTTATTCCGCACGGGTGCATGCATCGCTTGGTTCCATGTGACCGCGGGAGCCCGAGGAAAGCCCCGGCCGGAGCTTCTGTAAGAGGTTATCGCCGTGGTCGGGCGCTTCAATGAGCGGTGAATCGCCACGATCCCGAAGCGGTCGTGGGCCGCGATCACCGAAATTTGAGAGCACGCTGTCACCCGATGGCGATCCCGTCCCCGCCGGCGGCTCTTCGAGGCCGCTCGAGCCCACGGTGTAAGCAGACCGTCCCGCGGTCCGGGGTTCTCATTCAAGAATGGGGTGCACGAGTCAGAGGAGATTGATCCCCCGGGCCCAATATCATCTAGCGGGAGGGTATGCCCTCATTTTTTTTGGCAGGAGGCGAAGAAGAATGAGCTTTAAGCCGCTGGTTGGCTCCCTTCTCGGCGCGCTGGTTTCCGTCTTGGTCCTCGTGCCGAGCACCTCAGGCGCTCGGTCAGGACCGAACAACAAACCGGTGACGAGGCGCGTTCCTCCCTCTTCGGCATACCAGTCCCCGTCGCTGGCGCAGGATCCATCCCGCCCGCGTAACCTCGCCTTGGCCTACCACGATGGGTCGACCTGGAAACATGCTACTTGTCGGTCTCGGCGAATGGAGGTCGGTCCTGGCGCACGGTGGCGGTCATTGGTACCGACGATGCAGTACATCAGTTTCCCGAGAACTACATTCAGTGCCTCAACCCCGCCGTCGCGTACGGGCGCGACGGCCGCCTCTATTTCGTCTACTACGTTAGACAGACGGGCAGCAATCTGGGCGATGCCGTCGGAATCACGGTCACGATCGACGGCGGTGAGACGTTCTCCGCGCCGCGGCTGGTGGATCAAACCGCTGGTCCACAGGCATGGACTCGGGACAAGTGCGAGTTCGACCCGTGTGATTACCAGCCTGGTATCGCAGTCGACCACCGCCGGGACCGCGTCTATGTCACATGGACCCGGGGATGCTATGCCTGTGGGCCCGACGGCATCTTCGTTGCAGCTTCCAGAAACGGTGGGCGGACCTTCGGCACTCCCATTGCGCTGAGCTCGCACCTTCCCACCCGGAATGCGGCCCTGCTTTCGTCTGTGACCGTCGGTCGTGACGGAGCCGTGCACGTGGCATGGCTCGACTGGAGCGACTACTACACCGCTGCCTTCTCGATGCCACTGGTCCTCAACGCTTCGACTTCGGCGGACGGGGGCAAGACGTTCACGACGTCAAAGGTCGGTGAAATTCAACCGACGTGTCCTCAGCTGTATTGCAATTACCTCTGGTGGTTCCCGTCGGACTCACTGACCCAGATTGCCGCGGCTCCTGACGGGCATGTCTACGCTGCGACATGGCAGAAGCTCGGTCCGCTGCAGGACCGGGTCGCGCCTCGCCCGGGAGATAACTACCGCATCTTCTTTTCTAGCTCTCCCGACGGGGGTTCCACGTGGACCCCGCTCAAGCCCATAGGTGTGCCCGAAGGCGCCGAGGACCACGACCAGCATCGGCCACATTTGACAATCGGTGGCGGTGGTCGGATCGACATCGTCTATTACGACATCTCGCCCGAAAGCGAGCAGCACGTCTACAGGATCCACTCGGCCGACGGGGGAACGACATTCTCGACTCCAGTCAGGATCACGAACGTCTCTCACGATGCGCGGATCGGTCCGCCCGGGTTTGATTCGAAGCGCGCTGCGGCGCTCGGATCGAACCTCGCGTCCGTATCCTCCGCCGATCGGCTCATTGCCGCATGGACCGATTCGCGGCGTGGCACTGCCGATGACGTGCATCAGGACGTCTACTTCGCCAAGATGCGTATCCCGTAGGGGTAACGCAGTGTCACGAAGGTGTTGTGCGACCTGGGGATGAGCGCCCTCGGCCCGGCGGCGGTGCGGGCCAACGACGGTGCGATCTCGGGTCAGATCGCAGCCAATGTAGATGCCGAGATCGGTCGGCTCCTGGACGAGGCAGACGGACGAGCCCGGGCGGTGATCACCGCGCATAGGGCGCAGCTCGACGAGCTCGCCGAGCTACTCGTCGCACGCGAGACTCTGGAGCGAGACGAGCTTCATACGGTTCTCGGCAATGTTGGGCGCGGTCTACCCTCCTCGCGGGAAGGGGCGGGCACTAAACGCCGCGCTGCGACGCGACCCACCTCCAGAGGATTAAAAAAAACGGGACCTTAGCCAACCGACGGCACCTGCATTGACGTCGACCAACGTCATCGCATCAAGACCCACTCACTTGCACGATGCGATCGACTCTGCCGTCCAGTTCCACCATCCCAAGCATGGAACGGGTGTGTGCCGATCCCCGCGACAACAGAAAAGTCCCGCCCCGGCGCGCCGTCACATATCCGAGGAGCGCGCCGGCCATGCCGTCGGCAGGATCGGCCGTGTAGACGACGTTGAACGGCAATCCACGCTCGATCGCATGCGTCGTAAGCGCTCGCGACACTTCGTAGAGGTCGGCCCCGCCGATGCGCGTTGGTCCCGGGAGCTCGGCGAGTGTCGCATCGGCTATGTCCTTCTCTCCGGCGATGACGAGGGTCGCATCCACGTTCAACTCCTCCAGAGCTTGCTTGGTTGCCTCCGGTACGGCGCGGAAATCTGCAAAGAGAATGGGAACCCTTAGTTGGGCAGCGATGCCTGCAGCCGCGATAGCGGACCCGCTGGCAGGGTTGACTATCACGACCTGCGAAAAAGCACGTTCGCCCGTTAGCTTCTGCGCATCGGATCGACGATCCAGACTGAGCGCGACCAGCCGCGCGGTTTCGGCGGGGTCGTCCGCGGCGATGCGGACGATTGCATCCGCGGCGACTCCGGTCTCGACGATTTGTTGCTGCACTTTTTCCGACAGCTTCCCTTCGTTTCCGATGAGATATGCGCCAATGGGATCGAGTCTCTTTATCTCGCGCACTACCGCCGGGGCGAGCTTGCCTTCGCCAGAAAGCAGGACCGACCCAAGCTGGGCGCGCGCCAGCACGCCCGCAACCAGCGCGTCGGCCGGCTCCTCCGCGTTCACGACCACGACCCGGGTGGTCTCCCGTTGGCCGACGATCTCGCTTCCGCCCGGGTAGGCGACGCGGGACAACTCGACGGAAGTGTGTACGACTTCCGACGACCGAATCCGTTGGACCGGTACCGGCCCTCGTGCCCTCAGATCGATGCGGGCAAGGTAAATGTCCTGTGCCGCCGTCAAGTAGCTGCCCTCACGGGAGTCGGCCCACGCAACCAGAACTTTGTTTCCCGCAATCGGCGTGTTCACGGGAGCAAACACGCCCAAGCGCGGCTTGTAGCCGACGTCGCGATTACCGATGCGGTCGGTGACACGCCGGTTGGAAGAGAAGGTCTCGCCGGCATCGGTGGAATGCGCGTAATAGACGTCTTCGAGCGAGTTGCCGGGGTAGGGATTGCGCTGGTCGAACCAGGTGACGTCGATTCGCCCGTCGTCTGCGACCGACACCCACGGAGCTATTTGATGAGCCGCACTCTGATCGTCGTTGACTCTTACCGGCGACGCCCACGTAGCACCGGCGTCCGTCGAGCGCTGGACGAAGATGTCGGACCCGGTTGAAGCCGTTGCCTCCTCGTAAGCGAGGTAGAGCGCGTCGCTGTTCTTGTCGACGACAAGCTTCGGATCTATGAAGCCCCGCTGTGGGCGAAAGTTCGACCGAACCGTGCTTTGTTCCCACGTCTTGCCCTCGTCTGTCGACCGGGCCAGCCGAAGAGTCGTTCCCGATCCTGCTCCGATTCTGTAAACCACGTAAATCGACCCGTCGGAAGCTACCGTTATTTGCGAGTTGTCGAGGGCGAAACCTAGGTCTCTCGTGAACGAGTTGATGGGGACGGGGCTGGTGAAAGTCTCACCGGAATCGTGTGACGCGGAGAAGACGACGTCGTTGCAGCTGCCGCTCGAAAGCGGAAACGAGCGGCCACTGCATGCCCACGACGTGATGTATACGAGGTCGCTTGATGCGGTCTCACCCGGAACTACGGTCAGCTTCGGTCGGCGGTAGTCGACGTCGGCCGAATAGGGAAGCGCGGCGACCCTCTGTTTGAACGTCCTTCCGCCGTCGGTCGACCTGAGTACGATTACGGAGTCCCGGTCGCCGTCATGCTCGGCGGAAAAGGTGGTGTACACGTTTCTATGGGCTCCGAACCCAACGCTTCCGTCGGAGGGACGGCCGCCGGGCTGACTGTTGTTGATGTAGCACGGTGGGTCGGGAAAACCGGACGGACCTCTCAAGGAGCCGCCCCTCCACGTTTTTCCCCCGTCGAACGAGACGCGGTACTCGCACCGGAGACGCACATAATCGAAGTTGGTCTGAACGATGTGGTTGGGGGCGTTTGGGTCGACGCTCATCCCGATGACGTCGCGCCCTCTGGCGGGCAGGGGATCCTTTCCCAGCTTGAAGTTTGGGCTTACCCGAACACCAGTCGCACCGGTGGATGCACCGGCAGAGGGCGCAAGCGCCGGCGTCGAGACCCCCATCGCGATCAGAACGATGGTCAGGCAGATCCCTGCGCAGCGCCGAACGACACTCGAGACGACCATCGGTATTCCCCACCCTTCCCCGCCCGCGGCGGTGCCCAAGACTCATAACAGAGTTCGCCGCTCCGCGCAGGTGTTCCTCCCGCCAGGTGAGGGTCGGCAGTTCGTGTGGACCACAACAACTAGGCGACCCGCCAATGACTGCGACAAACGGAAGCCAACGCTCCCTCGTCGTCAGAGTGATCGGGATCCAAGCTCAGTAAGAGTGGAGTTGATCCGGTAGGCGATGAAGACCCAGCGGCCGCGGATCGAGCAGCGCACCGCGGGGCACAGGTGGTGCAACGGCCCGACGGTCGAGCGGGGCGGCGGCGGCGGATGGGTGCTACCTTGCCTACGGGGGAGGAACGTACGGACCTTCCGGAAGGGGCATCCGGCCTGTGACTAACGGGACCGACGAGCAGGTTCCCACCGGCCGACAGGTTCCCTCATCGGGGTGCCGCCCGTTTCCTCCGTGGGAGTTGATGAAGGAGGAGCATCATGACCCCGCGGAACGCTCCGTACCGCATCTCGCGCCGGCGATTCATCCAGGCCGCAAGCATCGTGGCAGTAACGGCCGCCTGTGGAAGGGGCCGAGATGTGCCGGCCAGGCAGGCGCCGGCGGGGGCCGCACCGGATGTCGTCTTCGAGGAACCGTCGAGACAGTTGTCCGGCGACCTCCGCATCCTTCTATGGAGCCACTTCGTTCCGCAGCACGACGAGTGGTTCGACGACTGGGCGACGGAATGGGGCGAGCAGGTCGGAGTCAACGTCTCGGTCGATCACATCGACGTCACGGGCATTCCGGCGCGTATCTCTTCCGAGGTCTCTGCAAGTGAGGGCCACGACCTCATCCAGTTCATCGCGACCCTGTCGCAGTTCGAGCCGAGCGTCCACCCGATGAATGACCTCATGGACGAGGCCAACGACCGTTTCGGCGAGCAACTGGGCCTGTGCCAGAAGTCGAGCTTCAACCCCACGACCGAGAACTACTACGCGTACGCACCTGCCTGGTCACCCGACCCCGGCGACTACCGCAAGTCTCTGTGGGAACAGGTCGATCTGCCCGACGGACCGTCGACATGGGACGAACTCCTGGAGGGGGGCGCGCAAATCTTCAGAGAGCAGAATGTCCAGATGGGCCTCGGCCTGTCACAAGAGCTCGACTCGAACATGTACGCCCGCGCCTTGCTTTGGTCATACGGTGGCTCGGTCCAGGACGAGAACGAGAACGTGACCCTCATGTCCGATGACACCATCGCCGCGGTCGAGTACGCGAAGGAACTCTTCGATGCGGCAATGACCGAGGAGGTGTTCGCGTGGAATCCCGCGTCGAACAACGAGGGTCTGATCTCGGGCCAGTTGAGCTACATCCTCAATTCGATCTCGGCGTGGCGGACCGCACAAGAGAGCATCCCCGATATAGCCAAAGACATCTTCTTCGTCCCGGCGCTCGAGGGACCCAAGGATCAGATGGCGGCGCAGCACGTCATGTACAACTGGATCGCTCCGAAGTTCTCCACCAACTTCGACGCCGCGCAGGAGTTCCTGCTGCATTACACGGCGAATCTGGCGCGCGTCACCTACGAGTCGAAGATGTACGACTTCCCGGGCTATCCCGATCAGGTACCGCAGTTGGATGGATGGCTCGACGAAGACCCCTTCGCCATCGAGGGTGACGATCCGAGCAAGCTCCAGCCGCTGAAGACGGCGCTGGATTGGTCCACGAATCTCGGCCATCCCGGACCCGCGAGCCCCGCCATCGGTGAGATCAACGGCACGTTCGTGCTGCCCAACATGCTCGCCCGCGTCGCGCGCGGGAAGCAAGAAGCCGAGCAGTCGGTCGAGCAGGCGCACCAGGAGTGCGAGCAGATATTCAGTAAGTGGCGAAGCGAGGGCCTTGTCGGCGGAGGCTGATTCGTAGATCCGGATAGGAGAAGCTGGTGCGCGCTCCAGACACGGAGTCACCACCGGAGGGTGGGGGACTCAGCATGGCGCACGTCGTCGAGGTGCGGGGGCTCAAGAAGCACTTTGAGGCGGGCGATGTCAGAGCGGTCGACGGTGTGGACGTCGCGACCAGCCCCGGTGAGTATCTGGTCCTCCTCGGACCATCGGGCTGCGGGAAGACCACCTTGCTGCGGATTATCGCCGGCCTCGAGGATCCGACCGAGGGCGAGGTCCTCATCGGCGGCAACGTGGTGAACGGCCTTCCGCCGCGGGCGCGCGGGATCGCGATGGTCTTCCAGAGCTATGCGCTGTATCCACACAAGAGCGTCCTCGACAACATCGACTTTCCTCTGAAGGCGGCGGGTCTCGACCCACAGGAGCGGCGCAAGAAGGCCGAGTGGGCGGCAAAGCTCCTGGGCATCGACCAGCTGCTCCATCGCAAGCCCCGCAACCTGTCCGGAGGCGAGCGTCAGCGTGTGGCGCTCGCCCGGGCGATCGTCCGCGATCCGAGCGTGTTCCTCCTCGACGAGCCGCTCAGCAACCTCGACGCGAAGCTGCGCACGAGTGCGCGCGACGAGCTCAAGCAGTTCCAGGAGCGGCTCGGCACGACGACGATCTACGTGACCCACGATCAGGTCGAGGCAATGGGTCTCGGTGATCGGATCGCAGTCATGTTCCAGGGCAAGGTCCGTCAGCTCGGCCCGCCCAAGGAGGTGTATTCCGATCCCGCCGACACTTTCGTTGCGACCTTCATCGGCTCACCTCCGATGAACCTCATCGATCGGGGCGATCACCTTCTCGGCTTCCGGCCGGAGAATTTTCTGCCGGTCGACGCCATCAACGGCCGCGGGGGTAACGTCCTCGAGGTCGACGTGCAGGTGCATCGCATCGAATACCTGTCGGGTGATCGGCATGTCTATGCGACCGTTCCCAGCCTCGGCCGAGACGGTGCTCACATCATCGCCCGCATCCCACCGACGGTCGATGTGCCCGTCTTCGACGATCGGGACCAACGCTTCGCAATCCACGAGAGAGACCTTCGCTTCTTCGACGGCAACACGGGGGAGCGAGTCCCGCCGAGGCCGGTGCGCTCGTGACGACCAGGCGCATTCGGAGGAGGCCCCCCCTGTGAGCGCAGGCGTTTCCACCTGGGATCGGCGCCCCAAGCGGAAGCTCGCCGATCGCGACGATCTACTGGCGAAACTGTTTATGTTGCCGACGGCGGTTTACATCATCGGCCTAGTGGCGCTCCCGTTCTTCTTAGCTCTTCTCTTCAGCTTCAGCGACGTGACCACCGGCAATCCGAGCCTCGACTTCGTGGGACTCCGTCAATGGCGGACGATCCTGTCGTCGAGCGTCTTCTGGACGTCCTTCTGGAACACCATCATCTTCACCGGGATCTCCATGGTGCTCATCGTCGTGATAGCTCACATCCTCGCGACGGTGCTGGTAAAGGACTTCAAAGGGAAGTGGTTCGTCCGCTTCTGCGTACTCCTGCCGTGGACGACACCGGTATCGCTGGCGGCGGTTTCGTGGCTGTGGTTGCTCAACTCCATCTTCAGTCCCATCGACTGGGTGCTGCGGTGGTTTGGTTTCATCGAATCGAACATGTACTACCTGGGACGCCCCGTCCTAGCCATGGGGTCGATCATCGCGGTCCACGTGTGGCGCATCGTGCCGCTGGCCACCGTCATCATCATGGCGGGATTAATGGCGATCCCTTCCGACATCGAGGACGCGGTCGAGGTGGACGGCGCCGGGTTCTGGCGCAAGCTATGGGAGATAGATATCCCGCTTACACTTCCGATCACTGCCGTGGCGGTGCTCTTCGGTGCGATTCTCACCTTTGCCGATATGACCGTCGTTTTCATTCTCACCCGGGGCGGTCCAACGCAATCGACGCAGGTGTTGTCCAGCTGGGCCTTCTTCAAGGGTATAGAGGGTGGTGACCTCGCCCAGGGAGCAGCCATCGCCCTCTTCCTGTTCCCCCTGTTGCTCGCCGCGGCGATCGTTATCTTGCGGGCGGTCCGGCACAGAGAGGTGATGTAGCCGATGACCGTCGATGCCGGGAAGTTCTCGGGTGGGATGGTCGATCTCACGAACAAGGACGAGGTCGACCGGCGGCGCCGGCAACGCCGCCGGCGCGCGCGCGGCGGTCGGGCCGTGCTCTACGGCACCGCGCTCGCCGCCGCCCTGGCCGGGGCGGGGCCATTCGTGTGGAGCACGATCACCTCGTTCAAGGCCAATCCCGATCTCTACACGAAGGCGAACAATCCGTTCATCTTCAACCTGCCTCCGACGCTCGACCATTGGCGGTTGCTGTTCTACGAGTCGGAGTTCCTTACATTCGCATGGAACACGCTGTGGGTGGGGATTGTGGTGGTCGCGATCACGCTCGTGATCGGATTGCCTGCGGCCTACGCCCTCGCCCGGCTCGACATGAAGTGGAGCGGGCCCCTCGGCATCGCGATCTTCTTCGTCTACCTGATTCCGCCGACCTTGCTCTTCATCCCGCTCACCCGAGTCGTGGGGAACTTCGGATTGTTGAACAACACCTGGTCGATGGTCCTCGTCTACCCGACGATCACGATCCCGGTATCCGTGTGGCTGCTCACCGGCTATCTCAAGGGCATCCCTAAGGACATCGAGGAGCAAGCGATGGTCGACGGCTACAGCCGGCTTGGTGCCTTCCTCCACATCGTGGTTCCGCTCACGTTCCCCGGAATCGTCGCCGTTATCGTCTTCGCGTTCACGCTGTCGGCCCACGAGTTCATCTACGCGCTTGCCTTCGTTTCATCGACTGCGGAGAAGACGATAAGTGTCGGCGTTCCGACGGAGCTGATCCGCGGTGACGTCTTCTATTGGCAGTCGTTGCAAGCGGCTGTCGTAATTGTCGCGTTGCCGATCGCGCTGGTCTTCAATGTGCTCCTGCAACGTTTCATCGCCGGTTTCACCATGGGTGCCGTGAAGGGTTGATGTAGCACGGTGGATCGCACCGCAAGGGATTACGACTCCGTAGACTTGGTGCCGTGAGGGGGCTCTATGCGGCAGTCGGCGGCATCGTGGCGGTGGGCAGCATCGCCACGGCTCCGGCCGCCCTCGGTCCCGCGGTGGACGCCTCGGAGCCGTTTCGTGCGTCCCAACAAGCCACCCCAGTGAGCGAGCGGCAGTGCTCGCCGACCGGCGGCCCGGAGCCGACGCATCCCGAAGACCCTCAAGACGCGGAACCATTCTGCGTGCGTGAGAATCCCGACGACCGCGCGACGCAGCTGCCCTTCACGCCGCCCAACGAGATCCTCGTGGTGTCGGCGAACCTGCTCCAGGGCCGCGGCAGCGAAGATACGTGCCCGACTTCCGGCGCCGCGGCGACGCCGGGTACGCCGGAGTACAAACGCGTCAAAGGTTGCAATGCGGAGGAGCGCGAGCGAGCGTTCGCAGACCGGCTACGCGATCTCGCCGCCAAGATGGCGGGCGAGGCCGACGAGATGGGTGCGATACCCGATGTCGTTTTGCTTCAGGAGATGCGGCGTGACAAGCCCGCCGACGATGATGTCGTCGACCTCGTGGAGCGAATCAACGGCCACTTTCTGACGCCGAACGACGTGAACCCCGCCGACGGGCGGCCCGATCACGCCGACTTTCGCGTCGCAAAGTCGCGCAATGCGGCATGGATCTTCGACAGGACCTTCCGCTCTGATGGGACGCTCGATACGGTCACACAGGCCGACGGAGCGATCATCTACAACCACGACACGTTGCGGCGGCTCTCGACATCACCCGGTGACGACCTGACGGATCTCGATCGCGGCCACTCCGTCGACCACGTTTTCTCCCCGAGGCTTCGCGTACGGGGCGATGAGTGCGTCGATCCGCGAACCGGCAAGCCGGTTGTCCGAGATGTCGATTTCGACGGGATCGACGAGTGCAAGACGCGAACTTTCAGGCGGACGTACCTGATCGGCTTCGAGGAGGTCGCTTCGGCGCGTTCGGTGGTCGTCGCCGACGCCCACTTCGTTCTGAAAAAGCATCTCGACCGCCTCGATGATCCAGCCGTGCAAGACCAGCGGGAAAGGAGCCAAACCGACTTCCACAACACGAAGGCGGATGAGTGGACACGGCAGCTCATCGATGAGATCCAAACCCACTACGGCGCCCGAGCTTCGCACTATGTTTTGGGCGGCGACTTCAACATCGAACGATGCATTCCCGCCCGCTACGAGCCCGACTACGAGCGCAGGAAGGCGATGGGGATCAGGGAGCCCGAAGAACGCGTCGACTGCACTCACCGTCGCTGGTGGGATACGCTCGCCGCGGCCGGGTACGAGGACGCGGTCTTCACCATGCACGGCGCGAGTCAGCCGCTGCTGGATGATCAGTATCGAGATGCGAATACGAAAAGGCGCCTGAGGATAGATCTCATCTTCGCCTCGCCGCCGCCCAGCGTGGCCGACGCGTCGCACGATCTAACTTGTGGCATCCCGAGGAACTGCGACGAACTCGTCAATCCCGAGCGCTACTCCGACCACCGGTTCGTGTGGGGGCGCGTGGATCTCATACGTTGAGTCCGCCGATATTCCTGCCGGTGCATAGGAGCACGCAGAATTCCATGCACGTTCTGTCCTTGATGCCCCCTCGTTCGTGACGCCAATCACGTTTTGAGGGAGTCCGGGATGACGATCCCTATTCCAAACCCGAACGGATGTCTCGCCGGCCTTCAACCGCCGGCTTGTTGACCCAACCAGGTCGTCCCCGTATAGAGAACCGCGTAGGTGGCTAATCCAGTGCCCACGAGGATGACCGCGAACCTCATCAGGCGGGGTCTGGCGGCGCATCGCAATGATCTACGACGAGCCAATAAGAAGGCGGTGACCGCGAAGACTACGCCCGCTAGCTTGAATGCCCAACCCCACTCCGAGTAGAGGCCGGTGGCGAGATCGATGGCAACGGCCGCCGAGGAGAGTCCTAAGAGCGCCCCGACTGCCGGGCCTACGCAACACCCGAGTGCCACGACTCCGGCACTGATCCCGGTCACGATTGCACGGTTAGATATCGCGGAGTCTCGGGCTCTCTGCTCGTTCACGGTCGCGCGAGATCCGCGAGGGCATCCTCGATCCCACGAACGAATGTTGGATACGGGAAGATGAGTTGTCGGAGACGGTCGATCGGAATGCGCTGACTTATAGCAAGGATCAGCAGCCCGATCACCTCGCCGGCTGACGGACCCATAAGGGAAGCCCCGATCAGCACTCCACGATCCCCATCGGCGATGACCTTGGCCACACCATGTTCCGCGCCGGGACCGTGGATCCAACCCCGGGCGGAGGAGGCCGTCTTCGCGATCCCCACCTTTAGGTTTACACCGTTGTCTCGCGCTTGTGCCTCCGAGAGCCCGGCGCTTGCGATCTCGGGGTTCGTGAAGGTCACCCGAGGAATCGCCGAGTAATCCGCGGACGCGTGGGGGCGTCCGAGGATGTCGTCGGCCGCTATGCGTGCTTGGTAGACGGCGACGTGTGTGAATGCCCCCTCCCCGGTGATGTCACCAACCGCCCAGATCCCATCCGCCGCGCGCAGGTTGCGGTCGACGGCGACCGAGCGCGCGTTCGGATCGAGACCCGCCGCGTCGAGATCAAGGTCGGGGAGGTTCAAGCGGCGTCCGGTTGCCACCAGCAATCGGTCGGCCTTTAGCAGCGTCCCATCGCTGAGTCCGACCGCGACCCCATCCGCCGAGCGTCGCACTTTGGTGGCGGAGGCTCCGGTGTGGACATCGATTCCCTCGTTCCGCAGAACTTCCTCCAGTGCCTGAGCATTTTCGGGCTCCTCGAGAGGAAGGATGTGCGGAGCCATCTCGACGACGGTGACCGTAGTCCCGAACCTGCTGAACGCCTGACCGATTTCCAGTCCTATCGGTCCGCCTCCGAGCACGATGAGCGACTCCGGGGCTTCCTTCGCCTCGGTCGCCTCCCGGTTGGTCCAGTAGTCCACGGTCCCAAGCCCCTCGATTGGCGGTACTGCCGGCGCTCCGCCCGCAGCGATCACGACTCCTCGTCGAGCGATATAGCGCTCGCCGTCGACCTCGACCTCCCGGGGCGCCACGAGTCGCGCCTGGCCCCGGAGGAATGTGCCGCCCTTTCCCTCCAGGCGATCTACCGCGACCCGGTCGTTCCAGTCATCGGTCGCCTCGTCCCGGATTCGCCGGGCCACGGGAGCGTAATCGGGATGTGCATGTGCCTCTCCTGCGAGAGATCCGACGCGGGAGGTTTCTGCGAGTGCCCCAGCTGCTCGCACCATCATTTTGCTGGGGATGCACCCCCAATAGGGGCATTCACCGCCCACGAGGTTGCGCTCGATACCGAGGACATCCAGCCCTGCCTCGGCCAACGTGGCGGCGACGGCCTCACCTCCAACTCCCAGCCCTATGACGATCACGTCGTGCGTCTTTGGCATCTCTCTTCCTTTGATCGTAGGTGCAAGCGCATGGAACAGGGGGTCCTGATTAATAGGACAGCCATACCCAGTACTTCGATTGCATAGAGGAGATCAGATGGCTCCAGCAGAGCAGGGCCGCAGGCAGAGCGGTTCGCCGTGTCAGGCACCGAAACGTTCCGCCGCGGCGGCGACGGCTCCTAGTGGCGGCACGGCATTTGCTTGAATTCGCAATCAAGACCTGGTCCGCCACGTCCTATGTGGTGACGGAATACGGCGACGAGGCTGAGATGGTCGGCGTGACGAGAAACGATGGCACCGAAATCGGTAAACGCTATCGCCGAAACCTTTGGAGCCCGTGATGAGATGATCGCGGGTGGGCTATCCGAGGATCATCTCCTTCGATGATTGAGGAGCATCTGGGAGTGGACGGTTAATGACCCTCAACCCATTGCGTACCGGTTCGTCGGCCCCGCGGAGCCGATGGACGATGCCGGTTGCGGGGATGCTGCTCGCTGCCACCCTCGGTGCAGGCACGTACCTTGTTAGCAGGCGCGAAACCCCCGCCTCCGTTTCGAGCTCCCGATCAACCGAGGTCGGCGTCGCCCCGGGAGCCCAGCTTGATCCGGACGACATCGTGGAGGTCCTAGCAGCCGATGGGATCCCCGCGATCGATGATCCTGTCTTCATGGATCCCGCGGACGCGACTTGGCTCCGCGAGCGCGAGCCGGTCATCGCCGTCGATCTCGAGGGCGATGCGCGGGCCTACCCGCTCCAGATCCTCACGTGGCACGAGATCGTCAACGACACTGTGGCAGGGACGCCGGTTGTGGTCACCTTCTGCCCCCTCTGCAACACCGCGATCGCCTTCGAGCGTCCACGCATCGGCGGCGAAATCACGACATTCGGAACGTCGGGCAAACTGATCAACTCAAACCTGTTGATGTACGACCGCAAGACCGAATCACTGTGGCCGCAGGTCACGGGCGTCGCCTTGACCGGTCCCCAGAAGGGGCGATCGTTGAAGCGCGTTCCCGTCCAGATCGTTTCCTGGGGTGACTTCGTTGCCGCGCACCCTGATGGAATGGTCCTGAGCAGGGACACCGGCCACGACCGGCGGTACGGGGAGAACCCATACCCCGGATACGACGATGTAGAAGATGCTCCTTTCCTCTACTCCGGAGAGATCGACGGACGTCTCGCGGCGATGGAACGGGTCCTCGGGATCGAGGTTCGCGGTGACGTGGTTGCTTTCCCGTACTTCCGCCTCCAGGAGGTGGCACGTGGGGACATCTCCACCGCCCAGGCAAGTGTCGGGGGGGATCCGGTCGTGGTTCTGTGGAAAGCCGGAACCACGTCCGCTCTAGACGACGCCGAGATAGCCGTCTCCCGAGATGTCGGAGCAGCCGCCGCATTCTCTCGCAGGGTCGACGGGGAAACGCTGGATTTCATCGTGGAGGGTGGCACGATCCGAGACCGGCAAACGCAGAGCGAGTGGGACATCTTCGGGCGCGCCCTCGCCGGGAAGTTGGAAGGCAAGCGCCTCGATGCCGTTCAGGCGACCGACTCCTTCTGGTTCGACTGGGCAGCCTTCCACCCGGATACGGATCTGTGGCACCCGTGAGCATGCGCAAGAGAAGCCACGACGAGTTCCTCGACGCAACCTTGCCTGCGCTCGACCTCGTGTACAACCTCGCTCGCCGTCTGGTGAACCCAGACGATGTGGAGGATGTGGTGCAGGAGACGTACACGCGCGCCTTCGAAGCTTGGTCGGCGGGTCGCCCGCCTCGGAAGGTCGAGCCTTGGCTCGCCACGATCTGCCTGAACAACGGGCGCAGCTTGTTAAGGCGCGCGTCGACGCGGCGAGAGGTGCCGTCGGAACCCGACCCCACGGTGGCGGCTAGGGGCGACGTATCCGATGATGCGATCGCAAACATGCGAACGCGCGCCGTTCATGCTTCGCTCTGGGAGTTGCCCGAGGAGCAGCGGATCGCGATCACGTTGATGGACCTTGACGGATTCACCGCGTCTCAGGTAGCCAAGATCACGGGTTCGCCGCGCGGCACGGTCCTTTCCCGCGTGCACCGCGGCCGCAAGAAGCTGGCGCGCATACTGGAGAAGGAGGTGAGGCAAGTTGAAACATGACCCAGAGCGCAACGCCGCCGCGTATCTAGGGGGCCTCCTCTCCGGTGCTCGCCGCAGGATGTTCGAACGGCACATCGTCGATTGCGAGGATTGCTGGCGCGAGGTCGACCTCGGACGTCGGGGCCGCTCGGTCGCAGAATCAGGACGCGAGATAGCGCCGCAGGCTCTGCGCGAGCGGGTCCGGGCGGCGGTGGAGACCGTGAGGCCCCGTCGCCGTCCGCTGTGGCTTCTTGGCGGGGGGGCCGTGGGACTGGTGGCATTGGCAACCACCGGGATGATGTTGTTTCTCCCCGAGCGTGAACCCCAAGAGATCGCGGCAGCGCTGGCTGCTTTCCGTAACCGGCGGGCCGGCGTTGCGGTGGAGTCGCAGCTACCCGCGCGCCTCGCCGGGTTCAGGCTGACCGATTCCGCTCAACTCCAGCTGGGAGGCGTGGATGCGGTCGCGCACACCTACGTCGATTCATCAGGCGACGAGGTACTCATCTACGTATCTGATGAGCAGTGGCCGGTGGCGGTCGGAGCCGAGCACGCAAACGCGGGTGAGACGTGGCTCGCCGAGAAAGATGGACTTGTGCTCATCTGCTTGGACGAACCTGCTCCTTCGTTGATCGTGGGCAATGACGTCCACGACGTCGAGCTCGCGGCTTACACCCTGCGGCCCTAGGCGCATAGGTCCGTGTGGTTCGCATCCATGGACCTCTAGCGCGGCACTGATCTCGCAATCACCGGGGGGGCTGCTGCGTCCCTATCTTCGTAAGCAGGACACGACGATGCGGAGGTGATCGGGATGGCAGTTGCTGCCGCGGACAGAGGCTTTGTGAGCAGGGCCAATGTGCGCTCCGTAGTCCGTACAGGGGCGCTGTGGGGCGTTATCGCGGCCGCGGTGATGGCGATGTACGCCATGATCGCAGGGGCAACCTATTTAGGGAGCGGCTTCTTCACCCCTCTGTATCACATCGCCTCATCCGTGACCGAGCCAAAGGCGATGATGACGTCGATGCAGTCGGCGATGGAAGGGCAAGGCGACTTCTACTTCACGATGGGTCCGGCCGCCGTGGGAATGCTGATCCATCTCGCGACCGGGGCGGTGTACGGGATCCTGTTCGCGCTCATTGCGCGGGCGCTTCGACTCTCAGGTGCGGTGGCGTTCGGTGCTGGGATGATCTTCGGGGTAGGGGTCCTTCTGTTCAGCAGTTTCGTCGGCCTTCCGGTCGCCGCAGCCCTATTCGACGGCGGCGATCCCATCGCCGACATGCCCAAGATGGTCGGGTGGACTACTTTCACCATCGAGCACGTGATATTCGGAGCGGTCCTGGGACTTGGATGGGTCATCGCGACGCGTCGACCCACGCAACAACGATCCCGCGCTTGAATCGAACGCCACGCAGCGTTGCACTTAAGCGTCACAAAATTGACGTTGCGGCCCCGCGCGAGCTCGTTTTCGAGGTGATCGCCAGCGCTGGAAGGAGCGTCGGTGAGACGTACGAGGGCAAGCTCGTCGAATTCGAGACGAGATGGCGCGGCCGGGTCATCAAGACGGTCGAGCTGGTGATGTTAGACCCGCCGGCACGGATAGGTTACCGGTGGGTCGAAGGGCCACTTGATCGCGTCGAGGAAGAGATCCTGCTGGACGCGCCTACACCGGGCAAAACGGTCATGACCTACGCAGGTCGGCTAGGCACTGAGGCGGGCCTCAAAGGTTGGCTCCGCACGATGTTGTTCGTCCGGCCGATCTTCAACAGCCTGATCCGGAGTCATCTTCTGGAAGGCAAGACTTTGGCGGAGAAGCGATCCCGGCGAAGCCGCGTTCATCGAAGATCGGGAGCCGATGCTAACGGTTAACGGCCCTCCTCGCAGGCTTACAGATATGCGATGAGCACGACATGGGTACTTCATCCCGCTCACCCGAGTTGTGCACGGAGTGCGGGGATGGAGCCTCTACAACCACGACACGTTGCGGCGAATCTCCACCACACCCGCCGACGACCTGACGAATCTCGATCGTGGCTGTCGTCGACCACGTTTTCTCCCCGAAGCTTCGCTCGCGAGGCGATGAGTGGATCGACCCGCGAACAGGCAACCCAGTTGTCCCCCCGGATTGCCGGTCTCGTGCGGGTCGAGGGGGCCGACGCCGTCGGTGGGGCTCCCTGAGCGCCTCCGCCTACGATCCCGGCACTCGGAGGGCGACCCACACGAGACGATGGTCCGAACTCGGGAACGGGAACGTGCCCACCAGGCGGAAGAGCGGGTCGCTGCTGAGCGGCCAGAACACGCCCGACGCGCGGATGCGCAAACTCTTGCGCGGCAGCACGTAGTCGACCCTCAGGTTTCCGGGGGCGCCGTCGGCAAAGTCGGCGGTGTCGAACTTCGGGTCGCCTTCGTGGCTCGCGTTCGCTCCGCCCTGGAGCTCCGCCTGCTCGACCGCGCCGTCGCTCGCCGGCGTCATCTTGTTGTTGACGAGCGGGTGGTCGAGGAGCAGCTGGGCGGAGCCGGGAATGCTGTCGCCGTCGAACGGGTCCGAGTTCATGTCGCCCATGATCACGAACGGCGCGCCCGGCTCGAGCCCGCCCTCGCCGCCGCCGTCGTCGTAGATGTAATCGGAGCGAGCAGGATGAATGTAATCGGCCCAGAACCGGATCTCATCGTAATTGCGCGTGCCGTTGCGGTCCTCTGCTCCGTCGAAAACCGGAGGTGTCGGGTGGCTCACGAGCGCGTGCACGACCCGGCCGCTGATATCGATCGGCACGTCCCAATGGCTCTTCGACGACAGCCGAAACACATCGAGCTCCGACGGCGAGTACCAGTCGGCCGGTGCCTCCGTCGACGGGTCGTCGGGCAACAGGGCGCCGGGCATGTCCTTCCACAGAAAGAGCTGGAACGTCCTGATGTCGTCGTGGACGATCGGGTATCTCGAGAACACCGCCATGCCGTATTGCCCTGGGAAGAACCCGAAACCGAACGCATCGTTGGGTCCACCTACCGAACCGTTGTTGTCGAGGTCGAAACCGGACGGGATGCCGGTGTTCGACGGGGCCACGAACCGGTACGGATACTCGATCGGCGCGGCTCCGTTCTGGGACACCGACAGGTAGTTCTGCTGGAACAAGTCGTCGGCTCTGCCCTCGTGGTCGAAGTCAAACTCGTTGATGAGCAGGACGTCGGGACGCGTGCGCTGGATGATCTCCGCGACCGCCTGCGCCTGGTCGTTATCGGGAGTCGATAGGTCGTCGATCAACTGCCCCGCGAAGTTGCGGTTGAGCGACGCGTTGAACGTCGCGAACCGCACGTTCTCGGGACCGCTCTTGCCCAGCGCCGGCGACGCCCGGCCCATCTGGGCGACGGTCGCCGCCACGACCGCGACCCCTGCCACGAACGCTGCGCGCCGGAGTTTCCGATCGCGCGCAAGTGTCATCGTCATCGTCCGTCCCCCCGTTCTCGGTGCTGCTCTGTGTTGAGCCTCCCGCCGGCCGTGAGCCTATCCGGTCGGCGCCGGCCTCGATGGGACATGTTCTGGTTGAGCCGGAGGACGTTTGTGCGGGTCGAACCTGTCCGTCACGGGCGAGGGAGATCCCCGAGCGACGGCGAATTGTCCACGACATGCGCCGTCATCCAAAGCACCTCCTCGCCCGGATCCTGCTGCCGGTTGCCCTGGTTGCAATGCTCGCCCCAGTCGCACCGGCCGGTGCCGATTCCGTCCCTCCGGACGGGTGGTTCGTCGTTTCGTTCGACCACCGCATCAGGAGCTCCGATCGCACTCGCCTCGAAGAAGCCGGCGCTCGTTCCCTGCAGTACCTTCCCGCCGACTCCTACATTGCGTGGATGGATCGCAAGGCTCGGGCGACGGCGGAGCGACTCGTCGGAATCGATGTCGTACGCCGACTGGAGCCCGAAGAGAAGGTGGCGGCGACGGTCGATGCAACGCGCCATCTGCTCGACGTGACCGTCGCAGCCGACGATCCCGCCGCCGTTGTTGCCGACCTGGATCGCATCGCCGACGTGGTTCGAGCCAATCTTGTGGATCCGGATGCCGCGCTCATGAGTGTGGTGGTCAGTGCCGGCCCCGAGGATCTTGCCCCGCTCGGGCGCGATGCCCGAGTGTTGTCGATCGGGCCCGGCGCGGACGGGATCGAGCTTATGGACGAGGGCACCGCCCAGATCGTCGCCGGAAACGTGAGGAAGGGGCGGCCGCGCCTCGGCTACCGCAAGTTCCTCACCAAGCTTGGGCTCGATGGTTCGGGAGTGACCGTAGCGATCGCGGATTCCGGGATAGACGACAATCACCCCGACCTTGCCGGGCGCGTCAAGCTGAGGAAGGATTACACACCGCTGCCCGACTATCGCGATTCCGACGGCCACGGAACCCACGTCGCGGGAATCGCCGGGGGCAGCGGACGAGGGTTGCCCGGCGCCACCGATCCCCGCGGGTTCGCCTACGGGCAAGGGATTGCCCCGGAGGTCACGTTCCTCGATCTCGGCGTGTTGGGCATCATCGAGGAGGTAGTCGGACTCGACGAGTTCCCGCCGTTCGAGCGGGTGTCTCGCGATGCATCACGTAACGGTGCGGTCGGTTGGAACGCGTCGTGGGGGAGCGGTGAGGGCGATCGCGCCGGCTACACCCAGACCGCTCGGACGATGGACATCATCACCCGCGACGCGGACTGGAAGAAGCGCGGCGCGCAGCCGTTCACCCTCGTATTCGCGGCGGGGAATTCGGGCCAACAGGGACCCGGCGCCCCAACCGAGGCGAAAAACCTGATAGCCGTCGCATCTTCCAAATCGCAGCGCGCCGGGGACATCGAGGAGATTTCCTCGTTCTCGTCGCGGGGACCGACCGCCGACGGCCGCATCGGCCCCACCGTCGCGGCACCCGGCGAGCAGGTCGTATCGACCCGCAGCGTCCCGGCGTCGGTCCTCTGCAACGTGCCGCCGGCCGAGCCCTCTCCGATGGCCGCCTTTTACGGGACCTGCTCGGGAACCTCGATGGCGGCACCACACGTGACGGGCGCCGTCACCCTCATTACACAGTGGTGGCGGCAGCGCTTCGACGACGCCACTCCGTCGCCCGCGATGACCAAGGCCCTCCTCGTCAACAGCGCCACCGACATGGGACCGAGGGATATCCCGAACCCCAACGAGGGTTGGGGCCGGGTAAACCTCAAGAGGCTGTTCGATCGTGGAGCGACCCGTGTCTACGTCGATCAAAGGCGCACCTTCGCCGGCGTGGGCGACCGTTACAGCTTCGAGGTGATCCCGGTTGACAGGTCGAAGCCGGTAAAGGTGACGCTCGCGTGGAGCGACGCCCCCGCGGCGCCTAATGCTCGCCGGGCGCTGGTCAACGACCTCGACTTGCGGATAATCGCGGAGAACGGGAAGACGTTCTGGGGCAATCATTTCGCTGCGGGTCGCTCGATTGCCGGGGGCAGGCCCGATCGACGAGAGGTTGTGGAGAACGTTTTCCTGCGGCGGATTTCGAAGCGCTACACGGTGGAGGTACGAGCCTTCAACCTGCCCGGAGACGGCATCCCCTTCTCCGGAGATGGAACCGATCAGGATTTCGCCCTGATCGTTTCGAATGCGCGCAGTTCGGCAAGTTAACGCGGCCCGGCAATCGACACGCGCGGGCGGGCTGTGAACGACCCTGTCGCCCGGGTCGCCAACCGCGTTGCAGTCCCTAACAGGATCTCGCCCCGCGCCGTCGTCAGCAGGTACATTCCGCGCCCCCCTGGGAGACGACGAAGTAGGAATCTCCGTCGGTCCCGTTGTCGTAGCTGATCTCGAGGAATCCGAAGCCTTGTTCGTCTACTCGTACGCGCAGCTCTCGGTTTTGACCTGCTGAGTGCCGGTCCCGTAGTTGTAATCGAGGGACTGTGAGCACTTCCCGCCCGGCATGAGCTTCATAACGCCCGCCCCGGTAGCGCGTTCACCGAAGATCGTGCCGTCCAAAAGGAACTCCCCCGACGGGACCCTTCGTTGCCGGCCGAGCCCTCCGGTGCATGACGCCGGCGGCCACGACGCCTTGGTCCGGCGACACGAACGAAATCTCGTTTGCTCCGATGGAGAACGAGATCGACCCTTCCTCACCGTCGAGCGAGAACGCTGCCGTCCCGGTGCTCCCCCTCGTCACTTTGTAGGAGCACGAATCGGCGTCGGCATAGTGATCGTAGGCCTGCTTGACGCCGGAGTTTTCCTTCAGTGAGATTGTGCACCCTCCCTTCCCGTCGAAGGTTGCGATGCCGATGGAGGCAAATGGGTACCGCACCAGTCTTCCGGAATAGGACCACGCCCAGGTGCCGGCTATGGATGCGTTCGAAAATCCGGCTTGTGGTCCGCGACGTGCAAGAACGGGAACCGCCGCAACGGCGATCACCGCAGCCGCAATCCCGATCATCCCATGCTCGTCTCATCGCCCTGCGCCCCCTATTCCGATCGTGTTCCCCTTGGAGGCTCGACTCACGCTGACCGTGAGCGCGGGGGAGCGCGTCTCACAGGGACAAGTGATCGCTGCCTGTGGCCTCGACGGGTCAGTCCACCGGCGACCACCTTCATTTCGAGATCCGGCTCAACGGAAGCCCGCAGGATCCGCTCCGCTACCTTCCTTGACTGCGGGCCGGTCGCGGCGTTACTCGCCGTAGAGGACGTAGACCTTCTGCACGCGCGAACGATCGTGGCGGGCGAGGGTGGCTCGGAACTTGTAAGGAGTGTCCTGGTCGGCGTGCCGCCGTCGCGTTTGCCAGACGTACCGGTAGCGACCTCCTTCAAGATCAACGCGCGCGACCGTTCGCCACGCCGCCGCTCCCTTGCGCCGCTGGATCTTCACGGTCCCGCCGTGCTCTGGCCGCGCACGCCCGCGGATCGGCACGTTGGAGCCGTACCTGTACGAGACTGCCTCGTCACGACGAGCGCAATCGGCACCGGGGTAGTAGGGAATGCAGATCGACAGGTTGACGACTCGGTGTGCTTCTGCCGATCGCGGAACGCTCAGCGCAAGCGCTCCGACGAGTCCGACCGAGAGCACCCATCTTGCCGCCACCGACCTGCCGCCGTGAGCAGGGCCGTGACCGCCGGCCCGACTACGATCGGTGCCATCACGAACGCTGGATGGTTGCATATCTCCTCCGATCCGATGATGCGTGTCGCGACGCTACAGGGGATCGCGGCAGCGGAGTGTGAGCTTCGTCACTGTTTCGGCTATCCGTCCAAACGAAGGTCGACTTAGTCGGTTCTATCACCGGGTCCTAGCGACAGCTGGGGAAATCCGCGCCGGACCACATGCCGGTGTTCGTCGAGCGACCGAAGGACCGGGTGACTTCCGACCCCGCGGCCCGGTAACCTTGGTTCGTGTCCATCGAGGCGGGCTACTGGATCGCCCTGATCCTGGGAGTGTCATTCCTTCTTCTTTCCGTCGTGATGGGAGACGTCTTTGATTTCCTCGACTTTCTCGACTTCGATCTAGGCGATGGTTTTGCCGCCACGCCCGTGCTCTTCACGGCGCTGGCTGCCTTCGGCGGCGGCGGCCTGCTGGCGATCAACGGATTCGGCGCGAGTCCCGGGCTGTCTGTGCTGTGGGGCCTTGGAGCGGGGATCGTGGGCGGGGCTCTCACCACCGGCTTCTTCGCACTCCTCCGTCGCCAAGAAGCAGGGGAGGGCTTCACGGTTGGTCAACTCGTGGGAGCGAGAGGTCGCTGCACACTCGCCATCCATCCGGGTAAGGAGGGAAGGGTCGCAGTTCAGTATGAAGGTCTGACCCGCTCTTTCTCCGCAACCAGCAGTGAGGAGATCGCTAGCGGGGACGACGTCACGGTCATCGACGTGTTTGGCACGTCCTTGAAGGTCTCACGTACCGAGGAAACAGCCGCGCCGCACGGTCACTAGCGAGATCGGGGGGATCATGACCGAGGTTCCTGTCGTAGTAGCTGCTCTCATCGTGGTTGCCGTTTCGTTGATTGCATTCGCCGCCAGTCGATACAAGGTGGCAAAACCAAACGAGGCCCTGATCATTGCCGGCTCGCGTCGATCCAGAGGCGGTACCCGCGTTGTCGTCGGGGGTGGAGCGATTGTCTATCCGCTGGTCAACGTGGCAAAGCGCGTTTCTCTTGAAGTGCAATCGATTACCGTCGGGCTGTCGGGTGCGGTCACGACCCAGGGCGTGCCCGTCGCCGTCGAAGGCATCGTCAATGTGAAGATCGCAGACGACGAGGACTCTATCCGCCAGGCGGCTCAACGTTTCCTGGACAGTCAAGCCCGAATCCCAGAGATCGTCCGTAACGTCATGGAGGGGTCGCTCCGTACGATTATCGGCCAGCTCACGGTCAGCGAACTCATTCGCGATCGCGAGCTGTTCGCGGCGCGGGTGCAGGAGGTTGCGAACGGGGACCTGCAGGGGACGGGGCTCGCCATCGACGTCTTTACCATCCAATCCATCTCAGACAGCGCGCAGTACATCGAGAACCTCGGCCGCAAGGCTGCTGCCGAGGTTCGGCGCGATGCGGAGATCGCCGAGGCGGAAGCCCAACGGGAAGCTCGTCAGCAGCAGGCATTGGCGAAGCAGTTGATCTTCGAGGCGGAAAAGGCCACCAGTCTCAAGGAGCAAGCGGTCCTCCAAGAGGTGGCGGGAGCGCAAGCACGCGCGGACCAAGCCAAACCACTTGCGGATGCGCAGGCGCGCCGTGAGGTCGTTTTGCAGGAAACCGAGGTCGCCCAACTCGTGGCTCAACGACGCGACAAAGAACTCGACGCGGAGATTCGTAGGACCGCGGACGCCCAGCGCTACGCTGCCGAGCAGGCGGCCGAAGCGTCGCGCTACGCCGTCAAGGCCGAGGCGGAAGCGGCGCGCGACAGGAGGCTCCTCGAGGCGGAAGCGGAGCGCGCCAATCTCGAAGCTGTGGCGGCAGGAAACGCGTTCCAAGAGCGCGAGTTCGGGAATGCCCGGGCGGAAGCCACGCTCTCGGTGGGGGAGGCCGAAGCAAAGGCGATGGCCAAGAAAGCCGAGGCTTACAAGGAATACGAAGAGGCGGCGACCCTCGAGCTGCTGGTGTCGCGCCTTCCAGAAGTGGCGCAGGCGATCGCGGCACCGATCGGCAACGTCAAAGACATCACGATCATCGACACCGAGGGCGCGAGCAAGCTGACCCGTGTCACCGCGAATACAGTGCGTCAAATCGATGCGGTTCTGGAATCGTTCACGGGAGCGAGTTTGAGTTCTCTGGTGGGCCGATACCTGCGAAACGGAGACGGCGGTCGGCCGTCGGAGGACCCACCTCCGGATACCAGAGCTTAGTCCCGGCTGGGAACGAGCAGAGCTTCGGGATGAGGACGGCGCGTTGTAGGTGTCCCGCACGCCGGGCCTCAGGCCCTTCCGGCCGGAGAAGTGAGATCTTCCGGGCTCGGCTGCGCAGCGGCTATCTATCCGCCGCCGAAGATGGTCCCGAGCCCTTTCCCTTTTTCACGGGAGGATTGGGGTCGTCGGCGTCCCCGAGGCTAACGTCGGGGAGATTCCCGGCAGGTGACGGAAATGATCGGGGGCGCCGCCGGGGGAGAGTTTTCTCACGACCATGTACCCGATGAAGATAGCCACAATCGACCCGACGACAATAAGTCGTTTCCATCTAGCCAGTTTAGGGCGTGAGAGCCAGCATGTCGCGCCCCCTTTCGACGACCCATATGGGTCGGGTGAGCCGAATGAGACTGCGCCACTACCGCGTCGATTGGGCGGCGTCGCGACGAAGCACGTCGGCCGCCACTCCATAGAGGATCGCAAGAAGCAGAAGCGCGAGGCCGGCTCCGGTCAGAGTCACTACGGCGAGAGCAAGGGATGAAACGCATGCCGCCAACAGCCACGATCCTCTCCGCGTCCGAGCGCCCACGAGCGCGAACGCGAGCGGGAGTGCAAGGAGCGCAAGCGGCAGGATGCAATCGCGCCATTGCGTCGGCCGTCCGTCGTCGAACGCACAGATCCCGGTGAGGACGACGAACAGCACCGCGTGCAACGTCATCGAGACGATCGCCACGACCACAGGGCGATTATGCCTCCGCGGGCTCCCGGCCGCAGTGCGGGGACTTCTTCGCGGCACTCTTGCAGCGGTCGGCGCGGCATGGACATTAGCCGGATCGCAGTGCGTCGTTCCGCGCAAGTTCGGGCGGGCGGTGGCGGCTTCACCTCGTTAAGCGGAACAAGCTCGCATGCCTCGCACTGGACGCGACGCGGAGGTCGTTTAGTAGCGCGGAAAAACTGCGCTATACGTGTGTATTAGACGTTGCGCTTGGGCAACGGGAGGCAAACCGGGCAAAGGGGGATCCTCATGATCCATCGGCGCGAATTCCTCGTCATGTCTCTGAAGCTGACCGCAGGAGCTGCTCTCCTCGGTTCGTGCGATCGCCGGAATGAGCCGGAGAGCGGGGCGCGGCAGGGGCAGGTGACGCGCCCGACGTTGCGCCTTGCGGGCGAGGATGTCGGGTTTCCCTCACCGTTCGCCTACCGGCGCGGCCCCGGTTACATCAAGGCGAGCTATATCTACGACACTCTGATGTGGAAGGACGCGTCGGGCGAGGTCCTTCCGTGGCTCGCCGCCGGCTACGAGCAATCAAACGATGGACGGTCCTACACCTTCGAACTCCGCAACGGGGTGTCATGGCATGACGGTGAGCCGGTGACGGCGGAGGACGTGGCATTCACCTTCGACTACTTCCGGGCTCAGACCATGTCTCCAGAGGTCATCGTCCAGCCGTTCGCGGAGATCGAGGAGGTGGTTGCCGCCGGAGAGCGGACGGTCGAGTTCCGCCTATCGGCGCCTCTTGCAGACTTCTTCGGTTACCGCGGGGTCGGTTCGGTGCCGATCGTGCCGAAGCACGTATGGGCCGATATCGACAACGCCGCTGCGGAGCAGGACGCCGCCGTTCTCGTCGGCTCCGGGCCTTATCGCCTCGAGTCGTACTCGCCGGGGGAAGGCGCTTACGTCTACAGTGCGAACGACGACTTCTTCTTGGGAACGCCGTTCGTCGAGCGGCTCGAGTTCGCTCCGATCGCCGAGCCGATCGCAGGCCTTCAAGCCGGCGACATCGATGCGGCGAGCGTCGCCGCGGTCCGGCCGGAGGTACTTGCTCCGTTCCGGGATAACCCCGACTTGGAGGTGCTCGATCAGCCGGGCGGCAACATCGGAAGCGGCCTCTTTTGGAATCTCGCCAAGGGAGGTGCGTTGGCCGATGTGCGCTTCCGACAGGCATGCGCGCACGCGATCGATCGCGAAGACATGGTCGAGCGAATGCTCGGCGGCAACGGAATGCCCGGTAACCCCGGCTGGATTCCTTCTACCAACCCGTTCTATGTCGAGGTCGAGCAGTACGCTTTCGATCGGGAAGCGGCGGAGACGCTCCTCGACGACGCGGGTTACGAGCGGACGGGTAACGAGGAGGTCAGGCGCGACCCCGACGGCGAGCCGCTCAGCTTCAGCCTCCTGGTTGCGGAGCCCGTGACTCCGATGGTCGATCTCGTCGTCCGCGCACTCGGTGAGATCGGCGTGGAACTTTCCCCGCGCGCGCTCGACGTCCCTACCTTCAACCAGCGCGTCATCGCCGGGGAGTCGGAGATGTCGATAATCAGTTTCGGCGGGATGAATACCGACCATGCGGCAGGCTATTTGCACCAGGTCTATTTCTCTGAGACGCAGACGACCCAGCACGCGCAGGGGTACAAGAACCCCGAGGTCGACCGCCTCGTCGTCGCCCAGCAGCATGAGCTCGACGAATCGGCACGCATGGAGCTCGTCGCCCGGGCCCAGCGCCTGATTGCCGACGACCTGCCGATTCTTCCGCTTGTCTATCCGGACGGGTTCACGGTTTTCGACAAGCGAAACTTCGATGCGTGGTACTACACCGAAGGGGGCGTCGCGAGTACGGTTCCGCTGATCGAGAACAAGCATGCGTTCGTTACAGGAGAGATGACGGGTCTGGAGATCCGCTCCACCGACTAGGGAATCGTGCTTACCCGACCGCACCCCCGCGACACCGCGCAAGAAACCTTCGCATTCGACGACGACGTTCGAGGAGCGCCGGGGGTCGACGTCGATGCGGGCGGGGCCGGGCGGCGGCGCCCGCTCCGCGCCATCGCGATTTCTTATCTCGTAACCGTCTTCGTTTTGGTGACTTTGAATTTTTTGCTGCCCCGGGCGCTGCCGGGCGATCCGATCTTGTCGTTGATCGATCCCGCCGCACCAACGCGCGTTCCCATCGAGGAGCTGCGGCAGGAGCTCGAGGCGTTCTATGGGCTCGACCGTCCGCTCCTCGTGCAGTATGTGGACTATCTCGGCGACCTGGCGCGGGGCGACCTCGGTGTCTCGATTCGCTACAACAGGCCGGTGGCGGAGTTGATCGGTGAGCGTCTCCCGTGGACGTTGCTGCTCATCGTTGCTGCAATGGGGTTCGCAACGATTGTCGGTTGGGTTGCCGGAGTGCACTCGGCGTGGCGCCGCGGTCGCCCGGTCGATATGGGCCTGCTCACGGTTTTCCTCACGTTGCGTAGCTTTCCGACCTTCTTTCTCGGCTCGATCGCACTCTTCGTCCTCGGCGTCCAGCTCGACCTCTTCCCACTAGCCGGTGCGCGCTCGACGTCGGAGCTTATGGGTCCGCTCGCGCGGGCAGTCGATATCGCGCACCACCTCGCCCTCCCGGCGCTGATCATGGCGCTGCCGTTCGTCGGGGGTCACTACCACCTGATGCGCGCGAGCATCGTGACCGAGCTGGGGGCCGATTATCTGGTCGCCGGACGCGCCAAGGGGCTTGGGGAACGGCGGCTCAAGTACGGCTATGCGGCGAGGAACGCCCTCTTACCGGTCGTCACGCTGACCGCGCTGCACCTAAGTGCTGCGGTCACCACCGAAGCCATCGTCGTCGAGACCGTGTTCGGTTATCCAGGACTCGGGCGGTTGCTGGTCGATGCGGTTCCTTTTCGCGACTACCCGACGTTGCAGGCTTCGTTCCTCATCCTTGCGTTCGTCGTGGTCACCGCCAACCTCCTGGCCGATTTGCTCTACGCGGCGCTCGATCCGCGCACGCGCCGATGAGCGCGCTTCGGTCGCCTCTGGTCGTCGTGGGCGGTGCCGTTGTCGTTGCCGTCGCGGCCGCCGCCGTCTTCGCGCCGGTTGTCGCACCTTACGATCCGACCGCACTTTCCGGGGGTGCACTCGAACCTCCGTCGGCGGATCACCTGTTGGGCACCGACGTCATCGGCCAGGATGTCTTCTCGCGCATTTTGTGGGGAGCGCGGTCGTCCCTGCTGGTGGGCGGGGGCGCCGCCGGGCTCGCGATCGTAGTTGCGATCCTCGTCGGCGTGCTGTCTGCGCTCGCCGGTCGAAGGGTCGACGTCGTCGTCATGCGAATCCTGGACGTGGCGCTGGCCCTGCCGCGGCTCCCGCTGCTCGTGTTGGTGGGCGCGCTCGTGGGACCAAGTCGGATCGCGCTGATCCTTCTCATCGCGTTCGTCTTCTTTCCGGGGCCCGCCCGGATCTTCCGCAGCCAAGCCCTCAACGTGCGGACCCGTGGGTTTATCGAGGCGTCGCAGGGATTCGGCGGCGGGTCGCTCTATCTGCTGCGCCGGCACGTCGTCCCCGCGATGGGCCCGATCGTTATAGAGGTGTTCGTCGCTCTCATCGGGCGGACGATTCTGTTCGCGGCCACGCTCGCGTTCCTCGGCCTCGCCGATCCCACGGAAGTCAGCTGGGGGCTCATGCTGAACCAGGCTCTGCTCGAGACCGGCCTCTACTTCACGCCGGCGTGGACGTGGCTGGTCCTTCCCGCGGGCTTCGCCATCACGCTGGTCGTCCTTGGGTTCACCTTCCTCGGTGTCGGACTCGAACCGCTGCTCAACCCGCGCTGGAAGCGAGGACTATGACGCCGCTTTTGGAAGTGCATGATCTCGAGGTTTGCTTTGCGCATACCGTCGAGGCGCTACGCGGGGTGACCTTTACGCTCGAGCGGGGCGACTCCGTGGCCGTCGTCGGCGAGAGCGGGTCGGGGAAGTCGACGCTCGCGCAATGCCTCGCCGGGCTGATCCAGCCACCGGAAGCACGGGGGAGCGTCCGCCTGGACGGCGACGAGTTGCTGGGCGCCGATGCGGAGGACCTTCGCGCGTGGCGCTGGGACAAGGTCGCCGTGACGCTTCAGGGCGCCCCCTTCAACCCGGTCGCGACGGTGGGCGCCCAGATCGCCGAGCCTCTGCGGGGCCGCAGGGGCATGGATCGGGCGGCAGCGCACGTGCGCGCGCAGGAGGTCGCGGCCGACATGCAGCTAGATGTTGCGCTCCTCGACAGGTATCCGCATGAGCTCTCCGGCGGAGAAAGACGGCGCGCCGCGCTCGCGTCGGCGCTCGTCCTCAACCCCGACCTCATGGTTCTCGACGAGCCGACCGCCGGCCTCGACCCACAGACGAAGACATCGCTCAGTCGTCGCCTGCGCGAGCTTGCCGACACGCGCGGCTTTGCGCTGGTCGTCGTGTCGCACGATCTGTCCGAGGCAAGCCACCTCGCCGGGCGCATGATGGTCCTTTACGCCGGTCAGGCGATGGAGTTGGGCGATACCGAACTAGTCGCGCGCGCTCCCGCCCATCCCTACTCGTGGGCGCTCGTTAACGCCTATCCCACGATCTCCACGACAAAGGATCTGCGCCCGATCCGGGGGCGACCGCCCGACGCGCGGGCGGTTCCGTCTGGATGCCCGTTCCACCCTCGCTGCACCCAAGCAGAGGACGTGTGCGTCGAACAGCCGGTTCGTCTCGAGCCGTCACGCGGGCGTTTGGTCGCGTGCCACTTCGGGGGGCTGAAGACGCTGCTTGCCGCCGAGCGCGTCGGCAAGACGTTCCGGAGCGCTCGGAGAGAGACGGTCGCCTTGCACGACGTATCGCTCGAGCTGCGTGAAGGTCAGTCGCTCGGCATCATTGGGCCGTCGGGCAGCGGAAAGACGACGCTGGCCCGCATTCTGAGCGGCCATCTGCCGGCCGACGCAGGTCGGGTGACGCTCCAGGGAGAGGCGTTCTCGACCTCATCGCGCCGTTCTCTGCACGCGCATCGCAGCCGGATTCAGCTGGTCATGCAAGATCCTTGGGAGGCGTTGTCGCCCCGGATGACCGTCGCCGAGCTGGTGCGGGAGCCCCTCGACATCGCCCGGGTGGGCGATCGCCGGGAACGCGACGTTGCCGTCGCAGGGGTGCTGGAGAGCGTGGGGCTGCCGTCGTCGGGGGCGTTCCTCGAAGCCCATTCGCACCAGCTTTCGGGGGGCCAGCTGCAAAGGATCTCGCTTGCGCGCGCCCTCGTTGTGCGACCCAAGCTCCTCGTCGCCGACGAACCGACCAGCATGCTCGATGCCTCCGAGCAAGCTCGGCTGTTGGTCGTTCTCCGCGAGCGCCAGGCAGAGATGGGACTCGGCCTCGTGTTCGTCTCTCATGACATGGCCGTGGTTCGCAAGGTCACCGATCGCATCCTGGTCCTGGAGGCAGGACGCGTCGTCGAGGAAGGTCCTTCGGATCAGGTTGCAACAGCACCACAAAGCTCCACCGGGCGCCGCCTGATCGAGGTCGCATCGGGCATCGGTCGTGGGGGACATGGCGAGGGGGCGCCGGTCGACGAATCAGAAGAGGAGGCGAGTCGGGTTCGAGGGAGGGGGGTAGGGGAGCCATGACGTTGCCAACTGCAGCGCGCGGAGGAGAAGCGTCGCACATAGGAGAAGAGCGGCATAAGGAGGACTCTGTGATGAACGACGTCGAGACGACCGAGGCCGTGGCACGCTTTCACGGTCACATGTGCCCCGGGTTGGCGATGGGGATCAAGGCGGCGGAGATCGCCCTCGACCGGATCGGCCCGCATTCGGCCGACGAAGAGGTGGTGGCGATAGTAGAGACCGACATGTGTGGCGTCGATGCCATCCAGTTCCTCACCGGGTGTACCTTCGGAAAAGGCAACTTGATACATCTCGACCACGGCAAAAGCGTGTTCACGTTCGCGCGGCGCTCCGACCGACGAGCGATCCGCATCGGTGCGCGCCCCGAAATGTGGGGCTCTCGGCCCCCGGAGATCGAGGAGTTGCACGCTCGGGTGAGGGCGGGCATCGCCGACGACGACGACCGCCGCCGGTTCTGGTCTTTGCAACAGCAACGGTCGGATGAGATCATGACGCGGCGGGCCGACGAACTGTACGACGTGCGCGACGTTGACATCGACATTCCGTTCCCTGCGCGCATCATGTCGTCCATCCCGTGCGAGTCCTGCGGCGAGCAGACCATGGAGACGAGGATCACGCTTCTCGAAGGCAGACGCCTTTGCCGTCCCTGCTTTGCGCAACACCAATCCGGCCGGGCGCCGGTTGAACAACCGGCATTCGTACGCCGATAGAGCGGGCTATTCCATGAG